>ERZ1699235.266-NODE-266-length-23576-cov-3.269564_pt1 | contig 23576 bp, 21 predicted proteins | sample MGYA00581546_ERZ1699235 | MGnify/ENA primary metagenome ERZ1699235 (study PRJEB42319, sample SAMD00040334) | human oral metagenome | material: saliva | host: Homo sapiens | study: EMG produced TPA metagenomics assembly of PRJDB4115 data set (Metgenomic analysis of... | reverse complement strand
GAACTTTTCCCTAGCTGCCTTAAACCTCTCCCATTGAGCAGCATCAGCTGATTTCTCTCCACGTCCAACAGCTTTCCACTCAGTCAGTAAACTTTTAAATTCTTCACCGCCCTTTTTCCAATCTGTCGTTGTCGCCAGCTGTTCAGCACGAGAAATCAGTTTTTCTTTAGCTTCACTGACCACCGTCCAGTTGTCTTTAACTTGCGGAAACATCTTCCTTGAATGCCGCATGTCATGGTGCCCTGGTTCGCCAGTCTTTTGGTTCCAAGCGTGTACATGATCGACTTCCTGCTGGATGTCTTGAACATGTCCCCGGGCAATGAGTACATCCTCACCATCCGTTGAATATTTAGCAGTTACTCTTCTCTTCTTCTCGTCGAAGCCGTGAATAATTCCATCTTTGGTCCACCTTGAGGCATTCATGCGAAGATGCTATCAAGCTATTCAAACTTGTGCGTTGGATTTGTGTATGGGACGAGCGTAATGGGGAAAATTAGATATAGAAACCCTGACACATATGAAAGTACTGGCTCTTTTAAACTGGGCCACGCCTGGCAGCGGCATGAGCCCGGCGGCGATATTCGTCTTTATCAATCGCCCCGCGCACATAGTCAGTCAGATTTTCTACGTCTTCACGTGTATGTTGCACGCCTTCATGCCAGCTAGCAGCTAAAGCTTGCATGACAGCCCTGTGCTGAGCCTGATCAAGCTGGGCAAACAGCTCTGGCCAGCGCTTATCAAGATCAAGTGTTTCAGCCATTACGTCCCCTTCCCTTAACTTGCCTATCATTTTAGATCCTTAATACAAACTACGAGTGGCTTTCCTGAAACTACAAAGGGGCGTTTAGTATTTCGCTAAACGCCCCTAATTGCTTGGCTCAGGCTTATACGTTAAAACCCAAAGCTCGTAGCTGTTCGCGCCCTTCAGGGGTGATCTTGTCCGGGCCCCACGGCGGCAGCCACACCCACTGCACCCGTACGTCGTCGGAAAGGTGATCTAGCACCTGGCGGGCCTGCTCCTCAATCACATCAGTGAGCGGGCAGGCAGCCGAGGTCAGTGTCATGTCCAGGGTGATCTCGTTGCTAGAACCAATCTCCACCCCGTAAAGCAGACCCAAATCCACCACGTTAATGCCCAGCTCCGGGTCAATTACGTCACGCAGGCATTCTTCGACGTCGGCCACGTCAAAGCTGCCCGGCTCAGCGCGCGGGGCAAAAGCGTTATCAGCCGCTAGTCGGGCTGCACTTTGGCCATCAAGCTGAGCCTGGGAGGCGGCCTTAACCTCCTCCTGACTAGCCACACGCGGGGTGTAGCTAGCAGCCATAGGGTTGTCGCTCATCTACTAACTCCTTTATTCGTCACAGTGAGCAGCACTGGCACTGCCACTAGCAACCTGGTTTTCGCCGTTAACTACTGCTTTAGCTACCGCGTCTTTTAAAGCCATCCAGCCCAGCAGGGCGCACTTAACCCGGTTGGGGTATTTAGACACGCCCTCGAAAGCTGCGCCGTCGTCAAGCGCATCCAAAACCGCGTCATCCACCCCCTGGCCGCGTGAATGCATCAGGGCGTCAAAGTCTTCCTCTAGTTCACGCACCTGCTCTAGGTCTTTGCCCACCACCAGATCGTTCATCACAGAGATGGAGGCCTGCGAAATTGAGCAGCCGCTACCCTGCCAACCCAGCTCGGCTAGAGTCTGCCCCTCTAGGCGCACCTGTAGCTGCACCTCATCGCCGCAGGTGGGGTTGACCTGGAAAGAGTCACCTTGGGGTGCCTCTAGTAGGCCCTGGCCGTGGCGTTCACGCGAGTGGTCGAGGATAACTTGCTGGTAAAGCTGATCTAGTTCATTCATAAGCTACCTAGCGGTTGAAATACTTACGTACGTTTTGTAGCGCGTCGAGGAATTGAGACACGTCTGCGGGCGTGGAGTATACCCCCAGCGAGACGCGGGCGGAGGCACGCAGCCCGAAGTGGGCGTGGATTGGCTGGGCGCAGTGGTGACCGGTGCGTACCGCTACCCCACTGGCATCTAGCACCTGGCCGACGTCGTGAGGGTGTACCCCCTCCACTTCAAAGGCCACTACCCCCAGGCGCTGAGTGGTGTTGGCGGGGCCCAGTAGGCGCACGCCTTCAACCTGGTTCATGCCTTCAAGTAGCTGGCCGGTGAGCTCATGCTCGTTAAGCATGGAACGTGACAGGTCAAGTTCACGCAGGTAATCGACGGCGCTGTGCCAGCCGGCGGCCTGCGCAAGCGGCTGGGTGCCCGCCTCAAACCGGGCCGGCGGGGCCATATAGGTGGAGTGCTCCATATCCACCAGCTCAATCATGGAGCCGCCGCTGAGCACCGGGGGCAGGCTGTAAAGCAGCTCCTCGGTGGCCACTAGCGCCCCAATACCGGTGGGGCCCAGCATCTTGTGGGATGACAGGCAGATCGCATCCACCCCGGCGCTAGCCAGCTGGGCAAAAGAAAGCGGCAGGTGAGCACTGGACTGGCAGGTGTCTAGCACCACCACGGGCTTGCGCTCCTGGGCGCGCACTGCAGCCAAAATGGGTTCCAGGTCAGTGATTGCGCCGGTTACGTTAGAAACGTGGGTTAGCGCCACCACGCGGGTGCGGCTGTTAATAGCCTGGGCCAGCAACGCCGGGTTAGTGTCAATGCGCCCGTCAGGGGTTAGTTCCAGCCAACGCAGCTTCGCCCCGGTGCGTTGGGCCAGGATCTGCCAGGGCACCAGGTTGGCGTGGTGTTCGGCGCGGGTTACTAGGATTTCGTCGACGGCGCCCAGGTTTAGATCCAGCGGCCCGTCACCTCCCGCTACACCTTGGGAGGCGTTACCGATGCCCAGCGCCACCAGGTTGATGGCTTCGGTGGCGTTTTTGGTGAATACCAGCTGCTGGGGGCGGGCGTCCACAAAGCTGGCTACTGCTGCGCGAGCGTCATCCCAGGCGGCGGTGGCACGGTCAGCCAGTTCATAGGTGGAGCGGCCCGCCGCGCCGTTGGAGCGCTCATAGAATTCGGTGACGGTGTCGATGACGCAGTTAGGTTTTTGGCTAGTGGCAGCGCTGTCTAGGTAGGCTAGGCGACCACCGTCACGGGCCGGGGTAGCTAGGGTCGGAAAATCGGCCACGATAGCTGCCAGCTCTGACTGGCTAAGCGCCACATTGTCGCGTGCAGCGATACCAATTCCAGTTAATTGCGTCATGAGGATTCTTAACTTCTTAGGTCTATGCCCGCCGTAGCTTGAAGCTGCGGCGGGCCGGTTAAATTTGTGTGCACCTAGCCGGTGGCGGCGTGGTTGGATAGCCCAGTTGGCCTATCCAACCACGCCAGCTAGGAGCTTTACGCCTACGCGCTGGCTAAGCAGCTAGTAGGTTACTTCAAGAAGCGGTCGTAGCCTTCTTCTTCAAGACGGTCGGCCAGCTCGGGGCCACCCTGCTCGGCCACGCGGCCGTTAACAAACACGTGTACGTAGTCAGGCTTGATGTAGCGCAAAATACGGGTGTAGTGGGTGATTAGCAGGAAGCCGGCCTCGGACTCGCCATGTAGGCGGTTGACGCCCTCAGAGACGATACGTAGCGCGTCAACGTCCAGACCAGAGTCGGTTTCGTCAAGCACAGCAAAGCGCGGACGCAGCAGTTCCATCTGCAAGATTTCAAAACGCTTCTTCTCACCACCGGAGAAGCCGGCGTTCACGTCACGCTGAGCAAAGGCGGGGTCCATACGTAGGCGCTCCATGGCGGCGTTAACTTCACCGATCCACTGGCGTACCTTGGGGGCCTGACCGTCCATAGCGGTCTTAGCAGTACGCAGGAAGTTAGCCACGCTTACGCCGGGTACCTCCACCGGGTACTGCATGGCCAGGAACAGGCCGGCGCGGGCGCGCTCGTCTACGCTCATCTCCAGCAGGTTTTCGCCGTCGAGTAGTACTTCACCTTCGGTAACCTCATAGGCGGGGTGACCGGCAATGGAGTAAGCCAGGGTGGACTTACCTGAGCCGTTGGGGCCCATGATGGCGTGTACCTCGTTGGAGCCAACAGTTAGGTTTACGCCGCGCAGAATCTGCTTGGGGCCGTCGTTGGTTTCTACCTGTACGTGTAGGTTCTTGATTTCTAGGGTGCTCACGTCTTTTTCCTTAACTTATTTGATTGGCTCAGGCTTCCAGCAGCCCGTTGACTTCAAGTTCTGCTTCAATGGCGCTCATCAAGCGTTCTTCCACCTCGGGCACGGCAATTTCGGCCACGATCTCGTTGAAGAAGCCCAGCACCACCAGGCGGCGGGCCTCAATCTCGGGAATACCGCGAGCGCGCAGGTAGAACAGCTGCTCGTCGTCGAAACGGCCGGTGGCGCTGGCGTGACCGGCGCCTTCGATCTGGCCGTTTTCAATTTCCAGGTTGGGTACTGAGTCAGCCTTGGCCCCGGTGGTTAGCACCAGGTTGCGGTTGAGTTCGTAGGTGTCGGTGCCACGGGCGCGGCGGCCGATGAGGCAGTCACCTACCCACACGGCGTGAGCGTCTTTACCCTGCAGGGCGCCCTTGTAGGTGACGCGCGAGTAGCAGTGGGGCTCGGTGTGGGCCACGTAGGGGCGGTGTTCTTGGTGCTGGCCGGCGTCGGTGAAGTACACGCCGTAGGCGTCGATGTGTCCGCCTTCGCCGCTAAAGCCCAGCTCGGGGCTGATGCGTACGTCGCCGCCCAGGGAGACCACTACGTGTTTGAGGGTGGCGTTGGCGCCTACCTCGACGCGGTGTTGGCTGGCGTGTAGGGCGTGGTCGTCCCATTCCTGGCTGGTGACCAGGGTTAGCTCGGCATCGGGGGCTACGCTAACTTCGACGCCTTGGGTGTAGTAGGCCATGCCTTTGTGGGAGAGCACCACGGTGGCTTTGGAGCCAGTTTCAGCGATGATGCGTAGGTGTCCGGCGCTGGGGTGAGCGGCGGCGTCGTCGGCGTCTTTAGCCTGGCCGGTAATTTCCACTACCAGGGCTTCTTTAGGCTGGGCGCCGGCGTCAATGGTCACCACGGTGGCTTGGTTGAAGGCGTTCCAGGCTACTGCGGAGGCGCGGTCGCCGGGCTGGCCTACCTGGCCTAGGCGCTCATCGGTGCGCTCAACGTTTTGCACGCTGATGCCTTCAACCTGGTTGGTGGCTACCTTTACCTGGTCTTTGGCGGCGCTGACGGCCTCTAGGTCAAATAGCGGGGCAAAACGTTTGCGCGGGGTGAAGCGCCATTCTTCTTCCTTGGTGGGGATCGGGAAATCCGCTAGGTCGAAGGAGGTTTTGCGGTCTGCGCGGCTGGAGACGTAACGCGGGCCGCCGTGTGAGTGGGCCCCGACGAGCTTGGCTTGGGAATGGTCGGTTGCTAGGTTTTGACTCATTTTCTTCTCCTCGCGGTCAGCCGACCGAGTTTTCCATCTGTAGCTCGATTAGACGGTTGAGTTCCAGGGCGTATTCCATGGGTAGCTCACGGGCAATGGGCTCGACGAAGCCACGCACGATGGTGGCCATGGCTTCGGTTTCGGTTAGCCCGCGCTGCATCAGGTAGAACAGCTGGTCTGCGCTTACCTTGGAGACGGTGGCTTCGTGGCCCATTTCTACCTCGTCGTTGCGTACGTCAACGTAGGGGTAGGTGTCTGAGCGGCTGATTTCGTCGATTAGTAGCGCGTCACAGAGCACGTTGGACTTGGAGTGATGCGCGTTGGGCATGATTTTTACTAGGCCACGGTAGGCGCTGCGTCCACCGTTACGGGAGATGGACTTGGAGACAATGTGGCTGGAGGTGTAGGGCGCCATGTGTACCATCTTGGCGCCGGTGTCTTGGTGCTGGTCTTCGCCGGCGAAGGCGATAGAGAGGGCTTCACCGCGCGCGTGGGGGCCGAGCAGGAATACTGCCGGGTACTTCATGTTGCGCTTGGAGCCGATGTTGCCGTCTACCCATTCCATAGTGGCGCCTTCTTCGCAGGTGGCGCGCTGGGTGACTAGGTTGTAGACGTTGTTAGACCAGTTTTGGATGGTGGTGTAGCGAACTCGGGCGTTCTTCTTGACCACGATTTCCACGATGGCTGAGTGCAGCGAGTCGGTGGAGTAGATGGGGGCGGTGCAGCCTTCTACGTAGTGCACGTATGAGCCCTCGTCGGCGATGATTAGGGTGCGCTCGAACTGGCCCATGTTTTCGGTGTTGATACGGAAGTAGGCCTGTAGCGGGATTTCTACATGTACGCCCGGGGGCACGTAGATGAAGGAGCCACCTGACCATACGGCGGTGTTTAGGGCGGCGAACTTGTTGTCGCCGGCGGGAACTACGGTGCCGAAGTATTCCTTGAACAGTTCGGGGTACTTCTTGAGGGCGGTGTCGGTGTCGACGAAGATAACGCCCTGTTCTTCTAGGTCGCCACGGATCTGGTTGTAAACCACTTCAGATTCGTACTGCGCGGCCACACCGGCCACCAGACGCTCGTGTTCGGCTTGGGGGATGCCTAGACGGTCGTAGGTGTTTTTGATGTCTTCGGGTAGGTCGTCCCAGCTGTTGGTGGGACGCTCAGTGGAGCGCACATAGTACTTGACATGATCCATGTCTAGCTGGGCTAGGTCGATACCCCAGGTGGGCATGGGTTTGCGCGCAAAAATTTCATATGCCTTCAGGCGGCGTTCGAGCATCCATTGCGGTTCTTGCTTGATGGCCGAGATGTCTCGTACCACCTGCTCGTCCAGTCCACGCTTGGCACTTTGGCCGGCGGCGTCCGAGTCATGCCACCCGTAGTCGTAGGACGTGGAGATAGACGCAATGATCTCCTCGTCGCTACGTTGTGCCTCATTCGTGGTACTTGTCATCGTTGTCCTTCCTTTTGCCTGCGTAAGTTTGCAGGCTCCTGTGGGTGCCTGATGGCCCTGGCGCGCACGGTAGGCATCGCTAGTGGCACATGGGTGGTGCACACATGTTCTCCGCCCGCTAGGGTGGCCAGTCTTTGTACCGGCACTCCTAGTAGCCTGGAGAACGCAGCGGTCTCCGCATCGCATAATTCATTAAATTTGCCGGCTACCTCGCGTACCGGGCAGTGGCCTTGGCACAGTTGGACCGCAAAGGTACCGTCCCCGATTTCACGAACGGTGGCTGCGTATCCGTCAGCGCTAAGTGCGTCCGCTAGGGCGCGTGCGCGTGCTGCCGGGTCTTTGCCTACGCTCTCGACGACGCCGCTGTAGCGCCGCTCTAACTCTCGCCCGCGAGCTGCGGCAAAGGAATCTACCGCATCTTCGCCAGCGATTTGGGAGAGGTAGGACAGGGCCCGACTAGCAAGTTCTGAGTAACCTTCTTGGAGGTTGGTGCGGGCGGCGGCGGTGGCTACATAGTGGCGTGCGGGGCGCCCGCGTCCGCGTCTACCTGCCGCTAGACGCTCATGTACTTCAATCTGACCGGTGTTTTCTAGGGCGGTGATATGACGTCTAATTGCGGCTGGGGTTAGTGAAAGTACGCGCGCGAGCTGGGCGGCTGTAATAGGCCCCTTCTCAACAATGAGATCAAGGACTTTAGCCCTAGTGCCGGCGTCGTCGCCGTAGTTCATTGGTCCTCCTTTACGCATCGCCCGCAACTAACTTAGGGATGCCATATATCCTGGTTGCTTCCAGCATACCTGGCACCGACAACAATAGCGAAGATTAGGCTTGCATAAATACTAAAACCGCTTTGTTGAGAGCGGAAACACGCCAACTTTGCTCAACCTAACTTAGGTTTACCTGCACAATTTCACGCTTTAGCCACTGTCCTACGCCAAGCCGATTCCAAACTGGATACTTGACCACATTTGGCCAGCAGCGAGCATAGCAGATAAGGACCTATGTCCCTAAATAAGTAGGGCTTACGCCACCACCTACCGGCAGGTGACGTAAGCCCACGAGGCAGCCAATTAGGCCGCACAAATCAATTTTTAGATGGCAATAGCTCAATCGCAGGGCGCGGAGCCGCCATAGCGTTAATAGGAGCCTGCGGATCGCGATAGCCCAAAGCAAAACCAGTAATCAGCTTGTAATGCTCAGGAATTTCAAACTCAGCCTCCACCGGGGCGCGCCAAGTAGACAAAATCCCAATCGCACACGAATCAATCCCACGCGACTTAGCCGACAAGAACAAGGTCTGCAACATCAAACCCGCATCCATAGCCGACCAAGGCAGCATCTTTTCGTGAACAAACACAAAACCCATCACCGGCGCATCAAACGCAGTCACATTACGCCTATTAGCGGCGTCGCGCCCAGCATGATCAGAGCGCTCCACCCCATAAGCCCCATACAGCAGCTTAGCCACCTCAACCTGGGCCGGGCGCAGCTCACTGGGGTAAGGCTTCCACACCGGGAAATCCCCATCAGGCAAATCCCCACGCAGAGCCGCCTTAGCGCCAGCCATAGCTTTGTGATGCTGAATATCTAGCGTCTTATCGAAACGCTCCACATAATCCTTACGCAGGCGCTGCGCCTGCTCCCCCTGGGCAATAGCCACCCGGAAAGCACGCGTATTAGACCAGCTGGGGGCACTAGTGGCGTCGTCGAGAATAGCGCGTAAATCCTCAGCGCTAACCGGCTTATCCAAATAAGCCCGCACAGAACGGCGCGAGGCTGCCAAAGCAGAAAAATCATTCATAATTTCCACCCTAGCAACCCCGCCCCAGTTACAGCGCCAAACAGCTAGCTAACAGCTTAAAGCTCAGGCTCAACCTCAAAGCCATAAGGAGCCCGCAGCCACGGCGCATCCGCACTACGCAGCCCCTGCCAGCCCTTTGCACGCATCCGCTCCGTAGCCAGCAAGCCAGCCACCGCCGCCGCATTATGAATCTGCCCAGCTAACGCCGCATCCACCGCCTGCGCCAAAGGCACCCAGGTGGGACGCAAATCAGCTTCCTCATCTTCACGCACAAAATCGTTACGCTCCACGCGACGCAAATCCCGCGCCAGCAGCACCCGCAGCGACTCAGTCAAACAGCCAGCCGAAGAAAACACATCCACCAAGGTGTGCCAACTGCGCGCCTCCATGTCAGTCTCCTCGCGCAGCTCACGCTCAGCCGCCACCAAAGCAGACTCACCCGCATGATCCATCAAACCCGCCGGCAACTCCCATAGGTTAGCGCGCACCGGGTGACGATACTGGCGGATCATAAGCACTTCAGGGGCGCCGTCGATCTGAGAAGAATCCTCACCCTCACGCAAAGCCACCACCGCCACAGCCCCATGATGCGCCAAATACTGGCGCCCAATCGGATCCGCACCCGGCTCTAGACGCAACGTGTCTGCATCCAAAGCAAACACCGGCCCAGACCACATACGCTGGTGACTTACCAGCTCACGACTAAGATCGCGCTCATCACGCAACTGCATCAGCGTTCCTCTCCATTTTTAGCTGCGGCCGCCTCACGCGCCTGCAAGCTAGCCTCACGCGGCAGTGAGTGAGCCTTAGGCGAAGCAAAAACCTCACTACGCCGAGCCAAAGCCGCCTTAACCAAGCCCGCAAACAACGGGTGAGCCTTAGTGGGGCGAGACTTAAACTCAGGGTGAGCCTGCGTGGCCACATAGTAGGGGTGAAGCTTAGAATCCAGCTCCACGAACTCCACCAAACTACCATCCGGAGAGGTACCGCACACGTGCAAGCCCACAGATTCTAGGCGCTCGCGGTAGTCATTGTTGACCTCGTAGCGGTGACGGTGACGCTCGCTAACCTCACAGGTGCCATAGGCTTGGGCCACCACTGAGCCGGCCGTGAGCTTAGCCGGATAAGCCCCCAGGCGCATAGTGCCACCCAGGTCGCCTTCACCTTCCACAAATTCACGCTGCGAGTTCATGGTGGTAACCACCGGGTCAGGGGTTTCGCTTTCCATCTCAGTGGAAGCGGCAGCTTTTAACCCCAGCAGGTTACGGGCAGCTTCAATCACCATGCACTGTAGGCCCAGGCAGATACCCAAGGTGGGCACGCCGTGTTCACGGGCCCATCGCAGTGCCCCCAGCTTGCCTTCAATGCCGCGCACCCCAAAACCGCCGGGTACTACAATGGCGTCCACCCCGGCCAGGGCCAGCTGCGCACCATTAGGGGTTTCGCACTGGTCAGAAGCCACCCAGCGGATATCCACATGGGCATTGTTGGCAAAACCGCCGTGCTTAATAGCTTCAGAGACGGACAGGTAGGCGTCGTGCAGATCCACGTACTTACCAACCAGCGCCACCTCAACGCGGTACTTAGGCGAGTGCACCCGCTCTAGCAGCGCATTCCATTCGCGCCAGTCCACGTCACGGAAGGTTAGCCCCAGGCGCTGCACCAGGAAGGCATCTAGGCCCTCACGGTGCAAGGTGGGGGGAACTTCGTAAATGGAGGCGGCGTCTTTACATTCAATTACGGCTTCGCGCTCTACGTCGCACATGAGCGCCACTTTGCCTTTGATGCCTTCAGGCAAGGGCCGGTCAGTGCGTAGCACCAGCGCATCTGGCTGGATACCAATGTTGCGCAGGGCCGCCACCGAGTGCTGGGTGGGCTTGGTTTTGAGCTCGCCGGCGGCGGGCAGGAAGGGGATCAGCGATACGTGCACGAAAGCCACGTTGGCGCGGCCAATGTCGGCGCGTACCTGCCGGGCAGCTTCTAGGAAGGGCTGGGATTCAATGTCACCAACAGTTCCGCCGATTTCGGTGATGATTACGTCAGGGGCGTTGCCGTCACTGTCGGGCTCAGCCTGGGCGCGCATCACGCGCTTGATTTCGTCAGTAATGTGCGGGATGACCTGCACCGTGTCGCCTAGGTATTCGCCACGACGTTCTTTAGCAATTACGTTTGAGTAAACCTGCCCGGTGGTGGCGTTGGCTTTGCCCGATAGGTTTACATCCAAGAAGCGCTCATAGTGACCAATGTCTAGGTCGGTTTCGGCGCCGTCTTCAGTTACGAACACCTCGCCGTGCTGGAAGGGGTTCATGGTGCCCGGGTCTACGTTGATGTAGGGGTCTAGTTTTTGCATGGCTACGCTTAGTCCGCGTGAGCGTAACAGTCGCCCCAGACTGGAGGCGGTTAGCCCTTTACCGAGGGAGGAAACTACGCCTCCGGTTACGAAAATGTGTCGGGTTACGTGGCCGTGGTTTCCGTATGCATCTATCACGGACTTTCAGCCTACTCCCCCTAAAGTGACCTTTAAAGTTTTAGTACTCGGTCTAGTTGCTCACGTAGTTGCGTTTCCCCGGGGATTTTGGCGACGGCGGCGCGCGAGGCTGCTTCTAAGCTTTCGCGCCGCTTAGGGTCGCTGATTACGGCGACGACGGCGTCGGCTAGCGGACCTGCCTGGGGCTCTACCAACTGACCGCAGCCGGCCAAAGTGTAGGCGCTGCCGCCAACATCGGTGGCCACAATAGCGCGGCCTGCTTGCATAGCTTCACGCAGAGTCAGCGGCTGACCTTCCCAGTAGGAGGTTTGCACCACCACATCAGCTTGAGCCAGTAGGGCGCCAATGTCTTCACGGCGCCCCAGCAGCTTGACGGGTAGGGCGGCGGCGGCAATTTGCTGGTTTAACTGCGCCTTAAGGGGGCCGTCTCCCGCCACTAGCCAGGTGAAGTCAATGCCGCCCTGTTTGATTAGGGCAGCTGCTTCTAGCAGCAGGTCCAAACCTTTTTGGGGGGCCAGGCGAGCAATGGTAAGCACGCACGGCGCCGCTTCGGAGCTAGCCGCAGAGCTGGCGCCATAACTAGAACCGGCGCCAACACCAGAGCCAGTGCCAACACCAGAGCCAGTGCCAACACCAGAGCCGGCGTCCGAACTCTGCGCACTAGCCTGGCTAATTTCTGACTGGGCGGCGCGATCCATGCAGCCGCAGTCCGCGCAGCCGCGCGCCGGGGCGGGCACAACCGCAATTTCCCCTGCCTTAAGGCCTAGCTGTTTAGCTTTTTCAAGTAGATCGGGGCTGACGGTGAGCACATAGTCAGCGCCTTTAACCACCACTAGTTGCAGAGCCTGGCCCACCAGGCGGGTGAGGGCTGAGCCTACCGGCAAGTTATGTAGGGTCACCACCACGCGCGGGCGCTTGGCGGCAGGTAGACGCTTAACAGCTAGCACCGCTAAAGCTCCGGCGCGCAGGCCGTGGGCGTGAATTACCTGCGCGGTAGCAGCCAGCTGTTTTAGTTGGCGCAGCGCTTTTAAGTCAGCTCCTGAAGGGCGGGCGCCAATATCGATTTGGTAAGTGCGCAGGCAAGCCCCACCCACAACGTCGGGGGCCGGCGAGATGACGTTACTAGGGCCTGCCAGCAAAACTTGATGACCGTCTTTGGCTAGCAGCTGGGATACCTGGCGGATGTGTGCACGCACTCCCCCAGCGGCCTGGGCGCTTAACTCTAAAACGCGCGTCATGCTCACTCCTGATCAGTTTTAGCCAGCGCTTTACGTGAGCGCAGCACTTTAATGCTTTGAGGTACCAAACGGACTCCACCTAGGGCTATAACGCCAGCTACGGCTAAAGCCAAAGCTAACAGGCCCACTATTCCTAGCGCACTAGTGGGGTCAAGTAGCTGTGCTAGCGCTAATGCCGGTGCGCTCACCACCAGATACACCGCCACGATTTTCAAGCTGGGCACCAAGGCTCTAGCCCCTACCCGGCGCGCTAATACCAGTGCTAAAGCCACTCCAGCCAGGCTCATACCAGCTGAGGAGGCAGCGCCCAGATACACCAGCACCGCTGGGCCTTTAGCATTGGCGCTGAACATCCAGCTGGCGCCGGCTACCACCAACCAACCCAGGCAAGTAGCCAGGGCGGCGCTACGGGCGGCGTCGAGCACATAAAGCACCCGGGTGAGCTGATAAATCAGGGCGTAACCCACCAGGCCCGGGGCGAAAGCCACTAGCGCGGCTCCCATATAGTCCACGGCGGTGATCAGCCCAAATACCTGTTGGGCCACCGGCGCCCCGAGCATCAAAGCCCCCGCGCCCACGCAGGCAGCCAAAGTAACCAAAGCTGTGGAGTTAGCGATTAGATCCTTTGTCTCACGTGAAACATGCTTAGCCGCTAAACGGGCCGCCAACTGCGGATATACCACCGTGGCCAGGGGCACTGCGAGAACCGCATAGGGCAAAACGTAGATAGCCTGGGTGTACTGGTAGATAGCGATCGTGCCGGCACTGCCGTAGCGACGCGCCACCGCCACCACCGTTAGCACGCTTATCTGCTGGGCAATCAGGGCTGCAATCCCCGCCCCGGCCAGTGAGCGCAGCTGGGTGAAAGTACCCGCAGGCAGACGCAGGCGTGCACGCAGCCCCAGCCCTAGGCGATGCACCGGCCACAGCAGCGGCAAGCTCAGCGCGGCCACGCCCGCAGTTGTACCCCATCCCAGGGTAAGCACCGCCTGAGCGTAGTGACCTGCATCTATAAGCGCGCCATAGATGCCATAGGTAAGCATCACTACCAGACTGGAAAAAATCGGGGCCAGCGCCGGCCAGGTAAAACGGTTGTAAGCCTGCAGCACGCCAGTGAGCACCACACCCAAGCCATAAAGCGGGATTTGCAGGGCAAACATGCGCAAAAACGCCACCACCAACTGATGACTGCCACCCCAGTAGACAATTGCTGCCTTATCGCCGCCCATGCGAGTGTCGCTGGTGACCAACAGCTGCGCCAAAGGCTCAGCAAATAACGCCATCAACACTGCCAGGGGCACCAGCACTGCCAGGGTTAAACCCAGCAGGCCACTAGCAGTCTCACGCACCTTTTCGCGTTGACCGTGGGCAATAGCGCCAGCTAGCAGGGGTACTACTGTGCCAGCCAGGGCTCCACCCACCACCACCTCGTAAAACACGTTGGGGATCTGGTTGGCGGAGCTGTAGGCCCCCGCCATGGCGCCAGAGCCAACCGTGGCTGCCTGCACTACCCAGCGCAAAAATCCCAGCAGTCGCGAGGCTAGGGTGAAGGTGCCTACCTGGCCTGCTTTAGCTCCCAGGGAGGCGCCGGTCTTAGCGCCTTGATTAGCAGAAGTGAGGCCTTCATCCTCCGGGTGGGCGCCGTGAGATTTTACAGCGGGCGACGCCATAGCTGGTCAAGCCAGTTCAGGGCCGGGTTGGCGGCAATCACCTTCGAAAACGAGACTTTCTCAGAAGCCAGAATCAAACCCACCACGCCCAGGGTGGTCCCCAGACGCAATTTCCAGGAGTCATTGGCTGCCAGGGAGGTACCCAGCAGGGCGCCGGCAGCGTTGGCGCCGGTGTCTCCCAGCATGGTGGTTTCTTGTAGGTCTTCCACTAGGGCAGTGATAGCGGCGGCGTTAAGCCCGCTAGCCAGCAAACGCTGAGCGCTAGCCCCTGAGGTTGAAGCCGGTGAAACTGGCTTGGCTGACGGCGCACCTGACGCCCCCGAGGCCTCAGGCTTTGCAGCCGCGCAGCTGAAGTAGCTTAGCGGCGTAGCCACCAGCACGGTGGCTTTAAGGGCCCGCCCCGGGCGCAGATCCAACAGGTTCGCCAGGTTAGCGGTGCCCGCAATCAGCACCGTATTTAGCGCCAGGTCCGCTGCTTTCCCGCTCACGCTGGTGGCTTTAGACCCCACCAGGGCGCTTGCCGCGAGCGCACTAGCGCCAATTCCAGCGATTTTGATTACGCCGGTAGTTACCTGCCCGTGGGCTAGGGCGCCTAGGTGGCCCTTGAGTCCTTTAGCTACCTTGCCGCCGTCGTGGGCGCCTTGATCGACGTCGTCGATATAGCCGGCCAGGCCCCCACCCAAGGAAGCTACTACCCCACCCAGGGCGGCACGGGGCTGATCGCTGAGCGCGCTGGCCACGGCGGCACTAGCCACGGCGGCACCGGCCATGGCCACGCCTCCGCGTAGGCTCACGGTTACGCCGTGGAAATTAGTGCGTTCCCATTGGCTGGCTTTAATGCGTTTGCGGCGCAGCACATAACCAAGGCCGGCGCATACCCCGATGCCGGCGCCCACTACGGGCAGCTGCCGGGGGCTGATACTAAGGCGCATAAGGCTAGCTCCTGTTTATTCGCTCCTGTTTTACTTGGCTGCTACTTGGCCACGCCGGGCATGAGGGCGTCGGCGTTAGCGGCGAAACCGTAGGAGGCTTTGGTGGCCGCCTTGGCGTTGGCCAGGGCCAGGGCGGAGGTAACTGCGGCGGGGGCTGAGCCCACACTGTCCACGGTGGTTAGGGTGGTGCCGGCGCTGCGGGCGGCTGAAACTAGGTCTGTGTCGCTGTTAGCGGCGCCCTCCAGTACGGTGGGGGCCACGGAGCTGACGCCGCGCAGAGCGGTAAGCCAGTTGGTGTTTTGGGCTGAAGCCTCGGTGGAGTTGACGCTCTTGGGGTCAACTGAACGCGGGCCTACTACCACAATGCGCCCGGCGACACCATCCTTGCTTTCCACCTTGATCAGGGGGTTTTCAGAGGCGGTGAGTAGATCCTGCAGGTTTGAGCCCTGGGATTCGGGGCTGGTTAGGGCTACGGCTAGACCCTGGCCCAGCAGTTCGTTGCCGCTGGCGGCCTTAACGGTGCCGGGCAGGTAGCTGGCGAACTGGGCGGCGTAGGTGGAGCGGAAAGTTTCGCGGCTCTTGCTCACCCAGGCGTCGGTTAGGCTCACGCGGGCGCTGATGGTGGCGCCGGCGTTGGTCAGGGCGCTTACGGTAGCGTCGACGTCGTCGCTGTTGGCTCCCGGCAGGCTCACCACAGCCACTCGCTGACCGGACAAAGACCCTGCCAGTAGGGTCTTGGAGCTGGCGCTGATGTAGTTGTCGCGGTCGTTGACGGCTTTCTGGGTGGTTTCCAGGTTGCGTGAGAGGTTGTTGCGGTCTGCACGTAGCTGGGTGACCTGGTCAGATAGCGCACTGCCGAGCGTACCCTGCAAGGGGCCGGCCCCCAACACCACGCCGACAGCTAGCGCCATGAACACCGCGATCAAAGAAACTAGGTGGTAGCGAAAGTCAATCATGGTAGTAGTCCTTAAATATTGGGGGTGGTGGGGCGTAGGCCAACCCATGAACGCACGGTATCAACCATGTCATCAATACCGGCCGCCATCAGCCCTAATAGGGTCTGACCAGCAGGTGTAGCGTATAGCGCCGCGAAAATGGCTAGTAGTCCAGCTAGTGCCAGCAAAATAATTTGCCAGTTAGAGACGCGGGTGTGGTAGATCTGCGAAACGCCCTTGGCGTCAATTAGTTTGGAGCCTACCTTAAGGCGGGTTAGGAAGGTGGAGCTCATACCTTCACGGCCCTTGTCTAAAAATTCCAGCAAGGTTACGTGCGTGCCCACCGCCACGATCAGCTGGGCGCCGCCAGAATCGGCGATCAGCATGGCGATGTCTTCGCTGGTGCCGGTGGCGGCAAAGACAGTGTGCTCTACCCCTAGCTCTTCTACTCGCGCCAGGCCGGGGGCGCGCCCGTCACGGTAGGCGTGCACAATAATCTCGGCGCCGCTCTTTAGGGCTTTGTCGGAAACTGAGTCCATATCCCCAACTACCAGGTCGGGTTTGAAACCGATTTCCATAACCGCGTCAGCGCCGCCGTCTACACCAACGATGATGGGGCGATATTCGCGAATGTAGGAGCGTAGCGCCTTTAGGTCTTCTTTGTAGCTGTAGCCACGCACCACTACCAGCACATGTTTGCCAGAGAAGTTGGTGCGTAGCTCAGGCATACCCACGTCGTTTAGCAGCAGGTCACGTTCCTGCTTCATATAGTCCATGGTGTTGGCGGCGAAGGCTTCCAACTGGTGCGATAAGCCCTGGCGGGCTTGGTCCATCAGCTGGGCTACGCTTTCCTTGGTTTGCAGCGTGCCCTGGGCGATTAGCTTGCCGGATTTGGAGAAAACCTGGCCGTCTTCCTCAATGCGTATTTGGCTGCCCTCATGCAGGGTCATGATGTCTGGGCCTAGGCCGTCAATTAGCACAATGCCGTTGTCTAGCAGCACGTCTGGGCCTAGGTTGGGGTAACGCCCTGACACCGACGGCGAGGCGTTAAGAACTGCCCGCACCTGACATTCCACCAGGGCTTCGGCGGCTACCCGGTCTAGGTCGCCGTGGTCGATGACGGCAATTTCGCCTGGTTGTAGGCGTTTGGTTAGATTCTTGGTACGCGTATCTACCCGCACTCGACCCTGTGATAGGTCTGCGGTGGACGCTGCATTTTTACGGAAGGGTAGCTTCACAGTTTCGATTGTGCCATGTTCGCTTGTTCAAGTAACTCCTCGGCGTGGCGTAAAGCCGTTTGTGAGTCACTTTGTCCTGATAGCATTCGCGCCAGTTCCCGCACTCGCTCAGGTCCCTCTACGGTCTCGACGGCGGTGGTTGTGGCTTCATTACTGGCTTGTCCCACCTGTTTGACTACAACCAGTTGGGTTTGAGCCCAGGCGGCTACTTGCGCTAGGTGCGTAACCACAATCACCTGATGGTGACGGGCCAGGGCAGCTAAGCGACGGCCGATTTCTACGGCGGCGCGCCCACCAACACCGGCGTCAATTTCGTCAAAGACGAAGGTGTGGCGTTTGGTGGCGGTGTGCTGTGCCAGAACCACTTCCAAGGCCAGCATGATACGGCTTAGTTCACCGCCACTGGCGCCTTTTTCTAGCGGTAGTGCCGCCGCGCCAGGGTGGGCGCGTAGCAGCAGCTCTACTTCTTCCATGCCGGTAGGGCCGGGCTGCTCTAACGGGTCAAGCCGTACTTGCAGCTTAGCCCCGCGCATCATTAAACCCTCCAGCTCGGCGCTGACCTGCTGGCTTAGTAGCTTGGCGAGTTTAGTGCGGGCTTGGCTTAGGCGTTTGGCAACAGTTTTTAGTTCTTTACCAGTGCGCTCAACTTCAGCTGCTAGCTCTGCTTCGCGATCTAGCGGCCCATCCAGTTGAGCTAGACGGGCGGCGGAGTGCTGGCCAAAAGCTAGTAGCTCATCTACATTGGCAAATACTTGGCCCAGCCCGCCAATTTCTAGGCAGCCGCGCCGTAGCTGTTCGCGCCGCTCATGCACCCAGGCCAGGCGGTCAGGGTCGGCGTCGAGGTCAGCCAGGTAGTCGGTTAGCTCCATGGCTAGGTCACTGGTTAAAGCTGCCACTTCGTTAAGACGGGGCATTAGGGAGGCTAGGCGTGAGTCGTGGTCGGCAGCGTTTTCTAGTGAGCGGCGGGCCACGGAAACTAGCGCGATAACGTTAGCGACGTCGTCGTTAAGCTCATCTCCACTAATGGCGTTGGCGGCCTCAGCAGCCCCACTACGCAGCAGGTCTAGGTTTTCTAGGCGGGAGGCTTCTTCAGCTAGGGCCTGGTCCTCCCCCGGTTTGGGGTCTAGGGCTTCTAGCTGTTCGAGGGCGTGGCGCAGGCCAGCAATTTCGCCCTCACGAGCCAGGGCCTGTTCACGCCAGGTTTCTAGGTCTTGGCGGGCCTGGTTCCAGGCGCGGTAGCAGCTGCTGTATTGGCGGCATAGTTGCTCGTGTTCGCTACCTCCGACGGCGTCCAGGGCGCGGCGTTGGGCGGCGGCGGTGCGCAGGCGCAGCTGGTCAGCTTGCCCGTGGATAGACACTAAACGACTACCCACCTGGCCAAGCACTGAGGCGGGCACAGCGCGGCCCCCTAGGTGTGCACGCGAGCGACCAGTTGCAGGTACCACCCGGGAGGCTAGCAACAGGTCATCTTCAATTTCGCAGCCGGCTTCCTGAGCGATTTGGATGCATTTGGCGTCTTCTTCTAAAGCAAAGGCCCCCTCAACCACGCAACGCTGGGTGCCCGCGCGCACAATCGCCGGGTCAGCTTTGCTGCCCAACAGTAGTTTCAGGGAGGTGAGCACCATGGTTTTACCTGCGCCAGTCTCACCGGTTAGGGCGGTTAGTCCCGGACCTAACGGCAGTTCAGCTTGGGCGATAACACCAAGGTTTTCTATGGAAATAGTTTCAATCATTAATGACTCTTAGATTCACGCCAGCCGCGCACGGGCAGCTCGAATTTAGCTACCAGACGCGCCGAGAAGGGCATCTGGCCAATACGGATCAGTTTTACTGGGCGCTGCGCCACGCTCACACTCACTGTTGAGCCAGCTGGAGCTGTTATGGAACGGCGCCCGTCGCACCAGATTTCACAAGGATAATCGCCGCACCACTGTACCTGCACTTCCAGGCGTGAATGCGGGCCAATTACTAGGGGCCGAGTGAACAGGGCGTGGGCGGACACCGGCACCACCAGCATGGCTTGGGTGTCTGGCCACACCACTGGCCCACCACAGCTAAAGGCGTAGGCGGTTGAGCCGGTGGGGGTGGCGGTTATCAGGCCGTCACAGCCAAATGAGGAGACGGCGTGACCATCAATACCTAAAGAAATTTCGGCCATATGCGCCCGGTCGCGACGCTCCAAGGCTGCCTCGTTAAGGGCCCAGCCGTGGCTGGTGTCCCCGTTGGGTTGGCGCACAGATACTGCCAGGGTCATGCGTGGCTCTACCGTGTAGTCACCTTCAGATAGAGATTCAATGGCGTCAAGCATTTCAGCAGGCTCAGCTTGAGCCAAGAAACCTACGTGACCCGTGTTGATCCCCAGCAGTGGAATGTCGTATTCGCGCGCAATTTCAGCGGCAGACAGGATAGTGCCGTCACCTCCTAGCACCACAATGGCCTGGGCTTGGTTAGCTTGGCTGCGTTTGCGTAGCACCTGCACCCCATGTTTAGCCAAAGCCTTAGAGACAGTGTCTAGCTGTGAGCTAGAGGGTTCACGCGGGCTGCGAATAGTTGATGGGGGCAAGGCTCGATTCATTTCGAGCACCAAAACTCTACGCGGTGAGGTTGTGCGCGCAGCGGCCAAAATCTTCCTCCCCTATCTTGGCTTAGCGGCGAAGCTTAGCTTTCGCACCTTTTCCAGCCGGACCTGAAATTATGGCTGCTTCTATCTCAGCTTGTAAGTCAGCAGCGGTCAAGGAGTTTTCAGTGCCAGCGTGCATGTACAGGAAGTACTCTACGTTTCCGGCTGGCCCGGGCAGTGGCGAGGGGGCCACGGCCTCAATGCTTAAACCTAGCTCTAACGCACAGGTGGCCACCTTGGTGATGGCCTGGGCGTGTAGGCGCACGTCACGCACCACCCCGCCGTGTCCGATAAGTTCTTTACCCACCTCAAACTGGGGCTTAACCATTAGCAGGAAGTCAGCGGCGGCGTCGGCCACTGCCACCAGCGCCGGCAACACCAGGGTCAGGGAGATAAAAGATAGATCCGAAACCACCAGGGTGGGGGCAGGGGTGATGTCCCCGGCTGCCAGGGTGCGCACATTGGTGCGGTCCATGACGTTTACGCGTGGATCGCTTTGTAGTGACCAGGCCAGCTGCCCATAGCCCACGTCAGCGGCGGTAACCCGGGCCGCCCCGCGCCGCAGCAAAACGTCGGTAAAGCCCCCGGTGGAGGCGCCGGCGTCGAGGCATTGACGCCCGGCAACCGTAGCCTCAATCCCGCGCTGGGCCAGGATGTCTAGGGCGCCAGCTAGTTTGTGGGCGCCGCGTGAAACATAGTTAGGCCCCTGGTCTTGGCTTACCAAAATGGCTTGCGCCGGGTTGACCTGCCGGGCAGGTTTGGTAACTACCTGACCGTCAACTTTCACTTTGCCGTCGCTGATAAGCGCGGCAGCCTGGTTACGTGAAGGCGCTAGCTGGCGGCGTACCAGCTCGGTGTCTAAGCGGGTCAGCCTAGCCATTAACGCGTTTCTGCAACCGTGATGTCTGGCAAGTTGATTAGGGTTTGGCCCTGATCAGCCAGGTCCCAGGCAGCCACGGCGGCGGCCCGGTAGGCGTTTAGGCTCAAAGTTACGCTCTGGCCGCCCAGCTCAACGTTTTTACCGTCAAAGCTTAGGGTTACGGCGCCGTTTTCCACCTTGGCGTCGGCGTCACCCACCTGCCAGCCGCCGTCGACGCGTTGAGGCGCCGGCGCGGGCTCAAGCAAACCGCGCAGGTCGGTGTGCAGGAAGGTGGGCCGGTACTGGGGCGGGGCTAGCAGCACGTCGCGCGCGCTGGCCACACCGGTAAGTACGTGCAGCGAGGGCAGGGAGGATTGGCGTGCCCCGGCGTGGTCGGTGTTTAGCCGGTCGCCTACCGCGATGGCTTTGCCGCCGCCGGAGCGGGCGATGGCGCGCGTGTAGATGCCAGCGAAAGGCTTACCAGCAGCTAGCGGCTGACGTTCAGTGGCGTGCACTACTGCGGCCACCAGTGAGCCGTTACCTAGCGCGAAGCCGCGCTCGGTAGGCAAGGTGGAGTCCAGGTTGGTGGCCACATGCAGGGCCCCGTTGGTGATGGCGTAGGCGGCTTCACTCATGGCCGCCCAGTCAACACTGGGGTCATAGCCCTGTACCACTGCGGCCGGGTTGTCTAGGGCGCTGCGGGTAGTGGTGTATCCAGCCTCGGTTAGGGCCTGCTCCACCCCGGCGCCGCCAACTACTAGCACGGTTGCTGGGGCCGGCACATGCTCAGCTAGTAGCGCCACCGCGTCCATGGCGGCGGTGTAGATCTGCTGCTCATCTGCCTCAATGCCAAAGCCGGCAAGTTTAGCTACCACCTGGGCGGGGGTGCGTGAGGCGTTGTTGGTGACAAAGCAGGTGCGTAGCCCCTGGCCTTTGGCCGCCATGACTGAGTCGGTGGCGTGCACAACCGGGTCTGCGCCGGAATAGCACACCCCATCTAGGTCCAGCAGGGCAAGTTCAAATTCTTCAACTAGCGGCTTGGTGGTGCCCAGCAGGGTGGCGCTCATTTGCTGCGTCCTTCGATTACGTCCTCTACCTCGGCGGCAATGGGGTCGACGACGTCACCTTCAGCGTTGTCAGCTGCTTCAGTTGCCTCAGGCTCGCTCTCTTCAGCGACTACCTCGGGCTCTTCTTCATCAGTCGCTGCGGCGTCCTCATCCGCAGCGTCCTGGACGGTGTCTACGACGTCGTCGGTCTCACTACCCACAGCAGAGTCCACAGCCTCACTATCAGCAGCGGCGCCGTCGGCGGAACCCTCCTGGCGGGCAGCCTCTAGCTTCTCAGCCTCACGGCGACGCTCAGCAGCCTCAGCCTGGCTCTGCTCCTCTAGCTGGCGAGCAATTTCAGCCAGTTCAGGGGCGGATTCTTCCTCAATGTCGTACAGCTCCACTTCGGGCTCTTCGGGCACGTAAATGCGCTCACGAATAACCTCAGCTTCACGCACCCGGCCTAGGTCTTCTAGGCGGTCAGCGCGCACGGAGTGCAGGCGACGTAGGGTCTCAGTGTCCTTGGGAGCCTTACGGATGGCGTCTTCAATGGTGATCAGGGCCAGCTCGTCATTGCCCTGGTCATGGTAGATACCGGTGACCACAATGGCCAGCTCAGCGCGCTCGTCATCTTCCAGGTCTAGCTGTAGAGCGTTCTGGGCCGAGCGCAGTGCGGCGTCAGGGCGGCCCAGGGCGCGCTCACAGTCAACTTCCATGGCGCGGTACATGGTGTCCATGCCGCTGAGGCGACGGGCGGCGCGCAGTTCACGCAGCGCCTCTGAGTACAGTCCGGCCACGTAGGCGGCGATACCGGCAGCTTCACGCACAATAGCGATACGGCCGGCGTGTGAGGCAGCATAGCGAGCGTGGGCGTAAGCGACTTCCGGGTCGGTTTCTAGCAGACGCTGGGTCATCACTAGGTGACGGGCAATGTTTTCGGCGTTAAGGCGGCTAAGCGCACGCAACCCCATGCGGGCAGTGCTGTCTAGGTCCTTGGCGCTAACGTCTTCAGGCAGTTCCGGCTCGGGCACACGGTTACGCTGGGGTGGACGCGAGTTGCGGCGCTCGCCGCGCAGGCGGTCACGGTCAAAACGGCCGTTACGGTTGCCACCACGGCCCTGGCCACGACGGAAGTCTGAGCGTTCGCCGTCGCGGCGCGGACGCTCATCACGACGGTCTCCCTCACGGCGGGGACGCTCTTCGCGACGCTCACCATCACGCCAGTTACGCTCTTCACGGCGCTCACCATCACGACGGCGCTCGTGACCACGCTCTTGCCAGCCACGCTCTTCACGGCGGGGACGATCGCCCCAATTGCGCTCGTCGCGGCGGCCTTCTTCGCGGCGGGGGCGATCTTCGCGACGCTCACCATCACGCCCGCTACGGCCACCGTCACGACGTTCACCGTAGCGGGCATTGGATCGTTCGCCGTAGCGTTCGCCATCATGGCGACGGTCGTGGCTGCGCTCATCATTGTTGCGGTAGTGTCCGCGCTGGCCTTCGCTGCGGTAGTCACGTGCTCCAGAACGGTTGCGCGGTGCGTCATCTCGACGACGTCGATCGGCACTATGGCGGTCGCCGCCACGCCCCTGATTGCGGTTATCGCCGCCTGAACGAGAATCATCAAAGCGTTGCGCCATCAAAACCATCCTGTTTAGTTGAGAATATACGTAGAAACCTAGTATCAAGTTTAGCCGGGTAGGTGCAGTTCTAGTATGTCTGGCGCCTAACGGCAGGCGTGTCTTTGACTACCTTTAACAGCAAGTGCCCTATAAACACATAAAAAATGGGGGGTGGTCTCAACAACCACCCCCCAAACACACCACAAACAAAACAAAACAAAGCGGAGGGGGCGCCGACCCCAAAGGAACAACACCCCCACCACACTTCAAGAAAACGGTTGGCAGTGCCCTACTCTCCTACAACCCACCA
>ERZ1699235.260-NODE-260-length-24118-cov-10.578342_pt1 | contig 24118 bp, 2 predicted proteins | sample MGYA00581546_ERZ1699235 | MGnify/ENA primary metagenome ERZ1699235 (study PRJEB42319, sample SAMD00040334) | human oral metagenome | material: saliva | host: Homo sapiens | study: EMG produced TPA metagenomics assembly of PRJDB4115 data set (Metgenomic analysis of... | reverse complement strand
GTGCGACAGGTGCTGGTAAGACGACGATTACCAACTTGATTAACCGTTTCTACGATATCCAATCTGGTGTGATTACTTATGATGGTATTGATGTCAAGCTGATTGAGAAAGATTCTCTTCGTCGCTCGCTTGGTATCGTGCTTCAAGATACCCATCTCTTCACAGGGACTATCGCTGAAAATATTGCCTATGGCCGTTCCGATGCGACACGCGAGGAAATTCTTGAAGCTGCCCGTATTGCTAACGTGGATTCCTTTGTGCAACACCTGGATAATGGGTATGACACTGTTCTGACAGATGACGGTGCAGGCTTGTCTAACGGGCAACGTCAGCTTATCGCCATTGCGCGTGCTGCCCTTGCCAATGCACCGGTTCTTATCCTTGACGAGGCGACATCCTCTATTGACTCTCGTACCGAAAAAATGGTGCAAGAGGGGATGGACCGTCTTATGGAAGGACGTACGGTTTTCGTTATTGCCCACCGTCTTTCAACCATCGTCAACTCTGACGTTATCATGGTTATGGACCACGGACGAATCATTGAACGTGGTGACCACGACAGCCTTATGGAACAAGGTGGTACCTACTACCGACTCTATACTGGTGGTCTTGAAATTGATTAACATTAAAAGAACTCAGGTTTTGCCTGAGTTCTTTTGCATATGAAGAAAATGATTCTTTTGAGACTTTTCTTGTTAAAACGATAGATTCGATATCTTAAATCTCAACTTCTTCTAAACCATGTGCGTCTAGTCGGTAGATCTTTTGGCAGACTTGTCTGAGGTAGTTGACATCATGTGATACTGTCAGAATTGCCCCTGGATAGTTCTCGAAGAGCTGTCGAACTTGGGGTTGTGAGGTGGGTGAAAAATTTCTGGTTGGTTCATCTAAGATAAGGAGCTGAGGGCTTTCTAAGACCAGGTGCAGTAGGAGAAGTTTTCCTTTCTGTCCTCCAGATAAATCAGAGATTGCATGGTTCATTTCATCATGACTAAAGTTGAGGTAAGCGAGATGGGAGCTTATAACTTCTCGTTCAGACTTGTCGCCAGTCTTACTCAAAAACGCTATTGGAGACAAATCCAGTGGCAAGATAGTGTCATAACGTTGAGGCATGTAGCCAATAGTCAGGTCTGTCTTCTGACTAAGTTTTTGGTAGAGATAGTGTAAGAGAGTGGATTTACCGCAGCCGTTATCACCAACAATACCAATTTTTTCCTGGCCTTTCAAAGAAAGTTTGAGATGGTCAATGGTTAGGTGGGGAGCTATGTTTATCTGCTTTTCATCCAGATTTAAGAGATATTTCCCCTGAGGTAGAGGGTCAATATGAGAAAAGAAAAGTTCAATACTGTCTTCTTTATCAGGCATCTGTGTCATGTCTTGGGCAAGGCGGTCGTAGCGTTTTTCTTGTGAGAGGACTGCTTTCATCTTTTTAGCAAGCAATCGTCCTTGCGTGCTGTCATGTGTATTGCGTAGGGTGGTTTGGACATTTTGTTTGATACGACGATGCTTGGCCATGGCTTTGTCATAGGCTTTTTTCTCGGTTTTGGCTTGCTGCATCTGTTGTTGATAGGAATCAGTGCGATGTTGGCTATAGTTATCATAATCGAGGTGCTCCACACTGGTCCTTGCCTGTCGACGACGTTTAAGGAGTTCCAGATGGATAATGGTATCTGCTGTCTGGCTTAGTAGGTCCTCGTCATGTGAGATGTAGACAATCGTTTTATCAGAGTGCTTGATAAAGTTTTTTAACCAAGTTATAGTAGTCAAGTCCATATCGTTTGAGGGCTCATCAAGAAAAATGATGTCGTGGGGACGAGCTAATTCTCGGATGAGTTGAATTTTGAGTTTCTCACCACCTGACAGAGAGGAGATAAGCTGACTGCTAGCAAAACGATCACTATCAAAATGAAGTTCATCAGCCAGACGATAGAGGGTAGCATAGTCTAGGTCATAAGTATCCGCAAAGAAGTAGTCGTTAAGGGTTAGGGATTGTAAGTCATCCGAAATCTGCTGGGGAATATAGACCTGTGGGCTATCTGGTTTATTAATAGTTCCCTCGTAAGAAAGATGGTCAAAATGTGCTTTAGGATTGACAAGAAGGGTAAGGAGACTTGACTTTCCATTGCCTTCTTCCCCAATAATGGCGACTTTTTCACCAGTAGCTATCGTTAGATTTAAGTCATGAACGAGTTCACGCAAATCTTTGGTATGGGTAATAGTTAGATGTTGAATCTGTATCATAGGACCTCCTAGGTCTGAGTGCTTGTTGATAGTGTTTCATGGAAAATATGGTTCTTACTTCAAACAATATCAAAGGTCAAAAAACAGTCCTACCTTATAAGATAGAACCGTCTTGAATCTAGCTAAAAAGCCCTCTAGGAGATAGTGATGGTGTGGATGCAAAAAAACGCAGATACCACCAATAAATTTTCTACAGAAAAAGAGCGCAAAAAAGACATGAAAACAATCTATCAAATAAAGCAGGTTTATTGTGAATAGACTTAGTAGTTCATGTCTCCATTTACCTCCGAATGTTACTTGTCTCGATTGTACGCTGTCAGAGAGCTTTTGTCAAATGAAAATCAAAAATCCAGCCCTCTTAGACCGCCGATGCACCTTATCAATAGTCCCCACCTATGCTATGAGAGAAATAGGACAGTTCTACCTTATTATAGAAAATAAGTTTATATAAAGTTATAAAGAAGCTGAAGTCAATTTTACTCTTGAAATTAGCTGAAAAAGCAGATATTGAAGATTATTCAAACCAGTAAGGTCTAAGTCTTTCTATACTTAATGATTAAGGCTACTTACAAACGTTATTTGCTACAAAAAAATATCTCAGTTTTAAAATCCAAACATTGAATAAATGGACATTCTAGCTGACTCGAACAATTTGCAGCATGGCCAATCTTTTTAGTGTCTAATATTTGTGATGTACTTTTTGCTGTCTGATAGACTTCTTGGACTTCAATTAGCAAATGAGTCAAGATATGATTGTAGTGTTTGAAAAACAAAAAAATAAATTTACTTACTTTTTAACATGCAGATATGATAGGCTAATTTTTTGCTTCAACAAGAAGAAATATTAAAGCATAAATGAGAATATCAGCCATTTAAACTAGTTTTATTTTCTCAGGAGTTTAGAATGATAACATGTTCAAGTCGATTAGGTTAAAAATGAAAGTGAATTTTATATTTTCATAGAAACTGGGAAATACGCCATAATAAAGAGTTTTGACATATTTTAGATAGAATTCAGGAAGTAAAAACAATAAAATTGTCAGACAACTAATGTTTTTTTAAAAAAGTGAGATTAAAACCTTGACTGTAAATTGTCAGAATGTTAGAATATGGAGTGAATCATGACTATGAGAAAACTGACTTATAATCATGTGACCTATAACTAACTATCTTTTAGAGGGAGATTTTTAATGAAAGACTTTTTTAATAGACGCCAACGCTTTTCATTGCGTAAATATTCGTTTGGTGTCGCTTCAGTCTTGCTAGGAACAGCACTTTTTGCTGCTCATAGTGCACAGGCAGATGAAGTAGGGACTCCAACTGTATCGGCGGGTAATCCGGGCACATCAGTAGCAGGAGAAAGTTCAAGTAGTTTAGTCAATACTACGACAACAGCACCCCAACCAAATCCAGCAGCTAGCGTGACTTCCCCATCCGCTTCTGCAACATCTACGTCAACAGTTGCTTTGGTATCACCAGCTTCTGAAGTAGCAAGTGCTTCAACAACAGAAACAACGTCTACAGCTACAGCACCAGCGACAACAGCAACGGCTGCAGCTACTGCTAGCTCAACTCCAACAGCTGCGGGTACTACATCTGTAGGTTCAGCAACTTCTTCTTCAACAGGTGCAACTAGCACATCAGCTGTAACTCCAACAGCGGTACAACCTACAGTGGCACAGCCGGTTGCTCCAACAACACAACCGACGGCTACAACACAACCTGTATCAGCGCCTACAGCTACTCAGCCAGTCGCTTCAACACAGCCTACATCGGCATCAGTGGCACAACCTGCAACGACAACTTTGACAACGTCAACACCAAGTCCAACGTCTGCTGCGAATACAGCAGCCTTGACAACAATGTTGACGGCGAACCCAATGTCCGCTGCAGGAACTGCAACAGAAGTACGTAGTCGTAGCAGTCGTAGACGTCGTTCGCTTGATAATCCAGAATCAACAAGTCATACAACTGGTGCAGCAACAGCGACACCAACTATGAGTGATCCTAACGGAGCAACGATTACTAACCGTCCTCTTGTTGTACCTACGCCAAAAGATCCAAATGATCATATTACAGCTGGTATTAACTACCAATTGAATCCAAATACTTCTCAGTATACTTATCTCGTTACTGATTTGATGGGATTCAATAAAGCATACAACACGAAGTACTATTATCGTATGTCTAAACCATACGACAACTCTACAAATGTAACCATTGAGTTGGTAGATGGTGCTACAAACACTGTTAAAGAAACAAAACAAATCAATGGTGCTGGTACTGTTAACTTAGGTCAAGCTACACTTGCTCCTATTTCTGGGGCTAAGCAGGCCTATATTGAGTTCCGTTTTGAAAATATTGTGGATGCAGATAAGACAAACCGTCCAGCTCTACGTGCAACTTGGAAATACAATGGTAGTGCTACTGATTTTGATGGCCAACGTTCGGCTATTCAAATCTATGATGTAGTTAATCCTGCTAACGAAGGTACTACAATCACGGATCCACAATACTACATTCCACGTCTAACTCATAAAACAACGTATTATAAAGTTGTTGATAAAAATGCATCAACTTATGATATGAATCGTCTTGTCGGTAAATTTGTTCAAGATACAAATGGGAACTATATTAAAAACTCATCTACTGCGGGTGATTATAAACTTGTAAATAAAGATGGTACACCAGATGTTGGTACACAGTCATATAGAGAAACTGGAAACGAAGAAAGTCTTGGTAGCTTTACTCTAACTGCTATGGAGGGACAGGATTTCCATGCCTCAGCCCTTCGTGCTTTTGAAGGTTACAGTCTTTATCAAACAGCGGATCCTCGCTCACTTGTAGATGTGCTTAAAAAGCCTTATCAAGTAGGTCAACGTTGGTTTGACGTCGCCAATGCAGAGGGTGCTGTTAAACGTATTAAGGAAGTTGTCAAAGAGGATGGTACCGTCCGTATCGAAATGTGGGCCATTAAGTCTGATAGCTTAAACAAGATTGCTAAAGACGTAAATACTGATGGATATGTAAAAGTTTACGAGACAGTCATTCGTCCGGGAAGCAATAACAAAATTGACCATCCAGAAGATCTTGGTAAGAACCCTACCATTGATGATGCTGGTTGGAATAGAGATAATAATACGCCAAGCTATCCAGGTCTTAAACCTGAGTATAGAGATAAGCTTGTTAAGGGGCAACCTTTTGCTATTTTCTCAGATAAACAAAACACTAACTATAAGGGTGACTTAGAGTTTGCTAGAGGTTCAGGCGCAGACTTTATTTATAAACGTCCAGATGGCACTTTCTATCGAATGTCCTGGGCTGGGAATGTAGCACAAAATAATGTTGAAGTTAAAGAAAATCCTGTAAGTGCTACTGAGGCTGCTCAATATAGTCCACGTTATTCTTCTGCAGGTGAGTTTTATGTAAACCGTGGTAGCTCGGATACGTCCTATACGATTAATGGTGTTCCAGTTGCTTCAGGTAACATTTTCCGTTTGGAAAACAAATTGTCACCTAGCTATGAAACGGTTTACTATTATGTAAAAAACGAACCTATTGATATTGAACTTAAGCTAAAGAAAGTCCTAAAGAGTCTTAATACGACAGTACAACCTGAATTGAAAAAGGGAGCCTTCTCCTTTAATATAACAAATGTTGCGGCAGATCCTGCTAATCCACTCGAAAAAGATGGACCGGCTATTAATGCGACAGTAACAAACAAGGAAGATGGTTCTATTCCCTTCACTCAAAAAATAACACAAGCTGATGGTGCTGAAAAAGAAGTATCTCTTATCCAATTAGACAAAGTTGGTATCTATAAATATCGTATTACAGAAGTAGCTGGTTCTGATACTGAAGTTGACTATGATGGAATGAGTGTTATTGCAACCGTTACAGTTACAGAAAAGAAAGACTCTTCTGGCAACTACTTGGGTGAGCATGAATATACTGTTACGTACACTTCAGAAAAGGGTCAAGATGACAAAGGAAAAGAAACAGGCACTAATGTTTCAGCAACAAATCCAAAAGAAAAAACCGGTACTGATACTGAATTCAACAACTTTGTCGTAGCTCCGGTAAACGTTGAATTTGATTTCACAAAGAAATTATCTGGTCGTAATCTAAAAGCAAATGAGTTTACTTTTAATCTTTTGAATGAAGCAGGTACAGTAGTTGGGACTGCAAAAAATGATGCGAACGGTAATATTAAATTCACGGGCATTAAATACAAGGTTAGTGATCTTGGAACAAATTCTGCAGGAAAGCGAAATGACAGCAAGACCTTTAACTACACTGTAAAAGAGGTTGTGCCAACAACAGCCGAAGCTGGTATGTCTTATGACCAAATGGAAGCGAAAGTAGCTGTTACAGTTACTAAGACAGGTCATACTTTGACAACTGCTACAACTTACTCATCAGTTAATGGTATTGATGCTAATGGTAACCCAACGACGGGTGTAGATAAAGAATTTAACAATACCTTCACACCGAACCCAGTAAAAGTAAACCTTGAGTTCGATAAGTCTCTTTCAAATGGTACGCTTAATGCTGGTGATTTCAGCTTTAAATTAACTGGTGACGGTAATGTTAATGAAACGGTAACAAATAAAGCTAATGGTAAGATTAACTTTAGTACGTTGTCATTCGATAAAGCTGGTGTCTATAACTACACTGTAAAAGAAGTAGCTGGAACAAACACAGATGTTGATTATGATGCGATGACAATCAATGTTAAGGTTACCGTAACAAAAGATGCCAATACGGGTCTATTGTCAGCAAGTACGGTGATGACTTCATCAGGTGGTGAAGCAACGGATGCCAATGATAGAGTCTTCAACAACTTTGTCGTTCCTCCAGTACCGGTAAATGTTAATTTCACAAAAGCTTTAGCAGGTCGTACACTTGTAGCAGGTGAATTTACATTTGAAATGAAGGATGAAAACGGAGTTGTTGTTGCTACTGGAACCAATGATGAACATGGTGTTGTTACCTTTAATCAACTCCCAGAAGTGAAAAATGCTCAAGTTGGTAAAGTCATCAAGTACAAGGTGACTGAGAAAGTTCCAGCTAACAAAGAATTCGGTGTCACTTACGATAACATGGTTGCTGAGGTTTCTGTGACTGTTTCTAAGAATGCAGACCACACTTTGAAAGCAACGGTAACTTATCCAGGAGGAGACACAGAGTTTAACAACACCGTCACTCCTCCAACAACGCCTGACTTCCAACCAGAAAAATTCATTGTTAACAAAAAGGAATACGACATCACTGGTAACAAGTTGATGGATGATGATGACGAGTTGGCAGATGAGTATGTAGATACAAATGCTAACCCATATGTGGATGGTACAACCAACAATGAACCTGAAAACTTGAATACCAAGACAGTTAAGAAGGGCGATGAGATTGTTTACCAAGTATGGTTGGATACAACAAACTTGAAAGCAAGTGACAATATTCAAGCTGTTGGTATTACAGATAAATATGAAGCTGACAAACTAAAGATTAATGTTGCAGATATCAAAGCTTACGATTCAGTAACGGGTGCAGATGTAACCTCTAAGTTTGTCATCACAGTAAACAACGGAGAAATCACTGCAACTTCTAAAAACGAATTTATCAAAGATAAAGTTATCGACACAACTAAGTTCGAGTTTGGCCGTTACTACAAATTTGATATTCCTGCTACAGTCAAGATGACGACTCCAAATGGTGTCGATATCGAAAATACGGCAAATCAAATTGTTCACCAGTACGATCCAACGAATAGAAATATCACTAAGCCAGAAAAACCAACGCAAAAACGTGTAGTGAATCTTCCAGTTCCACTCGAATTTGATTTCACTAAGAAATTAGATGGCCGAAATCTTGTAGAAAACGAATTTACATTCGTATTGAAGAAAGATGGCGTCGCAATTCAAACTGCGAAGAACAGTGCGCCAGACGCAACAACTGGAATCGCGAAGATTGCCTTCAAGCCACTTGAATTTACAAAAGCGAACGCTGGTAATACCTTCACTTACACTGTGGAAGAAGTTGCTGGAACGGATGCTACTGTGTCTTATGACAATATGGTCGCAACGATTAAAGTAGAAGTCAAACATGACGGAACGACTAAGGCAACTGTTGTGAACATGCTTCAAGACGCACCGGACAAAGAGTTTAACAACACAGTGAAACCACCGGAAGAACCTAAGTTCAACCCAGAGAAATACGTCGTTGATAAAGAGAAATTCGATATCACAGGCGACAAGCTCGTTGATGATGACAAAGAATTGGCAGACAAGTACGCAGATACAAATGCGAACCCATATGCGGATGATGCATCAAACAATGAACCAGAAAACTTGAATACGAAGACAGTGAAACCAGGCGATAAATTGGTTTACCAAGTATGGTTGGATACAAAACAATTTAGCGCAACCAACACTGAAAACATTCAAACACTCAGCATCACAGATAACTATGATGAAGATAAGTTGGATGTGAACTCAATCAAGGTTTACGATAGCGTAACTGGTACAGACGTTACTTCTAAGTTTGATATCGCAAACACAGGTGGCGTGATCACAGCGACCCTTAAAGCTGGCTTCACGAAATCACTAGGCGATGCCAACAACACTCAAATCATCGATACAACTAAGTTCGCATTTGGCCGTTACTATAAAGTTGATATCGTAACAACTGTGAAAACAAGTGTTGAGCCAGGTAAAGATATCGAAAATACAGCTGGACAAATCGTACACTACTACAACCCAAGAACGAACAAGGTTGAGAAACCAGAAAAACCAACTGAAAAACGTGTAAACAGCGTTCCAGTTCCACTTGAGTTGAAATTCACGAAAGCCCTTGCTGGTCGTCAACTTAAAGCTAACGAATTTGAATTTGTTCTTGAAAAAGACGGCGTTGAAGTCGAACGTGTGAAGAACGACGCAGCTGGTAAAATCAACTTCAAGAAACTTGAGTTTGGTAACGATGATCTAGGTAAGACTTACAACTACACTGTACACGAAGTTACAGGTTCAGACGCAACGGTGACATACGATACAATGGTTGCGACTGTAAGGGTTTCAATCTCTCATGATGGTACAGCGAAAGCAATCGTGAAGAATGTTGTAGACGCACCAGATAAAGAGTTTAACAATAAGGTGAAACCACCTGAAGAACCTAAGTTCAATCCAGAAAAATACGTTGTTTCTACAGAAAAATTCGATATCACAGGCGACAAGTTGCTTGACGATGATTCTGAATTGACAGACAAGTATGGTGATACAAACGCTAATCCATATGCGGATGGTACAGCTAACAATGAACCAGAAAACTTGAATACGAAGACAGTGAAACCAGGCTCTAAATTGGTTTACCAAGTATGGTTGGATACAACACAATTTAGCGCAACCAACACTGAAAATATTCAAACAGTCGGCATCACAGATAACTATGATGAAGCCAAGTTGAATGTGAACTCAATCAAGGTTTACGATAGTGTGACAGGTTCAGACGTTACTTCTAAGTTTGATATCGCAAACACTGGTGGCGTGATTACAGCGACCCTTAAAGCTGGCTTCACGAAATCACTAGGAGATGCCAACAACACTCAAATCATTGATACAACTAAGTTTGCATTTGGCCGTTACTATAAAGTTGATATCTCAACAACCGTGAAAACGGATGCCCCAGCAGGAAAAGATATCGAAAATACAGCTGGTCAAATTGTTCACTACTACAACCCAAGAACCAACACAGTTGAAAAACCAGAAAAACCAACTGAAAAACGTGTAAATAGCGTTCCAGTTCCACTTGAGTTGAATTTCACTAAGAAACTTGATGGTCGTCAACTTAAAGCTAACGAATTTACATTTGTTCTTAAGAAAGATGGCGTTGAAGTAGAACGTGCGAAAAATGATGCTCCTGATGCAACTACCGGTATCGCTAAGATTAACTTCACGAAACTTGAATTTGGTAAGGATGATATTGGCAAGACTTACAATTATACAGTGGAAGAAGTTAAAGGAACAGATTCAACAGTGTCTTACGATGGCATGGTTGCAACAGTAAGGGTTTCAATTTCTCATGATGGTACGGCAAAAGCAATCGTGAAGAATGTTGTAGATGCTCCAGACAAAGAGTTCGATAACCGTGTGACACCACCAGAAGAACCTAAGTTTAACCCAGAGAAATATGTTGTTAGAGATGAAGACTTTGATTTAACTGGTAAGAAACTTTTGGATGATGATTCTGAGTTAGCTGATAAATACGGCGATACTAAGATTAATCCTTACGCAGATAAATCTAATAATAATGAAAAAGTTACTGTCCGTAATGATAAGGGTGAGTTGGAAGAAGTCTTTGAGAACCTCAATACTCAGCCTGTTAAACGTGGTCAGAAATTCTACTATCAAGTATGGCTTGATACAACTCAATTTAGTGCTAACAATAAGGAAAATATCCAAACTGTTGGTATCACAGACAATTATGATGAATCAAAATTGATTGTGACTAAAAACACTATTAAGGTTTATGATGGTGAGACTGGTGCAGATGTGACATCTAAGTTTGACGTTGCTGTTACTAACGGTATTATCACTGCAAACTTGAAATCAGGCTTTACGAAGTCACTAGGTGATGCAAATAATACTCAAGTTATTGATACAACTAAGTTTGAATTTGGTCGTTACTACAAAGTAGTTATACCTGCTACAGTTAGTCAAGATGCTTACGATGGTTCTGAAATCGAAAATACTGCGACACAAACGGTTCATTATTATAACCCAAGAACGCATACAGTTGAGACTCCAGATAAGCCAACGCAAAAACGTGTGAACAACATTCCAACAGCTATTCAGCTAATCTTTGGTAAGACACTTAATGGTCGCAAATTGCAAGCAGATGAATTTAGCTTTGTCTTGAAAGATAAAGAAACTAATAAGATTCTTGAGAAGGCTAAGAATGATGCAGATGGTAAAGTTACCTTCAAGACAATCAACTATTCAAAAGCTGATATTGGTCAAACATTTAACTATATTGTTGAAGAAGAGAAAGGTGACAAACCAGGTGTTACTTATGATGATATGAAGGTTAACGTGACTGTTCAAGTTATTCAGCCTTCTTCTGGTGATCAGTTGTCAACAGTTATCTCTTATGCTACTGAAGGTGGAGATGCCTTTACTGCGGATGATACAGTATTTGACAATAACGTAACACCAAACTTCAAACCAGAGAAGTATGTTGTTTCTAAAGAAAAATTTGATCTTAAGGGCACAAAACTTCTCGATGATGATGCGCCTAACGGTAAGGTTGAAGCTGAAAACTTGAATCACCATACACTTACTCGCGGTCAGAAATTCTACTACCAAGTATGGCTTGATACTCGTGAATTTACAGCTGAAAGCAATATTCAATCAGTAGGAATCACAGATGACTATGATGAAGCTAAACTTGATATTGATGAGTCAGCAATCAAGGTTTACGATGGTGAAACAGATGTTACTGATAAATTTGATATTTCAATCAAAAACGGTGTCATCTACGCAACTTCTAAACCAAGTTTGACTAAACCTATTAGTGCAACTGATGCGACTCCAGTTATTGATACGACTAAGTTCGCTTTTGGACGTTACTATAAATTTGATATCCCAGCAACTGTTAAAAATATTAAAGACAATGACGGTGTTGAGTTTAGTAATACGGCCAATGAAATTGTTCATCAATACAACCCTTACAATAAGCAAGTTACAACTCCTAAAAAACCAACTCAAACACGTGAAAATAACGTTCCAGTTCCACTTGAGTTCAACTATACTAAGAAACTTGAAGGACGTGAGTTGACTGCAGGTGAGTTCAGCTTCTTATTGAAAGACCAAGATGGAAAAGTCCTTCAAACTGTATCAAATGATAAAGACGGACATATCAAGTTTGAACAACTCTTGTTCAGCAAGGCTGATCTTGGTAAGACATTTACTTATACTGTAGAAGAAGTCAATGACAATAAACCTGGTATTTCTTACGATGCTATGAAAGCAACGGTGACAGTACAAGTAACTAAGGATGGTAAAATTCTTAAGACTGTCGTTAATCATGCTTCAGCAGGTGGAAATGCTACAGATGCTAACGACAAAGAGTTCAACAACAAGGTGGTTCCACCAGAAAAACCTAAGTTCCAACCAGAGAAATATGTTGTAAACCAAGAGAAATTTGACATTACTGGTGATAAACTCGTTGATGATGATAAAGAGTTGGCAGACAAGTATGCGGATACTAATGCGAACCCATACGTAGACAAGACAGACAACAACGAGAAAGAAAACTTGAATACTAAGACTGTGAAACGTGGCGATAAATTGGTTTACCAAGTATGGCTTGATACAACTAAATTTGACGCAAACAACAAGGATTATATTCAAACCGTTGGTATCACTGATAACTACGATGAGAAGAAACTTAATGTTAACCAACCAGATATCAAAGCATACGATGGTAAAACTGGTAAAGATGTTACAGCAATGTTCGATATCAAGGTTGAAAACGGTGTGATTACAGCCAACCTTAAAGATGGCTTCACTAAGTCACTTGGTGATAAAGATAATACCCAAATTATCGATACAACTAAGTTTGCCTTTGGTCGTTACTATAAGTTTGACATTCCGGCAATTGTTAAAGACAGTAAGAATGAAAAAGGTGAGTTTGACGTACCTTCTGGTTCAGATATTGAAAACACAGCGGGACAAACAGTTCACTACTACGACCCAACAGTTAAGAAGGTCGTGAAAACACCTGAAAAACCAACTGAAAAACGTGTTGTTAACATTTCAGCTAGTGTTACGTTTGAATTCACTAAAAAACTAGAAGGTCGTGACCTTAAGGCTGGTGAGTTTAGCTTTGTACTTAAGGATAGAAAAGGTAAAGTGATTGAAACTGTAAGCAATGATGCTGACGGTAAGATTAAGTTCTCAGCACTTGAGTACAAACATGGTGAAGAAGGTATCCACTTCTACACGGTTGAAGAAGTGAAAGGTAATGATACTACAGTAACTTACGATAAGATGGTAGCTAAAGTTACTGTTTTGGTAGCTAAGGGTGGTAACGTTATGACAGTAACTTCTAAATTGCCAGAAGATACTGAGTTCAACAACATTGTAACGCCACCGACACCACCAACTCCAGTGGTGCCACCAGTTACACCACCAACACCACCAACTCCAGTGGTGCCACCAGTTACACCACCAACACCACCAACTCCAGTGGTGCCACCGGTTACACCGCCAACACCACCAACTCCAGTGGTGCCACCGGTTACGCCGCCAACACCACCAACTCCAGTGGTGCCACCAGTTACACCGCCAACACCACCAACTCCAGTAGTACCACCAGTTACACCACCGACATCTCCAGAAGTATCTAGAGAACAGGGTCTTCCTAAGACTGGTGAGAACAAGTCTGTAGTAGCAATGGCATTCGGAGGACTCCTTGCGGCAGCTGGACTTGGTTTGGCAGGAAAACGAAAAAAAGAAGACTAAGATAATAATAGGCGTAAAAATAAGATAGTTAGTAAGATTATTTCAGTTTTCAAGAAGAGAGGCTTGACCGAATAAGGTCAGGCTTCTTTTTGTTCGGCACTTAAAAATATCGTAAGTGACCAATAATGAAGTCAATTAAGAAGTTCCAAAGTCTTTATGGGCTGTGGAACTTTTTTTATATTTTGCTAACTTATTACATGGACATGTGTGAGGAGGATGATCTGATTGTTTCTCTCACAAGAGATGAGTAGATTCAAATTGATATTAACTTCTTCATGACAGTAGATTAGTACTTTCAAATAAAATATATTATGAATGATGTGGGTAATGGTAGAAGCTGATAAAAGACTTTGAGCTATTGTCTATTTAGTTATGGTGAATTTGATAATCTTGCAGTCACAATAGAAGCATCTTATCTAGGGGCTACACCATCATTTTTTGATTGAGAAATCAGAAAAAATCAAAGTTTAAGTTCTCTTATGAACTTTCAATAGACTATCATTACTCATTTTATGATTAAGATGATGGGAGGTAGAAGTTTCATAGAAGCAATAGGGAGCGACATTAAAGATAACATCTAGTAGTCCGATTAGTTAACAGTATTGGAAAGGGAGGAGACTTTCTGATAGTTGCTTTGTAATTGGGTACTCAAAGATCTCTTATAAGATAGAAATGTATTACTTGTACTATTTGAGTATTGAAATTATTTCGTAATATCGTTGGTTATTCTTTCATTTGTATTTGAATAAGATACTAGTAGGCATAATTTTTCTCACAGGTTTTGTTATCTTTTGATTTTTTGAAGTTAGAAAATACTAGGACTCATTCTCTATTAATCCTAACTTATGAGAGTCTTTTTTAAGTTGAATACTAGTATGCTAAACAGGTGAGAGCAATTATGGATGTTGGATTGTTGCAAACTTTCTTTAAGATTTTACTAGTGTTAATGAAGAAATACTGTTAAACGAAGAAGATGTTAGTATTATTTTAGACGGATAAAGTTATTCTAAGGTTAGGACTAGATGTATATGCCATTTTCATTAAAGATAAAAATATCTATATGAGTGTAAAAGGGAAAGAAATGAGAGGTTGTGTGCGTATATTGCCATTATTATGGATTAAAGTGAGAATAATATAGTGTATATTATAAGATGTTAATTTATTTTTATAATATTATTTCTTTCGGATTATAGGTTTAAATTACTATTTTTAGAACTTACTTCTGTTTATATATGGTGATTCAAGTATTTATGGAACATGAGATGGGTTTGGAATCTTTGACGCTTTTATTAGAAAATAACAAATGAAATCCGAGTTAATTTATTTTAGAAAAGCGTAATTTATATAATGAAATATTAGAAAACAGTAGTTGTCGCCTTATTTTAGAAAACGCTTAACATGTTATAAATAAAAGGTTTCTAACGTTTTTATGTTTTTTGTAAATAACGTTACTCTTACAATTGTCAGATAACTAAACTTTTTTTAAAAAACATTATTTAATCACTTGACTCTAAATTGTCAGAATGTTAGAATGAAAAAGAATCATGGATATGAGGGGAATTAACTTATAATCATGTATCTATAACTAACTATTTTTTTAGAGGGAGACTTAAACATGAAAGACATTTTCAACAGGCGCCAGCGCTTTTCATTGCGTAAATATTCATTTGGTGTCGCTTCAGTCTTGTTGGGGACGGCACTCTTTGCTGCTCACACTGCACAGGCTGATGAAGTCGTAGCATCTGATGCTTCTTCATCAAACCCTGGTTCATCAGTTGAGGGCGAAAGTTCTTCAGAACTGGTTGAGACGAATACAGCATCAACAGCTCAAGCAGATCCTACTGCAGCTGTATCTTCAACTGAGGCAACTGCGTCAACATTTAACTTGACGCCAGAAGCTTCAACAACAGATAAGGTTGCCGCAGAGGCAACTGACAAACAAGCTACAGAAACTGCGAAACCAGAAGCTTCTAAACCAGCTTCAGAGGCTGCAAAGCCAACAGAAAAAGCTACTTCAGAAGCAGCTAAGCCAGCTACAGTAGCATCAACAGCTACAGCCAGCAACAATGTTGAAACACCAGCTTCAACAAGAACAGCTTCAAACACTTCAGCTACAGCATCAACAACTGCTCCAGCAACTGAAAATACTGAAGCAGCCGAAACCGCAGCAGAAGCTACAAGTGTTAGCCCACGTGTTACAGCAAATACTTATTCTGTAAGATCTGCTGCAGACCGTAGTGCAACACTTGACCGTGCTGCTAGTGATATCACAAATGCTGGTGCTTTGGCAACAAGTCGTAGCCGTCGTCGTAATACACGTGCTTTGACAGATCACAACTATGAGGCGGTCTCTGTAGAAACTCACCTTAAAGATGGTGAAAAAGCTACTCCAGATATGACAGATCCTAATGGTGCAACTGTTCGATCTCAAACAGTGCCATCGGGCTACCAAGCTAAAGAAGGTGACTACTATACTTATAGTATCGTAGATCTTACTAATTTCAACAAACGTTACCATACAAATTACTATACACGTGCTTACAAGAGATTTGATGCTTCAACAGATACTACTGTTGAATTGGTTGACAAGAACACTGGTAATGTAGTAGAAACAAGAACCGTATCAGCTTCTAGTGGTATTCAAAAATTTACGACTACCAAAGCAGCCTCTAATGGGGAGTTAACTTGGCAAGTAGATTACGATAAAGGTTTAGGTGCTGGACCAGGGAAGACAGATTCACCGTTTATCCAACTTGGATATGAAGTTGGTCCAAGTATCAAGGCTTTAGTTGCTCCAGGACACAATCTAACTCCTACAGAACAAGCTTTATATGATGCAGTTTATGCTGCGCGTAATTCAACGGATATCATCAACGTTGTAGAACCAGCATATAATGGTCGTACTATTACAGATACGAATGCTAAAATTCCATTATTTGTTCAAAAATCAACTTACTATAGAGTAGTCGATAGAAATAATGCTTCATTTAATGCGAATAAAACAGATAAAACTGTTCAAGATTATGTACCAAATGGTAATGAAGTAACATTAGCCAACTACACGCTGAAAGCGATGGAAGGACAACACTTTACAGCATCTGGTGAACGTCAATTTGATGGTTACAAACTTTATCAAACAGCTACTCCAGATTCAACAACTGGTTATGTTAGCCGTCCTTATACAGTTGGTACCAAGTTTATGGATGCTGATCGTGCTGGAATAAAACGTATCAAAGAAATTGTTGGAGAAGATGGATCTGTTGTTATTCGTGTTTACTTATTAGATCCAAGACAACAAAACAAACGTTCTGATGGTACATTGAACACTGATGGCTATATGTTGCTGGCAGAAACCAAGCCTATTAAACCAGGTGATTATAACAAAGAAGAGTTGGTTGTTAAGAAAACACCACTTAAAACGATTGCACACACTGTAACTGATCCAAGAACAGGGGCAAAAACTAATTATCCAAATGGTAAGGACGTTCCATTTGATTTCCAAAGAGATGCTTCTTACACTCCGTATAAGACAGTATTTGTACCATTCTTGGGAGATAATATCGGTCACCTTTCTCCAAACGCACAATTAGAGCGTGGAGTAGGAGGTATTGGTACTAACGTTGACTTGCTCAACTCTTTGACGCCATACAAGCCAACAGTCTACTACTATGTGAAGTCAGAACCTGTAACAGTGACTCCAGAAGTTGAAAAACAACTTGAAGGACGCACACTTGTTAATGGTGAATTTAGCTTTAAGATTAAAGAAGAGCAAGCTAACAAATCAGTTCCTTCATATGAAGAAACAGTAACTAACCAAAATGGTAAAGCTACATTTAGTAAATTAACATTTAACAAAGCTGGAGTATACACTTACACAATTACTGAGGTTAAAGGCTCAGATACAAACGTCGATTATGATGCAATGACTGTTACAATGACAGTTACTGTAACTGAGAAAAATGCTGCTGGTGATTTGCAAGCTTCAGTTAAATACAGTGCTGAAGGTGGATTCAAATCAAGTGCAGATGATAAAATTTTCAATAACTACGTTGTAGCTCCAGTTAAGACTAAGTTCGACTTTAGTAAGGCTCTTTCAGGTCGTACTCTTAAAGAAGGCGAATTTACATTTGCTCTTAAAGATTCAACTGGTAATGTTCTTCAGACCAAGAAAAACAGCGCTAATGGTGTTATTGCCTTTGATGACTTGACATTTGATAATACTCAAGTTGGTACTCACAAGTATACTGTAGAAGAAGTTATCCCAGATAATAAAGAAGCTGGTATGACTTACGATACAATGAAAGCTGAAGTAACAATCACTGTTACTAAGGAAGGCCACGTTCTTAAAGCAACTAACATTCTTCCAGCAGATACAGAATTCAATAACACATTCACACCAGGTGCGGTTAAAGTTAACCTTGACTTTGATAAATCACTTTCAAATGGTACTTTGAACGCAGGTGACTTTAGCTTCACGTTGACTGGTGATAACAATGTTAATGAAACTGTAACCAACAAAGCTAACGGTAAGATTAACTTTAGCGAATTGTCATTTGACCATGAAGGTGTCTACAACTACACTGTTAAAGAAGTGAAAGGCAACAATGCCGATGTAGACTACGATGAAATGACTATCGCAGTTAAAGTAACGGTTACTAAAGATGCTACTACAGGTCTTTTGGCTGCTAAGACTGAAATGACTTCAACAGGTGGTGAAGCAACTGGTACTGATGACAAGATCTTCAACAACCACGTTGTAGCTCCTGTAACTGCTCAATTTGACTTCAGCAAAGCTCTTGCAGGTCGTAACTTGAAAGCTGGCGAATTTAGCTTCGTATTGAAAGACAAAGATGGTAAAGTCCTTCAAACAAAACAAAATGATGCTAGCGGACGTGTTCGTTTCGATGCCTTGACATTTACAAATGCTCAAGTTGGTAACCACAAGTACACTGTAGAAGAAGTTCAAGGTTCTGAAGCAGGTATGACTTATGACCCAATGAAAGCTAACGTAACAGTTACTGTTACTAAGTCAGGTCATGCGCTTACTGCTGTAGCAACTCTTCCAACTGATACAGAATTCAACAATACATTCACATCAGCTCCAACTCAAGCTCAATTCAAGTTCACTAAACGTCTTGAAGGTAAAGAGCTTACAGCAGGTGCCTTCACATTCGAATTGCTTGAAAACGGCAACGTTATTCAAACTAAGAAAAATGCAGCAGATGGTTCAATCACATTTGATGCTATTGAATACAGTGCTGAAGGTGAACACACTTACACTGTGCGTGAAAAAGCTGGTAACGATACAAACATCGATTACGATACAATGAACGCAGAAGTGAAAGTTAAAGTTACTAAAGATGCTGCTACAGGTCTCTTGAGTACTGCTGTTACAATGCCTGAAGACACAGAGTTCAACAACTATGTGGTTTCTCCAGTTGTAACTAAGTTTGACTTCACTAAGAAATTGGCTGGTCGTGAACTTAAAGCTGGTGAATTTAGCTTCGTATTGAAAGATGCTGCTGGTAACGTCGTTGAAACTGTTAAGAATGATGCTGCTGGTAACGTAACCTTCTCAGAATTGTCATTCGACAATACTAAAGTTGGTACACACACTTACACTGTAGAAGAAGTGATTCCTGAAAACAAAGAATTCGGAATGACTTACGATAAGATGAAAGCTACAGTGACAGTTGAAGTTGCTAAGAACGGTCACACATTGACTACTGTTACAAACGTTACATCAACTGGTGGTGTAGACGCTAATGGTAACGCTACTGACGGTACTGCAGATAAAGAATTCAACAACAAAGTCACTCCTCCAGAAACTCCTGAATTCCAACCAGAAAAATTTGTCGTTTCTAAAGAGAAATATGACATCACTGGTGACAAGTTGATGGATGACGACGATGATGTCCCTGGTAACGAGTACACAGCAACAAATGCGAATCCATATGTTGATGGTGTTGCAAACAACGAACCAGAAAACTTGAATACTAAGACTGTTAAACGCGGTTCTAAATTGGTATACCAAGTATGGCTTGATACTACTAAATTCACAGAAGCTAACAACATCCAATACGTTGGTGTATCTGATACATACGACGCAGATAAATTGAACGTTAACGCATCTGATATCAAAGCCTACGATTCAGTAACTGGTGCAGATGTGACTGCTAAATTCGACATCAAAGTTGAAAACGGCACAATCACTGCAACTTCTAAAGAAGCATTTATCAAAGATAAAGTAAACAACCCTGTTATCGATACTACTAAGTTCGCTTTTGGACGTTATTATAAATTTGATATTCCAGCAACTGTTAAAGAATCTGTTAAAGCTGGTGCTGATATTGAAAATACAGCCAACCAAACAGTTCACGTTTACAACCCAGTGAGCAAGACAGTTGAAAAACCTGAAAAACCAACACAAAAACGTGTTAACAGCGTTCCAGTTCCAGTTGAAATGAACTTCACTAAACGTTTGGAAGGTCGTGAACTTCAAGCTAACGAATTCGAATTCGTATTGAAGAAAGACGGCGTTGAAGTTGAACGCGTGAAGAATGACGCTGCTGGTAAGATTGTCTTCAAGACCCTTGAATTCGGTCGCGATGATCTTGGTAAGACTTACAACTACACAGTAGAAGAAACTCCTGGTACAGATGCAACTGTCAAATATGACACAATGGTTGCTACTGTTAAAGTTGTTGTTTCACACGATGGTACAGCTAAAGCAATCGTTGCCAACGTAACAGACGCTGCGGATAAAGAATTTAACAACCGTGTAACACCTCCTGAAGAACCTAAGTTCCAACCAGAGAAATACGTTGTTTCTAAAGCGAAATTCGATATCACTGGTACTAAGCTCGTTGATGATGATTCTGAATTGACAGATAAATATGGTGAAACAAATACAAACCCATATGTCGATAATACAAACAACAACGAAGAAGAAAACTTAAATACTAAATCAGTTGAACGTGGATCTAAACTTTACTACCAAGTTTGGTTGGATACAACTAAATTTGATGCAGCTAACAAAGACAATATCCAAACAGTAGGAATCACAGATAACTACGATAAGGATAAATTGAATGTTAATGCTTCAGATATCAAGGTTTACGATTCAGTAACTGGTGCAGATGTTACTAACAAGTTCGAAATCACTGATAACAACGGTGTTCTTACAGCTAACCTTAAAGCTGGCTTCACTAAGTCACTTGGCGACGCTGAAAATACTCAAATCATTGATACAACTAAGTTTGAATTTGGACGCTACTATAAATTTGATATTCCAGCAACAGTGAAAGACGATGTCGTAGCTGGTGCAGATATCGAAAACAAAGCAGCTCAAGTTGTTAACTACTACAACCCAACAACTAAGAAAGTTGAAAAACCTGAAAAACCAACTGAAAAACGTGTCAACAGTGTTCCAATCTCAGTTGAATTCAACTTCACTAAGAAATTGGAAGGTCGTGACCTTAAAGCTGGCGAATTCACATTCGAGTTGAAAGATAGCGACAATGTTGTGATTGCAACTGCAACCAACGATGCAGCTGGTAAGATTAAATTCTCTCCAGTAGAGTACACAAATAAAGCTGGTGAAAAAGTTACAGCCCTTAAATACAAGAAGGGTCAAGAAGGTACTTACAAGTACACTGTAACAGAGGTTAAGGGTACAGATGCAACTGTCGATTACGATACAATGGCTGCTGTTGTAACTGTTACTGTTTCTCATGACGGTACAGCCAAAGCCTTGATCACAAATGTGACAGAACCTGCGGATAAAGAATTTAACAACACAGTTCGCCCTCCAGAAGAACCTAAGTTCCAACCAGAGAAATATGTTGTTTCTGAAGAGAAATTCGATATCACTGGTGATAAGCTCGTTGATGACGATAAAGAGTTGGCAGACAAGTACGCAGATACAAATGCGAACCCATACGCTGACGATGCCTCAAACAACGAAGCTCAAAACTTGAATACTAAGACTGTTAACCGTGGCGACAAGTTGGTTTACCAAGTATGGCTTGATACAACTAAATTCGACGCAGCTAACAAGGACAATATCCAATCAGTAGGAATCTCAGATGACTACGATGAAGCTAAATTGGAACTTGATGCTACTAAGATTAAAGCTTACGATTCAGTAACTGGTGCTGATGTTACAGATAAATTTGACATTAAAGTTGAAAATGGTGTGATGACTGCAACTCTTAAAGCTGGCTTCACTAAGTCACTTGGCGACGCAGAAAATACTCAAATCATTGATACAACTAAATTCGCCTTTGGACGTTACTACAAGTTTGATATTCCAGCAACTGTTAAGAACGATGTTCCTGGCGGTGCAGATATCGAAAATACTGCTGCCCAAGTAGTTAACTACTACAACCCAGTAAGCAAGACAGTTGAAAAACCAAACAAACCAACTGAAAAACGTGTCAACAGTGTTCCAGTTGAAGTAGAATTCAACTTCACTAAACGTTTGGAAGGTCGTGAGCTTAAAGCTAACGAATTCAGCTTCGTACTTAAAGATTCAGAAGGTAAGACTCTTGAAACTGTAAGCAACGATGCATCTGGTAACGTTAAGTTCTCTAAACTTGAGTTCAAGAAGGGTCAAGAAGGCGTACACAACTACACAGTAGAAGAAGTTAAAGGCTCAGACGCAACCGTTACATACGACACAATGAAAGCGAATGTAACAGTTACAGTTAAACACGATGGAACAGCTAAAGTTCTTATCGCGACTGTAGGCGACATTGCGGATAAAGAATTTAACAACCGTGTGACTCCTCCAGAAGAACCTAAGTTCCAACCAGAGAAATACGTTGTTTCTGAAGAGAAATTCGATATCACAGGTGACAAACTCGTTGATGACGATAAAGAGTTGGCAGACAAGTACGCAGATACCAATGCGAACCCATATGCGGACGATGCATCAAACAACGAAAAACAAAACTTGAATACCAAGACTGTGAAACGTGGCGACAAGTTGGTTTACCAAGTATGGTTGGATACAACTAAATTCGACGCATCTAACAAGGACAACATCCAATCAGTAGGAATCTCAGATGACTACGATGAAACTAAGTTGGATCTTGATTCTACTAAGATCAAAGCTTACGATTCAGTAACAGGCGCAGAAGTAACAGATAAATTCGATATCGCTGTGAACAACGGTGTGATTACTGCAACCCTTAAAGATGGCTTCACTAAGTCACTTGGCGACGCAGAAAACACACAAGTGATCGACACAACTAAATTCGAATTCGGCCGTTACTACAAGTTTGACATCCCAACAACAGTGAAAGCTGATGTACCTGGTGGTGTGGATATTGAAAATACTGCGGCTCAAGTTGTAAACTACTACAACCCAACAACTAAGAAGGTTGAAAAACCAAGCAAACCAACTGAAAAACGTGTAAACAACGTTCCAGTTGAAGTAGAATTCAACTTCACTAAACGCTTGGAAGGCCGTGAACTTAAAGCTAACGAATTCAGCTTCGTACTTAAAGATTCAAAAGGTAAGACTCTTGAAACTGTAAGCAATGATGCATCTGGTAACGTTAAGTTCTCAGCTATGTCATTCAAGAAGGGTGACGAAGGTGTTCACAACTACACTGTAGAAGAAGTTAAAGGAAGCGACGCAACCGTTACATACGACACAATGAAAGCGAATGTAACAGTCACAGTGAAACACGATGGTACTGCTAAAGTTCTTATCGCGACTGTAGGCGACATTGCGGATAAAGAATTTAACAACCGTGTGACTCCTCCAGAAGAACCTAAGTTCAATCCTGAAAAATATGTTGTTTCTGAAGCGAAATTTGATGTAACAGGTACGAAACTCGTTGATGATGACAAAGAATTGGCTAACAAGGTTGCGGATACAAACGCTAACCCATATGCGGACGATGCATCAAACAACGAAGCAGAAAACTTGAACACCAAGACTGTGAAACGTGGCCAAAAACTTTATTACCAAGTATGGCTTGACACGACTCAATTTGATGCAGCTAACAAGGATAACATCCAAACAGTTGGTATCACAGATGACTTCGATGAAACTAAGTTGACTGTGAATGCTTCAGACATCAAGGCATACGATTCAGTATCAGGTGCGGATGTTACATCTAAGTTTGACATCTCAATCGCTAACGGTGTAATCACAGCTAACCTCAAAGATGGCTTCACTAAGTCACTTGGCGATGCGGAAAACACTCAAATCATTGATACAACTAAATTCGAATTCGGACGTTACTACAAGTTTGATATTCCAGCAACTGTTAAGAACGATGTTCCTGGTGGTGCAGACATCGAAAATACTGCGGCTCAAGTTGTTAACTACTATAACCCAACTA
>ERZ1699235.259-NODE-259-length-24187-cov-4.744140_pt1 | contig 24187 bp, 18 predicted proteins | sample MGYA00581546_ERZ1699235 | MGnify/ENA primary metagenome ERZ1699235 (study PRJEB42319, sample SAMD00040334) | human oral metagenome | material: saliva | host: Homo sapiens | study: EMG produced TPA metagenomics assembly of PRJDB4115 data set (Metgenomic analysis of... | reverse complement strand
GGGGGTGGTAGTTACCCATGACCTCGCCGACGACGCGGGAGGACTTGGAGAACGAGGAGGTGGGGCGGTATCCGCCGTCGTACATGGCGTACAGGACGCGACGGTGGACGGGCTTGAGGCCGTCGCGCACGTCGGGCAGGGCGCGCCCGACGATGACGCTCATGGCGTAGTCGAGGTAGGAGCGCTGCATCTCCTTTTGCAGGTCGACCTGGCGGATGCGCTCGGTGTCCGAGATGTGCCGCGCGTCAGTAGTCTGCTCGTCGCTCACGTTTTTCCTTACGTTGTTTCTGCTCGATCAGGCCCGCCCGGTACGAGGCCGGGGCTGGGCTGGTCGCGGGTGATGTCAGATGTCGAGGAAGCGCACGTCGGTGGCGTTGCGCTGGATGAACGTGCGGCGTCGGTCGACGTCGTCGCCCATGAGGATCGTGAAGGTCTCGTCGGCGTCTGCGGCCTCGTCGAGGGTGACCTGCTTGAGGATTCGGCTGGCCGGATCCATGGTGGTCTCCCACAGTTCGTGGTCGTTCATTTCGCCCAGACCCTTGTAGCGCTGGATGCCACCTTCCTTGGGCAGGCGGCGGTTCGCGGCGGCGCCGGCGGCAAGCAGTTCGTCGCGCTCCTTGTCGGAGTATGCGAATTCGTGCTCCGCGTTGGTCCACTTGATGCGGTACAGCGGGGGCATGGCGATGAAGGTGTGGCCACCCTCGATGAGGGGTCGCATGTAGCGGAAGAGGAGGGTCAGCAGCAGCGTGGCGATGTGCTGGCCGTCGACGTCGGCATCCGCCATGATGACGATCTTGCCGTAGCGCAGCTTCGAGATGTCGAAGTCTTCGCCGATGCCGGTGCCGAAGGCGGTGATGAGGGAGCGGATGGTGTCCGAGGACAGGGCTCGGTCCAGGCGCGCCTTTTCGACGTTGAGGATCTTGCCGCGGATCGGCAGGATCGCCTGACGCTCGGGGTCGCGGCCGCCGACGGCGGAGCCGCCTGCGGAGTCGCCCTCGACGATGAAGATTTCGCACTCGGAGGGCGTGCGCGAGGAGCAGTCGCGCAGCTTGCCGGGCATGGAGGCGGATTCGAGGACGCCCTTGCGGCGCGTAGCCTCACGGGCCTTGCGAGCGGCGACGCGGGCGGCCTGGGCGGCCTGGCCCTTAGCAATGATGGCCTTGGCGTCGGCGGGGTGGGCGTCGAACCAGTCGGTGAGCTTGGAGTAGACCTGCTGGGCGACGAAGGTGCGAGCCTCGGTGTTGCCGAGCTTGGTCTTCGTCTGGCCCTCGAACTGGGGCTCGGTGAGCTTGATCGAGATGACGGCGGTCAGGCCTTCGCGGACGTCGTCACCGGTGAGGTTGTCGTCCTTGTCGCGGATGATGCCCTTGTCGCGGCCGTAGCGGTTGACGAGGGAGGTCAGCGCGGTGCGGAAGCCCTCCTCGTGCATGCCGCCCTCGGTGGTGTTGATGGTGTTGGCAAAGGTGTGGACGGAGGAGGAGTAGGCGGTGGTCCACTGCATGGCGATTTCCACGCTCATGGTGCCTTCGTCGTTTTCGGCTTCGAAGTCGATGATCTCGTTGTTGATCGTGTCGGACTTCTTGGCGGAGTCGAGGTATTCGACGTAGTCGCGCAGGCCGTGCTCGTAGCAGTAGGTGACGGTGCGGTGGCCCTTGGTCTTCTTGTCCGAGGCCTCCTCGCCGCCGGCGATCTCGTCGCCTTCGTCGGTGGCGAACTCGCGCTCGTCGGTCAGGGTGATGCGCAGGCCCTTGTTGAGGAAGGCCATCTGCTGGAAGCGCTGGCGCAGGGTCTCGAAGTCGAATTCGACGGTTTCGAAGATCTCCGGGTCCGGGTAGAAGACCTGGGTGGTGCCGGTCTCGTCGGTTTCTTCGCCGCGCTCGAGGGGGGTGATGGGGGTGCCGCCGTTTGCGAACGACATGCGCCACACGTATCCCTGGCGGCGGATCTCGGTGTTCACGCGGGTGGACAGGGCGTTAACGACGGAGATGCCGACGCCGTGCAGGCCGCCCGAGACGGCGTAGCCGCCGCCACCGAACTTGCCGCCGGCGTGGAGGATCGTCATGACGACCTCGACGGTGGGCTTGTGCTCGGTGGGGTGCTCGTCGACGGGGATGCCTCGGCCGTTGTCGACGACCTTGATGCCGCCGTCTGCCTGGATGGTGACCTCGATGTGGTCCGCGTAGCCGGCCAGGGCCTCGTCGACGGAGTTGTCGACGACCTCGTACACCAGGTGGTGCAGGCCGCGTTCGCCGGTGGATCCGATGTACATGCCCGGGCGCTTGCGGACGGCTTCCAGGCCCTCGAGGACGGTGATGTCCGATGCGCCGTAGGACTGCTCGCCTTCGGCGGTCTTCTCGTTGTCAGCCACGTGGCTCCCCTCGCATTGCGCGAAAATAGATGTTTAACCTTGTAGATTCTACCAAAAGTGACGCTTGTACCCGGGATTGACAGGCTCGGAGGGTTACTTTACAAACTGTGTGATTGCAACGAAAACTCGACTGTGATGAGTCACATGCCGATTGTGGCTGCAGCTGGGACACACGGGGCCGCCCTCCCGGCTGGGAGGGCGGCCCCGTTGCGCGCGTTCAGGCGGCTCGACCGCGTGCGCTGCGGTCGCGTCCGAAGCGCGACGATCGCCTGTCCATGCAGGCCGCGCACGGCGTCAGATCACTTCGGATCCCAGAAGATGGGCTCAATTTCATTGCTGTTGTCGAACAAGTCAAGACCTAGGATGGTGACGGTCTCCGTGGTGCTCTTGAGCTTGTAAGCGATCACGACCGTCCTGGTCTCACCCACGTTCATCTTCCTTAACAGATCCATAGGTGAATAGCCTGGAAGATCTTTCTTGAGGAATGTCGCGGCATCCAAATGCTCATCATTTTGATACATCAGCGGCAGGGCGGCGAGGGGGCTCACATCCTCGTTCTTGTTGTTGTTGGTGATCGTGTACGTTGCGACCACGGTCGGATCGTTGTCGTCGTCGCTCGGACCCAACTCAATCTTGGTGCTCTCAACGTGGACAGTTCCGCCAGCAAGATCGGCGACATAGCGGTCTTTCGATCCGCTGTTTCCCTTCGATGACCCGGAACCAGAACCCTTGTTTCCGTTGGACGAACCGGAGCCAGAGCCGCTGCCCTGGTCGCCGTTAGACGTTCCGGAGCCACTCGACGTACCGGAACCAGAACCGGAATCTGAGCCGCCCGACGAGGACGAGGTACGGTCCGAGGACGGACCCGACGCGCTCCTCGAGCTGGAGCCGAGCATGCCCCACACGACGAGGCCGCCGATCATCAGGAGGACGACGATGCCCGCAACGATGCCAATCAGAAGGGGAGCCTTGGACTTCTCGCCCTGCGGGGGAGTGCCCATCGGAGACATTCCGGGCTGTCCGTAACCCTGCGGGTAGCCGCCCTGGTTCTGCGCGCCGTAGGCGTTGCCACCCTGGCTGCCGTAGGGATTTGGCGTGTTCGAAGCGCCGTAGGGATCCGATGAGCTCTGCCCGCCGTAAGGATTCTGCGTGTTCGAAGCGCCGTACGGGTTGGACGCGTCCTGCCCGTAGCTCTGCTGCTGGGGCTGGGCACCATACTGGCCCGCCCCGTACCCCTGCTGCTGAGGCTGCGCCCCGTAGGGACCTTGGCCGTAGCCCTGCTGCCCCTGAGGGTTGTTTCCCCAACCGTTACCGCCCTGCTGCGCGTACGGATTGCTCATCGTTACTCCTCGTCAAATTCGCACTGGTGTGCGGGATTCAATCTGAAGACTAACAAAATCCGACCACGTGGGGGAGTCCCTCACCTATTTTCTCGAGTGTTGACCTACCCGTAGTCCGCGCGAGGGCCTCGGCCACGCACGACGTAGGGGCCTTTCTTCCACGAGGGGGCGACGGGTCCTCGGATGATGACCTGCTCGACGACGCCGGACCCGACTTCCTCGGCGATTCGCCGCTCGATGGTGGGCAGGAGAAGCTGGAGCTGTTTGGCCCAGGCTGTGGAGTCGGTGCGCACGACCAGGCGGTGCCCCTCGAAGGTCTCTATGCGGGCGTGTTCGGCGACCTGGGGGCCCACGATGTCGCGCCATTTCGCCATGATCGACCCCATCTTGGTGGGGGTGTCCCATTCTCGGGTTTTGATCGTGCGGGCCAGGATCACGCCCAGGGAATTAGCCCTCCGGTAGCGCGGGCGCATGGCTGCCATGCCGGGGGCGCGGCTCCACGAGGCGCCGGTTCCCTCCAGGGCCTGGCGCAGGGCCGCGAGATCGCCCTCGGGGTCTTCCTCCGTCGACGAGGCCGGGGCTTCGATCCCGTTGGCGTGGCGGTAGGCGGCGGCTCGGGCTGCGGCGCGCGCGGAGACGTTCTCCTCGTCGGCGAGGCGGCCGAATCCGTCGGTTTCGATGGCGGCATATTCGCTGGATCCGTCGAGGCTGCGTCGGGGACGTGTTTCGTCGAGGCCCCACGAGGGCAGGGTGGACCTCGTGTAGCCGTGCGTGCGGGCGACGCTCTGGGCTCGTTCGAGGGCGCGGACGACGAACTCGTCGGCGTCGACTTCGTCGCCGGGGGCCTCAGATCCGCTCAGCTCGTCGGCGGCCACGTCCTCGCGCGCACTCATCGTCGGCCTCGTCGATGACAGTGCCGCGCTCGGGGTCGAGGCGCACGCGCAGGGCGTGGTGGTCGAGCGAGGCGGGCAGGTCGCCGGCGACCGCGCAGGTGACGATGATCTGCTCGGCCTTCGAAGCGAGGGCGGCCAGGCCCTCGCGGCGCGAGGAGTCGAGCTCAGCGAACACGTCGTCGAGGATGAGGATCGGTGTGTCGCCGTCGTCGCTGAGCAGTTCGAATGCGCCGAGGCGCAGCGCGAGGGCAACCGACCATGATTCGCCGTGCGAGGCGTAGCCCTTGACGGGCATCGCGCCGAGGCTGAGGGTCAGGTCGTCGCGGTGTGCGCCGACGAGATTGACGCCTCGCTCGGTTTCCTTCTCGCGTACCGACGCGAGGGCCGCGAGCATGCGCTCGGTTTGGGCCTCCACGTCGGTGAGATCAGCGCTGGCCGGGTTGTCGGGGTCGGTGCCGATGACGCGGTCGACCGAGGCATCGAAGGCGAGGCGCAGGTGGCGCGGGGAGTCGGCGACGTCGTCGTAGGAGCGCGCGGCCGGCTCTTCCAGGCGCGATGCGATGGATGCGCGCGTGGCGGTGATGCGCGCAGACAGGGCGGCAAACTGCTGGTCCCAGATCTCGAGGGTCGACAGGTCGGGGGACTGGCCGCGGCGGAGCGAGGCCTGGGCGGCCTTCATGAGCGCCGCGCGCTGGCGTGCGACCCGGTCGAAGTCGGAGCGCACGGAGGCGTGTATGGGGGAGAGCTGCGTGGCCAGGTCGTCCAAGAAAGATCGGCGCACAGACGGGTCGCCGCGCACGAGCGAGAGGTCCTCGGGTGCGAACACGACCGTGCGCACGATGCCCAGAATCTCGCGGGGCTTGACCTGCGCGCGGTTGATGCGCGCGCGATTGGCCTTGCCGCGAACGATTTCGAGCTCGATGACCTGCTCGCGGCCCGAGGCCACAACACGCGCGCGGATGACGGCACCACCCGGGGCGGCCTCGGCCTCGTCGATGGGGATGCGCACGAGGGCACCCTCCGCGCCGACCCTGTGCGACGAAAACGTGGACAGGTAGGCAAGCGCCTCGACGAGGTTTGTCTTTCCCTGGCCGTTCGCGCCCACGAGGACCGTGGGGCCCTCGGGCAGCTCGACGACCCCGTGCTTCCAGGAGCGGAAGTCGTCGAGGGCCAGGTGGGAGACGCGCACGTCAGATGCCGAAGCGGATGGGCATCAGCAGGTAGCGGAACTGCGTGACCTCGCCCTCGTCGGCCTTCTTCTGGCCCGTGATGACGGCCGGCTTCGTCGGGTGCGTGAAGCCGAAGCGCACGTAGTCGGTGTCCAGGACCTGCAGGCCATCGATGAGGAACTGCGGGTTGAACGCGGTCGAAATATCGTCACCGTTCAGGGTCGCCTCGATGGCCTCGGAGGCCTGGGCGTTGTCGCCCTGTCCGGCCTCGAGGACCAGCTGGCCCTCGGTGAATGCCAGGCGCACGGAAGTCTTGCGCTCGGCGACCAGCGACATACGCTTGACGGCCTCGAGCAGGGCGTGGCGATCGACGACGGCCTGGATCGGCGTCGTGTCAGGGAAGAGGCGGCGCACGGCGGGGTAGTCGCCATCCATGAGCGTCGACGTAGTGCGGCGTCCCTGGGCGGTGAAGCCAATGAGGGACGAGGCACCGGGCTGGGATTCGCCGGACAGGCCGACCTCGACCTTGGCGCCCGAGGTCATCGACTTGGCGACGTCCTGGAGGATGCGGGCCTTGACCAGGGCGACCTCTTCGATGGAGGTGTTGGTGGGCTCCCAATCCAGCTCGCGCATGGCGAGACGGTAGCGGTCGGTGGCCAGCAGCGTGATCGCCGGGCCGTTGATCTCGATGCGCACGCCCGTCAGCAGGGGCAGCGTGTCGTCGCGCGACGCGGCGATCGACACCTGGGAGACGGCCTGCGACAGCGTCGAGGAATCGATCGCACCGATGCCCGTGGGCTGCGCAGGCAGCAGCGGGTACTCGTCGAGGGGCATAACCGCAAGTGTGAAGTGCGAGGAGCCGCAGACCAGGTTTACCTTCTGGCCGTCGAGCTCGACGGAGACGGGCTTGGAGGGCAGCGACTTGGAGATGTCGGCGAGCAGACGACCGGAGACCAGGACCTCGCCGGCCTCGTCGACGGTTGCGGGGATGTGCGAGTTCGCGGAGACCTCGTAGTCGAAGGAGGACAGGGTCAGCTCGTCGCCTTCAGCCTTGATGCGCACGCCGGCCAGGATCGGCGAGGCCGGACGCACGGGGAGCGCGCGGGCGGTCCACGACACGGCTTCGGCCAGAACATCGCGGGCGACGGTGAACTTCATAGCTGCCTCCAAAACACAAAACGGATCGGACACTACTTTACCCACAAGTGTGCCCACGTGGGGCAGGAAATTTGCCTCGCGTGTGCCATCACGTAGCGTCGGCGGCGACGTTGTTGTGCGGAGGCCTGTGAAAAAATTTTTGTCATGTGACTGTCCTTCCATCATAAGGGCTGTGAGTTCTGTGGATAACTCCCTTATGCGGCGGAATTTCAGTCAAATTTCTGTGATGTCATTATGGGACGAGGCTGTGGATTCGTCACGTCGTCCTGTGCACGAAGCAAATGACAACGTTTTGAGATCCACAGGCATGCCCTCTTTCTACACAGCTTGAGCTCGCTCATGCACCAGATGTGCACAACTCCTGTGAATGGGGCGCGGGCGCCAACTTTCGTCAGCGCCCGCGCCGTTTTCACGACTCCCTGGCCTTCTGCTTGATGCGGTTTGTAAGCTCCGACACGTGATTGAAGGTCTCGCGCTTTTCCTTCATAAGCTTCGAGATCTTCTTGTTCGCGTGCATAACCGTCGTGTGGTCGCGTCCGAAAGCCTGTCCGATCTTGGGCAGGGACAGGTCGGTGAGCTCGCGGCACAGATACATGGCGATCTGGCGGGCTTCGACGACGTTGTGGCTGCGCTCCGAGGAACCCATTTGTTCAATGGTGACGCCGAAGTAGACGGCACACTGGCTCATGATGAGGCTGACGGTGATCTCGTTGTCGTCCGGGTTGGACACGAAGTCCTTGAGCATCATCTGCGCGAGGTTCAAGTCAATGCGCTCCTGGTACAGCGACGCCCACGCGCCGATGCGCACGAGCGCGCCCTCCAGCTCACGAATGTTGGAGGAGATGCGCGAGGCCACGTATTCAAACACCTCAGGGGTGACCTCGAGGCCCTCGGCATCCGCCTTCTTATGGAGGATCGCGATGCGGGTCTCCAGGTCCGGCGGCTGAACATCCACGAGCAGGCCCGAGGAGAAGCGCGACCGCATGCGGTCCTCGAATCCCTTGAGCTGGGCCGGGGGCAGGTCCGAGGTCAGGACGATCTGCTTGTTGGCGCTGTGCAGCGCATTAAAGGTATGGAAGAAACCTTCGACCGTCTGTTCCTTGTCGCCGATGAACTGGATGTCGTCGATGAGGAGGATGTCGAGTTCGCGGTAGCGGCGGTGGAAGGCCTCGACCTGGGAGTTGTCCGTCTTATTGAGGCGAATCGCGTTGATGAACTCGTTCGTGAATTCTTCGGAGTTGACGTAGCGGACCTTGAGGTGAGGCATCATCGACAGCGCGTTGTGGCCGATGGCCTGGAGCAGGTGTGTCTTACCTAGTCCGGAATCGCCGTAGATAAAGAGGGGATTGAAGGCAGTACCAGGGGTTTCCGAGGCCGCCAGCGCGGCCGCGTGCGCGAAGCGGTTCGACGGGCCGATGACGAAGGTGTCGAAGGTGAACTTGGGGTTCAGGTGCGTGGGACCGGAGTCGGTAGGAGCCGTCACGAGGGCGGGGGAGTGGTGCTCTTCCGGTGCTTCAATCGACGAGGCCGGGGTGGCCGCATGCGTGGTGGGTGCGACAGAGGTCGGCTCCTCCTCTTCCTCCTCTTCGGTGACGACCTCGAGCGTGGGATCGACGGTGATGGCGATGCGCACGGTGCGGCCCAGGTGCACGGACAGGGCGGTCGTCAGCTTTGACTGCGCCTTGTCTTCAATCCACTGCTTGGTGAAATCGTTGGGGACGGCGAGGAGGATCGTGCCTTCGATGTCGCCGAGGGGGCGGGCGGAGCGCAGCATCGACGTGGCGACGGGCCCCAGCTCGTCGGTGGGGACTGCGTCCAGGGCCGCAGCCCATGCGCGTGTGAGGGAATCCGACTCCACGGCAACCTCCGGTCACAAATACGGGTGAGTTCGGTCACGACTTCTTGGTGATGTGCGTGACGCTCGTACATTGTCGCAGTGTAGTCCGCGCACATGTTATGCACAGACTGGGGATGAAGCTGTGGAGAACTATCACAGAATCACAGCTCTGTAGTTACAACTTTGGGTCCGCAGCAGCGTGCGGAAAGCAAAAACACCCACAGCCTGTGGATAACTCCCGTCATCCACCCTCTGTGGACGGATGAGATCCACAGTGATTTGCACAGCTGTGGATACTGTGTGTGACGCGGTGCGTAACGCCGCCGCGTTGACGTGTGGCCCCAATCCGCTTAGTCTTGGTCTTTGTTTGCGCCCATTTCGGGCGTGCGTCCCCGCTATCGCGCCCCCGTGTGTCGATAGCCCAACCGATACCGAGTGGGAAACCACTCCCCGCCGAGGAGAATTGCCGTGACCACCAAGCGGACCTTCCAGCCCAACAACCGTCGTCGCTCCAAGACGCACGGCTTCCGTCTGCGCATGTCGACCCGCGCCGGCCGCGCCATTCTGGCTGCCCGCCGTCGCAAGGGCCGCGCCAAGCTGTCCGCCTGAGACACACCGGTGCTGCCGCGCGCGCACCGCATGGTTGACCCAGCGGATTTCACCGCCGCGATCCGACAAGGAACGCGTGCAGGAGATCCGCTGGTTGTCGTCCACGTCCGAGCCGACGAGGAACGCAACAGTCGCCTCGTCGGTTTCGTCGTACCCAAGCGGGAAATCAAGCGCGCCAACGGACGCAACCGCGTCAAGCGGCAGCTGCGCCACCTCATGCGCGAGCGAATCGCCGACCTACCCGAAGGATCCAGGGTCGTCGTGCGGGCCTCACACAAGGCCCTCGGCGTTCCCTCCAAGGAACTCGGCGAACACCTCGACCGCGTGATGGCGCGAGCATGGCGCAAGTGGGACGCACGATGAATATGGCGGGCCGGGCGCTTCGCGCTCTCGTGTCCGCACCCATCGTCGCCTACCAGCGCTACATCTCCCCGGCCCTCGGCCCCCGGTGTCGATACGCACCCAGTTGCTCGACCTACGCTCTCCAGGCCATTCGCGTCCACGGACCCATCAAGGGACTCATCCTCGCGGCTTGGCGGTTGCTGAGATGCAACCCCTGGAGCCACGGGGGAGTGGACCACGTACCAGAGCGTGGACGCTGGAAGCCCGACCCCTGGATCCCACCCGAGGATTGGGCTGGACACGATAACTGGGAACGTCCCGCCCCCATGGGACTCGACCCGGAGCACGACCTGACCGAGCCGGACACGGCCTCGGGACTCTAAGGAACAACGAAACAGCGGCGCTTCGGCGCCACGGCGAAAGCGAAAACTATGTTCGACGCAATCCTCCACCCCTTCGCGTGGGCCCTCGCGTGGCTCTGGGTGTGGATCCACGATTTCCTCGTGCTGGTCGGAATGTCCTCCGGCTCCGGCATGGCGTGGGTCCTGTCCATCGTGCTGCTCACCATCCTGGTGCGTATTGCCATCATCCCGCTGTTCCTCAAGCAGATCCGCTCCTCGCGAGCCATGCAGGCCATCCAGCCTGAGATGCGCAAGATCCAGGAGAAGTACAAGGGCAAGAAGGACCAGGTCAGCCGTCAGAAGATGATGGAAGAGACCCAGGCCCTCCAGCGCAAGCACAAGGTCTCGCCCTTCGCCTCCTGCCTGCCGATGCTCGTGCAGATGCCCGTCCTGTTCGGCATGTACCGCGCCATCATCGCGGTCTCCTCCATCTCCGCCGGCACCTACACCTACCGCGGCGATTCCACCGATCACCTCGGCCCGCTGACCGAGTCCGTGTCCACCGAGATCGTCAACTCCACCGTCTTCGGCGTTCCGCTGTCCCACACCCTGCGCGACTCCTGGGGCCAGCCCGCGATCGTCACTGTCTTCATCGCCGCGATCGTCCTCATGGTCGTCCTGCAGTTCGTCTCGATGCGCCTGTCCTTCTCGCGCAACATGCCCGACATGGGCGACAACCCGATGGCTCAGTCGCAGCGCTCCATGATGTACGTGATGCCGCTGATGTTCATCTTCTCCGGCGCGTTCTTCCAGATGGGCGTCGTCGTCTACACCGTGACCGCCTCGTTCTGGGCCCTCGCCCAGTCCTTCTGGACCATCAAGGTTATGCCGACCCCCGGCTCCCCGGCCTACGCGGACCTGCTTGAGTCGCGCGAGTCCGCCTACCAGGAATGGGCCAAGCCCTTCTTCCAGAACTACGACCGTGAGCGCGCCGCCCTGGGCGTTGCCGGCTCCGATCCTCGCATCGACGAGCTCAACGAGCGCACCCTCGCTGAGCTTCGTTCCAAGGCCAAGAAGCAGCACGTTGCCTCCGACTTCCCCGCCGAGATGAGCGCGGGCGAGATCATCACCGTCTACCGCAACCTGGCCACTCAGAAGTGGACGACCCTGCCAGACGAGCAGTGGATGCACGGCCTCACCCTCGCCGTCGAGAAGCGCCTCGCCAAGCAGGAAGCCTCCGCCCAGCGCGCTGAGCTCCAGAAGCAGGTCCGCGACCGCCGCACCCTCGAGCGCGAGGGAGCCAAGGCCTCGTCGAAGGACGAGTCCGAGGCCAACGACTCCGCCTCCGGCCACGGCTCGCTCAGCGCCGAGGAGATCGAGCGTCGCCGCATCGAGCGCCGCAAGGCCCGTCGCCGCTCCGGCAACAAGCGCTGACCACCATAGATTCACGGTTCCAGGCCCCCAGCCGGTAACCTGGACACCAGCAAGACCCCATTCCCCACTACGGAGGACACGTCATGAGTGACGACAACGCAGACAAGCTGACCCGCCTCGAAGAAGAAGGCGAAATCGCCGCCGACTACCTGGAAGAGCTGCTTGACATCGCCGACCTCGACGGCGACATCGAGATCGACGTCGAAAACGGCCGCGCCTCGGTCGAGATCGTCGCCGACGACCCCGACGCCCTCGACCGCCTCGTGGGCGACGACGGCGAGGTCCTGGACGCCCTCCAGGAGCTGACCCGTCTGGCCGTCCAGACCGAGACCGGCGAGCGCTCGCGCCTCATGCTCGATATCGCCGGCTTCCGCGCCGAGCGCAAGGAAGAGCTGCAGGACATCACCCGCGAGGCCATCGCCCGCGTGCGCGCCACCGGCGAGGCCGTCAAGCTCGACGCCATGAACCCCTTTGAGCGCAAGGTGTGCCACGACGTGGTCGCCGAGGAGGGCCTGACCTCCGAGTCCGAGGGCGCCGAGCCCCACCGCCGCGTGGTGATCCTCCCCGAGGGCACCGACGGTGAGTGAGAACCCGAACGGGACGGGAAGGGGTCGCCAGGTCGGCGACCCCTTCGTCCCAGAAGAGCCCACGCAGGCCGTCCGCGACTTCTTCGGGCCGGCCTTCGCCGAGGTCGCCGAATACGCGCGCATGCTCGAGGAGGAAGGCGAGATTCGCGGCCTCCTCGGCCCGCGCGACATGGAGCGCATCTGGTCGCGCCACATCGTCAACTCCGCCGCGGTCCTGGACTTCATGCCGCGTAAGGATGGCCGTCAGGTCCTCGACGTCGGCTCCGGATCGGGGCTGCCGGGCATCGTGATCGCCGCCTGCCGCCCCGAGCTCGACGTGCATCTCGCCGAGCCCATGGCGCGCCGCGTTGAGTGGCTCATGGACGTCGTGGAGGACCTGGGCCTCGACAACGTCACCATTCACCAGGCGCGCGCCGAAGAGCTGCGCGGCAAGGGCAAGGCCGACGTGGTCACCGCTCGCGCCGTGGCCAACATGAGCAAGCTCGTGCGCATGACGTCGAAGCTGATCGCCCCCGGGGGCTCGCTCGTGGCCCTTAAGGGCCGCCGCGCGCCCATCGAGGTGGACGAGGCCTCGGCGGAGCTGCGTCGTCACCACCTGCGCGCTGAGATCCACGAGGTGCCGTCCATCATGGAGGACGAGTCCACGTACGTGGTGGTCTGCACGCGCATTAAGTAATGCGTCCCCAGTGGGGGAGAGGAGCGTCGTGGCGGTTGCTGCGGCGCTCCTCTTATTTAGTGATGCACAACACATTGGTGTTGTGTTGTGTCAGATTGATTCCCTCGATTGACGGTTTGTCACGTTGTGTGTTTTCGCTGGGAGAATCGATCCTACAGAACGAAATTTTCGTCGTTGTACGGCGGTGTGCGGAGATTGTGTGCGCCTGGATGCATCCTGGGCCTTTCGTGCTGGAAGTGAGTGCGTGTGCCCGTAAACTAGGGGCAGTATCTAGGAAGGTGTCTCGTGAGTACCAACAACACCCCTTTGTCGAATCAGATCGAGCGCAACATGCGCGATCTGGCCATGCTCGAACGCGCGACGTTCCCGCGCCCCGAGCACACGCGCATCATTGCCGTCGCGAACCAGAAGGGGGGTGTCGGTAAGACGACGTCGGCCGTTAACCTCGCGGCCGGCCTCGCGATGGGTGGCTTGTCTGTCCTCGTTGTCGACGCGGACGCCCAGGGAAATGCCTCGAGCGCGCTCGGCGTTCCCCACCCCGCCGGAACCCCGTCAACCTACGACGTCATTATCGGTGGGGCCAGCGTTGCCGACGTCGTGCAGCCGTGCCCCGACATCGACGGTATTGTCGTGTGCCCGGCCACGATCGACCTGTCCGGAGCCGAAATCGAGCTCGTCGACGTCGAGCGCCGCGAGTATCGACTGCGTGAGGCCCTGCGTGAGTACGTTTCTGAGCATGCCGAAATCGACATCGTGCTCATTGACTGCCCGCCTTCCCTCGGCCTCGTGACGCTGAATGTCATGGTCGCCGCCGATGAGGTCATGATCCCGATTCAGGCCGAGTATTACGCCCTGGAGGGCCTCAGCCAGCTGTGGAACACCGTCGAACGGATCGGTGTGGATCTCAACCCCGGCCTGCGTGTCTCCGGCATGTTGCTGACCATGGCAGATAAGCGCACGAAGCTCTCCGAAGAGGTCGAGAGCGAAGTGCGTTCGCACTTCCCGGACCACACTTTTGAGACTGTCATCCCGCGTTCTGTGCGCATTTCCGAGGCGCCGAGTTACGGTCAGACTGTCGTCACCTACGATCCTCGTAACGTGGGTGCAATCGCGTATCGGAAGGCCGCGTTGGAGCTGTGCCAGCGCGTCGCAGCCTCTGAAGAGTGATTGTTTCACGTGAAACATTCGGAGTTTTCCGCATGTTTCCGCAGATCGGCACGTATTAGTCACCGTGTGTGAGCATTGGTGCAACAAAGTGATCAAAGACGCTTACTAGCTGAGCGCATGCCATTGTTTCACGTGAAACAATGAACCGACGCAATTGAAGGAGTATTGCAATGGCGGATGCAGCACCGAAGTCTGAGGGCCGTAAGGGCGCTCGCAAGCACACAGGCCTCGGCCGTGGTCTTGGAGCTCTCATTCCTCAGGCTAGTGAGCAGACGCCGAATAACGCACCCTCCGCGCCTTCCCGTCCCCTGGACGTGTTCTTCCCCGAAGGTAGCTCCGGCGGCAAGCGTGGAGGTTCCGCTAAGGACCTTTTGCAGCCTAAGCGTGGCACTGCCTCGTCGAAGAAGAAGCGTCCGGCGATGCCGTCCGTTGATGCGGCCGGTGGACGGCGCGGCGGCGGCTCTCGCAGCGGTCTCGGCGGCGGAATCAATGGCTCAGATTCCCGCCAGAAGGCTGCTCGTGTGCCCGCAACAGGCTCTTCCGCGAACGAAGCAGACAAGCGCGAAGAACAGAATGTTTCACGTGAAACATCCGTCGATCACGAGCTTCTTCCGGTGCCCGGTGCATCCTTCGCTGAAATTGCGATCGATCAGATTGTTCCCAACACGAAGCAGCCTCGAGAGGTCTTTGATGAGGACGATCTGAAGGAACTGTCGGCCTCGATCAAGGAGGTCGGCGTTCTCCAGCCCGTTGTCGTTCGTAGTATCCCCGCGAAGGGCCGCTCCGAGAAGCTCACCGAGTTCCTCGCCGAGAAGCCCGAAGCACGCTACGAACTGATCATGGGTGAGCGCCGCCTGCGCGCCTCCGAGCTCGCCGGCGAAACCACGATTCCGGCAATCATCCGGGAGACCGATGACGGGGACCTGCTCCGCGACGCGCTCCTGGAGAACCTCCACCGGGCCCAGCTCAACCCGTTGGAAGAAGCGAGCGCATATCAGCAGCTCATGGCAGATTTCGGTGCGACTCAGGAGGAGCTCGCCAAGCGAATCGCCCGCTCGCGCCCGCAGATTGCTAACACCTTGCGCCTCCTTAAGCTCCCGCCGTCAGTCCAGAAGAAGGTCGCCGCTCAGGTCATCACCGCCGGCCACGCCCGTGCACTGCTGTCGCTGTCGACGCCCGAGGAAATGGAGCGACTGGCTGAGCGTATCGTCGCCGAGGGTCTCTCTGTGCGTACTACCGAAGAGATCGTTCGTCTCGGCAAGGCGAAGGCGACGCCACGTCCTCGCGCCCGCCAGCCGCGTCCTCTGTCGCAGCTGGGGGAGAGCGTCGTATCGGCGCTGTCCGACGCGTACGACACGCGCGTGACCATCACCGAGGGACGTAAGAAGGGCCGGATCGTCATCGAATTCGCGGGATCCGAGGATCTTCAGCGAATTGCAGATCTTATTCTTCACTGATCTAACTTCATAGTTCTTTTCGCAGATCACGCGCAGTATGTTCCGTACGCGACATTTCCTGAGCTAATCTTCGGATGAATTAACGCTTAAACTACCTCTAAAGGGTCCGTCGTCGGGCCCTCGCAGTACCAGAAGGAGCGAAAGGCATGAACGCCCAAGGCAGTTCGCGCACCGTGCTTTTCGATGTCGGTGGTGTCCTCGTGGACGCTCACCCGGACCCGCGCGCTATCGCTGAGTTGTTCGGTGATGGTTCGCGAGGTCTCACGACGCTCGTTGATCAGGCGATGTGGACCCATCGCGGTGAATATGACGCCGGCATGTCCGATCGTGAGTTTTGGGACCGTATCGCTGGAGATTGCGGTCAGCCCGAGCCCTCCAGTGCTCTTCTGAAAGAACTTGTTGCACTTGATGCGTCACGCATGGCTACGGCTAACGAAGAGGCACTGGGTCTTGTTCGTCAATTGCGGCGCCAGGCAGTACGCCTTGGTATCCTGTCCAACGCACCGTATCCCGTTGCGAAGGCGATTCGTCGCTCGGAGTGGGGAAGCCTCTTCGATTTCTTCGCTTTCTCGTGTGACTACGGCATCTGCAAGCCGTCGCGCGGTATTTACCGCGACGTGCTCGTGCGCCTCGACGTTCCCCACGAGGATGTCGTCTTCATCGACGACCGTCGCGAGAACGTCCGCGCGGCGGAGCTCCTCGGCGTGAAGGGCATCGTCTGGCAGGGTGTCGATGACACAGAAACGCGCCTGAAGGAGTTCGGAGTCCTTTTCTGAGAGGCTCTCTATCAGCGAATTTGCGTTTCCATCGGAAACGTAAAAACGACACAGAGGCGTACAGAGAACGGAATTTTCCCCGATTGAGTGATGCTGTCGCATCGCCAGCACCTTTCATCGCGTGTCACTGTCGCCAATCTAAGCTCGTGCATTCATCATGAACGATGTTTCACGTGAAACATGTGGGCCCGGGAGGAACATCCTCCAGGGCCCACACCGCGTTGAATGAGCGATTACTCCACGGTCGCCTCGGCCTCCTCGGAGATGATGACGCCAACGCGTTCCTCGTCGATGACGTAGTCGACGCTGTGCACGTCACGGCCGCCGGCCACGAAGTCGACAATGTCGGCGCACAGCTGCGCGAACGACGAGTCCTCAAGCGCGTCAGCGGCCTGAGGGAGGAGCGACGTGTCGGTCATGCCGGGCGCCACGTTCGCGTCGATGAACCAGCAGGTGCCCTCGTCGTCGACCACGAAGTCCATGCGCGACAGGTCGCGCAGACCCAGCGTCGTGTGGGCCTCAACGGCCGCGGCCTGCAGGTCCGCGAGAAGCTCGTCGGAAAGGCGAGCGGGAACGAAGTACTCAGTCTCGTCCGTGGTGTAGCGGGCGTCGTAGTCGTAGCGGCCACGATCCGTCGATACCTCGACCGGAGGCAGGGCTACGGGGCCGTCCCACAGATCGACGACGGAAACGGCCACGTCGCGGCCGTTAATGCGCTGCTCAACCATCAGGCGCTGGCCGTACGCGAAGGCGTCCACCATCGCGCGGCGCAGGGCCTTGGCGTCCTGAGCGGTCGAAATACCAAGCGCGGAGCCGCCGTCCGTCGGCTTGATGACGACGGGGAAGGAGACCGAACCCTCGAGCGCAGACAGCACGTGAGAGGCGCCTAGCTGGCGGAAAATCGCCTGCGGAAGCGTCACCCAGCCGGGCGTCGCGAGGCCCGCAGAGCCCAGCAGAGCCTTCGCTGTGGGCTTGTTGGAGGCGAGCATCGCCTGCACCGACGACGAGCCCACGAATGGGATTCCCACCGATTCGAGGAAGGACTGCAGGGACCCGTCTTCGCCGATCGAGCCGTGTACGAGCGGCCACACGACGTCGGGGGAGAAGGACGAGATCGCGTCCGCAAGAGACGCGTCGACGTCGGAAATACGCACCTCATAGCCGAACTGCGTCAGGATATTAGCAACGCGACGGCCCGAACGAACCGAGACATCACGCTCGTGCGTGAGACCGCCAGCGATGATCAGAACTTTGGTAGCCATGGGGGTGTCTCCTCAGGTAACTCTTAGCGGTCGGACCCGGCCCCGGCCTCGTTGCCCGAAGCCGTACCGAACATGTCGACGATTTCCTTCTCCGCGTTGACGACCGTCGAGAGACGGCGAACGCCCTCGCGGATCTCCTCGGGAGTGGGGTAGCAGAACGACAGGCGCAGGTGGTTGGAGCCCGACCCGTCGTAGAAGAACGCCGTGCCCGACACGTACGCGACCTGGGCGCGCACTGCGCGCGGCAGCATGGCCTTCGCATCGAGGCCCTCGGGCAGCGTCACCCACGTGTAGAAGCCACCGTCGGGGACCGTCCACGTGCACGAAGGCATATACTCCTCGAGCGAGGTCAGCATCGCGCGGCAGCGCTCCGCGTACATCGAGCGGAAGGACTTCACCTGGCCGTACCAGTCGTAGTTGCTCAGGTAGTCGGCGATCGCCATCTGGCCCACCATCGACGGGCACAGGATCGCGGACTCGAGGGCCAGGACCAGCTTCGCGCGGATCGCGTGCGGCGCGTACGCCCAGCCGATGCGGAAGCCGGGAGCAAACATCTTCGAGAAGGAACCCAGGTAGACCACGCCCTCGGGGCTGTACGAGGCGATGGCCGGCAGGGGATCGTTGTGGAAGCCGAGCAGGCCGTAGGGGTTGTCCTCGACGATCAGGACGTGCTCGCGCAGGCAGATCTCGGCGATGATCGGGCGGCGCTCGGCGGACAGCGTGACGCCCGCGGGGTTGTGGTAGTTCGGGATGATGTAGATGAACTTGATCGTGCGACCCGAGGCTCGCACGTCGCGGATCGTCTCCACCAGGGCCTCGGGAATGATGCCGTTCTCGTCCATGGGAACGTGCACGATATCCGCCTGGCGCGCGCGGAACACGCCCAGCGCACCCACGTAGGAGGGGGCCTCGGCGAGGATGACGTCGCCCGGGTTCACGAAGAGCTCGGTGACGAGGTCGAGGGCCTGCTGGCTACCCGTCGTGACCACGACGTCGTCCGGGTCGGCGCCGACGATGCCGTCGTAGCTCATAACCTCGGTGATGCGCTCGCGCAGCACCTCCCAGCCCTGGCCGCTGCCGTACTGCATGGCCTGCGCGCCGTGGTTGCGGATGAGCTTCTCTGCGGACGCCGCGAGCTTATCGAGGGGCAGGTCCTTGAGGTTCGGCATGCCACCAGCGAGGGAGACGACCTCGGGGCGCGACACGACGGAGAACAGAGCTCGAATCTCAGATGCGCGCAGGTTGTGTGCGCGGTCCGCGTAGACGTCGTACCAGGGGTCGAGGCGGTTTCCCTGTGCGGGCGTGCGCCCGGACGAGGCCGGGGTGCCGCCGTTGGTCGAAGGCTGAGTCAAGGCATGCCATCCTTTGCATGAAGTTACATAGAACCGTATAGGTCAAGTGTGCCACTTTCCTGGCCATACGGGGTAACGGGGCCGGTGGTTGGGCAGATGTTTCACGTGAAACATCAGGGTTCGATGCACGCGTAGGGGAGGACGAGTAGACCGTCGTCGCGCTGGTAGGCGAACTCCCCTTGGCCCACGATGAAACCAAGGAAGGAAGGCTCGGAAGTTTGGGTCATAGGGTTGCCGGTCATGAGCTCACGGAACTTGTGAAGGCGTTCCACGGCACGATCAGTAATTCCCATCGACGATAGTTTGACCTCGAACGCACCCCAGCGCCCGTCAGCGAGTTCGATGATGAAGTCGACCTCGAGACCTTTGTCGTCACGGTAATAAGCGAGGGAGTTTCCGACACCAGGAAGTGTGTCGATGAACGTGAGGAGGTCGCGGCAGACAAGAGTCTCAAACAAGCCGCCGAGAGTTTGAGTATCACGTAGCAATTTGCTGGGAGATAGACCAAGCATGGCAGCTGGCAGCGAGGGATCGACGAAGTAGCGCTTGGGTTTGATGCGCACACGTTTCTTTCCTCGAGCTGCGGGCTCCCAACCAGACACATCTTCAAGGAGGTACATGGCGCGGAGATCGTCGAGGTATGCCTTGATTGTGTGGCGTGACTTGTCTTCTCCTTCACTGCCCATATCCTTCGACAGCGTGCTCATTGTCGGAGCTTGTGCAAGATTCATACTGAGAGCGCGTAAGAGCGACCGTGTAGTGTCTGGGGATCGGCGTAGTTGAGGCATATTTACCTCAATGAGGTTGCGTAGGTACTGTGCCGGAGTTTCTAACGCGTCTTCGTCATCAAGATCAAGAATCGACGGCCATCCTCCTCGGCAGCACCAACGTGCAATGCTTTCGATCGAGCTGTCGCATCGTTGCGACGTGATCCCCTTGTCATCAAAAAGACCGTGAAGGCTCACGCCACCGGGAGTTGCTCCGGCCTCGTATGAGGTCATAGGCCGCATGTGAACGCGCGCAATGCGCCCCGCACCGCTGTGCCTGATCATTTCGATATCGTGAGGAGCGGAGGACCCTGTAAGGATAAACTGCCCTCGTGTTCCAGCTGAGGAATCAATACGAGAACGAACCATATCCCAGATCTGAGGCACCTCTTGCCACTCATCAATGAGGTGTGGATGTTTGCCAGAGAGTACGAGATCGGGAGACGTCTGAGCTGCTCGAAGAGTTGCTGGGTCAGTCAGAGAGTCGGCGCTGTCGGCATGTGCAAGTGAGGTCCAGGTCTTTCCACACCATTTAGGCCCCGCGATTTCAACGGCGCCGAAGGATCGCAGTAGTTGGTCGATACGCCGGTCGATTGCTCGAGGGCGGTAGTTCTCCGGACGTACAGCCTGCACCTGAATCTCCTATGATCAGCGAATATGTAGATCATTATACATTTTCCACCGATTTCATTATACATTTTCCACCGGTTTCATTATACATTTTCCACCCATATCAGTGTCACGCCCACTGGCAGCACAGCCGGGCCCAGGGCGCTGGCAGGCCTCGTCGTGCCCTCTGGAAAACGTCGCCGATCGCTGCCCATGGGCTCCACGGCCTGGCCCACCTAACATGGCATGCCCCGCGACGACGCGTTGGTTGAGCGCGACGTGGGGGAGTCGTGCCGCGTGTGCGCGACAGTATGCAAAAAGTCCGCAGCCCCTGCGGGTCTGCGGACTTGCGTGGAACTCCGGCGTGGCCGGAATTCACTCAGTGGCGGTCGGCCTTCACGATGTGCTTGGTGTCGGCGAGCTCGTTGAGCTGGTCGATGTGGGCCTGGGCAACCATGACGTCGATGGTCGAGAACATGAGTGAACTCCTTGTGGGATCGTATTGTGTGTTGATTCCCTGCTTGACGAGGCCGAGGATCACCCGGTCTGTAACGAGGAGTGTGCCAACGCGGGTAGCGTCAGCGCGACCCTGCGTTTCAAACAAGAAAAGCGCCAGACCAGCTTGGCAGCTCTGTCAGGCGCTTGATGGTTATAGTTTATCCCTCCCAAAACGCCCAATCAACCGTTCGGCCAGTAATTTAGATCGCATCAAAAACCAAGCAATTGCAAAGCAAAGTGGCTACGTGCACACCACCTGCGCAAACGTGCGCACGCCGTCACAATTCGTCTGTTGGATAGACTGCGCTCGTCTGCAAATCACAAAATTTTAGAACTGTTTATGTTGGTTCGTGCAGGTTCATGAAACGCCAGTGTGTGCGGCCCTGGCCTGCCAGGGGCATGGGGACAGGTAATGAGGTGGGGGAGTGGGAGCGTGGGCTTCGGGATCTGTGTGATTCCTGGCGAGGCTCTGGGATCGCCCCTTCAGCCCTTCATTACCAATTTCGCATGCAATTCGGTGGTCAGACAAATCGACAATGGGGAGAAAACCTCGGAATTCCAACGATATGAATTCAAAGTTTGAAAGAGGTGCGGGGGAATTGCATGCGAAATTTAGGGGAGGGGTATTGCCCTAGGGGAGGGATATTGCCCTGGGGGAGCGGTGCTCCATGAGTATTTGGGTCGCTATCGAATGTTTCGGGTCGTAGAACTTTGCGCCGCGGGGGCCGCAGGCATAGAATGATAACGATTCTCATTCATATTCACGTGCGAAGCACCTAGAGGACCCCCTCATGAACCCCACGAAGTACCGGAACCCGGGCCGCGCAGCTGCCCGGGCTTTCGCCGCAATGGCCCTCGCGGCCACCTCCTTCCTCGTGCCCGGAGCGGCACACGCCGCCGACGAGGCCACCGCCGACAGCGCGGACGCAGTAGCAACAGAGGAGGCCGCCACCACGTCTGAGGCCGACACCGCGAACGCGTCCACGGCCTCGTCCGAGGCCGATGCGAGCACGTGTGCCGTCATGCGCACCGCCCCCGCCAGCACCACGGCCACCCTGGACCGCGGCCACGCCGACATCTTCGACCTCACCTCCGACGCCTCCGGTGCGCTCACCCTGCGCATCAAGGAAGACGCCACGGGCTCCGGCGTCATGCGCGAGCCCGAGCAGACGCTCCTCGCCGTCAACAAGTCCACCCTCACCCAGATCCCCGGCCCCGTCAGCCAGGCGACCGGCGCTCCCGCCGCCGCCTACCTGCTCGGCCAGTCCGGCGACAACCAGGCCACCGTGCTGTGGCCCGGCTGGGACACCCTGGGCGTCACGGCCGGCGGCTACGACGCCGCGCGCTTCCACATCTCCTACACGGGCCCGGAGAACGGCCGCATCTACGCCTTCACCTCCAGCCTCACCGAGGGTACCAAGGCGGTCACCAATGATGGCAGCTTCGACCTGGCCCCGAGCGGCGACGACATCGACCAGCCCTACGCCGCCCACAAGCACGTCAACTGGCTCTTCACGCGCGCAGGCCGCTACACGCTGACCGTCCAGGCCAGCGCGTGGACTCCCGGCAACACCGGCACCGCCAACGCCCAGTCCGCGACCCGCACCTACACGATCGACGTCGCCGACGAGGCCTCGTGCCTCGCCGAGTCCGGAGCGGCCCCCTCGACCGACCAGGCGCAGCCCGCCCCCGCCCCCGGCGTGGGCCCCGGCTCCGTGAGCTCCAACAACAACCAGGCCACGCAGAACCAGGGCGACAACGGTGCCACGGGAACGCCCAGCGCCCCGGCCCCCGCCACGAACTCGGGAACGACCGGCACCACCGGCACGACGACGGGCGCGAACCCCGCCCCCTCCTCGGGCGCGCGCACCACCTCGGGCACGACCGGCGGTGAGCGCTGCGTCGCCACCCGCATTACCCGCGAGGCCACCGAGGCCGAGGCCGCGACCCTGGCCTCGAACAGCGCGCCCGCGAACACCGCGCGCACCACGCTGACCGTGAGCGTCGGCGACGGCGCCTCCGGCAACGCCACCGACGGCCACTTCGACCTGGGCCCCGCCATCGAAAACGGCACCCTCGTCGCCCGCGTCAAGGACGACCGCAGCCAGCCCGCCCAGTGGGTCGACCCCTCGTCCCTGACCTTCGCCCTCGGTGACGCCGCGCGCATCACCGCGCCCGCCGACCTCGGCTTCGTCGCCACCCCCGGCTCCAGCGTCTGGCTGATCCCCTCCACCCAGATCGCGGGCGTGCCGTGGCTGGGCCTGAACTCCCAGCGCGAAGAGATCGTCACCGGCACCACCGGCCCCGTCCAGTTCACCCTCGACGCCGTCGAAGGCCCCGGACGCGTCGCCGTCTTCAACGCGGGCGCGCTCGGCTCCGGCGTCGGCGAGCACGTCTTCGACGGCCCGGGCACCGGCTACACGCTCGGCGCCAACACGCACGCCCACCAGAACTGGGTGTTCACCGCGCCCGGCACCTACACGCTGACCATCACCATGCGCGTTACCCCCAACGGCGCGGCGCTCGCGGGCAGCGGTTTCGGCTCGGGCGGCGACCTCACCGCCACCGGTGCGACCGGCCCGAGCGGGCGACCCATGGTCTCCCAGGTCGTCGGCCGCACCGCCTCCGGCAAGGAGTGCGACCTCTCCCTGGCCACCACCGGCGCCGACACCATCCCGCTGACCGTTGTCTCCCTCACGTGGGCGCTCACGGGCGCGGCCTGCGTGTGGGTGGGTGCGATCGGACGTCGCCGCAACCTGCGCCGGGCGCTGTGACCCCTCATTCACGAGGCCGACTCTCCTTCATCCCCCGCCTCCCCTTTCGTGGGTGGCGGGGGAGTGGGTGTGTGCTCGCTGCCTCGACGTTAGCGCTCACGGCGACCCTGGCCGGGTGCGCGCCCGCGCCCGACCCCGCGAGCGATGGTGAACTGCGCGTTGTCGCCACGACCGGCATCCTCGCCGACCTCGTACGTAACGTCGCCGGAAACCGCGTCCACGTCACGCAGATGGTGCCCAACGGTGCAGACCCGCACTCGTGGGAACCCTCCCTGCGCACCATCCGCGACGTTGCCTACGCGGACGTCGCCTTCTCCAACTACCTCATGCTCGAGGAGCACGCCCTCATCCGCGCCCTCGACTCCAACCTGCCCGCCGGCTCACGCTCCGTCTCCGTCGCCGAGGAGGCCGCCAAGAACGGCGCGACCATCCTTCCCCTCGTCGAAGACCGCGCCCTCGACACCCCGTGGCTCGGCATGCGCGTGTGGGGCGACGGCACCGACATGGGAGCCACCCGCGCCTCGCAGATCGACCTGACGACCACCGGCGTCGACGGGCCCGGCCAGGCCGCCGCCTACCTCACCACGTCGTTCGGGCAGCCCGAGATCGCCTTCGCGACCTCGGACGGCTTCAACGCCGCAACCGGATACGACACCGACACCGCGCAGCTGCCCGCCGACGCCCACCAGCACATGAGCTGGGCGTTCACCGCCCCCGGCGTGTACCGCGTCCACTTCCGCGCCAACCTGCGCACCACCCCCGGCGCGACAC
>ERZ1699235.255-NODE-255-length-24480-cov-4.864247_pt1 | contig 24480 bp, 9 predicted proteins | sample MGYA00581546_ERZ1699235 | MGnify/ENA primary metagenome ERZ1699235 (study PRJEB42319, sample SAMD00040334) | human oral metagenome | material: saliva | host: Homo sapiens | study: EMG produced TPA metagenomics assembly of PRJDB4115 data set (Metgenomic analysis of... | reverse complement strand
ATTCTGGACTTGCTATAGAAATTGAAGGTATTCCTTCGTATAGGGAACTTTTAAATGATAAAGTGGAGTATGCTCAAGCATTGCCGATAAAAGCATATAGTTATCATGATATTTTATCAAAGGACCTTCAACGTGCATTCCAAAAAGAAAATTATTTAGGTGATTCTACACCTCATGATATAAAATTATTTGCACTTAATTTCTTAAATTTAATTTTATTAAAAACTGCTATTAATCATGATGATTTAATTGGGATAGGTGTGTCGGAGGATTTTGGTGTAAAAAGAACTAGGTTTGGAAATAGTGCTGGTTATAACTATCAGGAGTTGACACGCTTGTTTATCGCTAAAGACAATAAGAATAAAGACTTAATTTGGGGTCTTAGTATGATTGGTTATTATAATACACAGTTAAATGTATCAATAACAAACAAGAAAAATAGACATCACTCCTTACAATTAGATTTGGATAAATTTTGTGAATATAATCCATTTACCAATATGGTAAATGTTACACATAATGGAGCACTATCATTTGGTAGAGGTGGATCTATGAAACGTCAAGTTGTTATAGATTATGTAAAAGCTAAAGCACCAAATTTAATTAGAGAGAATAAAATATATCTTGGTAGTTTAGATAATTCTAGGTTGTTGGAATGGGAGCATTCTGATGTTCAAAACTTTATAAATAACTTACTTCGATATGGAATACTTCGTGATGAAGTGCGTGCAAAATATAAAAGGCAGTAATATCTATAAGGCTTTAATTGTTAAGACTGGACTAATAACGTTAGGAGATAATCTATTATGAAGTATATAGAAGAGATTTTTGATAAGATAGAACTTGAAAAATTTCAACGAGATGGAGATTGTATATATGATCCTATACGTTGTTTTTTGTTAGCTGCGACACCGGAGGAGTGTGTTCGTCAAAAAACAATTGTATTCTTGCAACAGGAATTAGGTATACCTGTTAATCGGATTTTTGTAGAAGAGTCAATGGCGCATACTAAAAAGGGCGCCCGTGGAAGAGCGGATATTGTTATCTATCGTGATGACGAGTGTACAGATGTACTAATGATTATAGAATGTAAGGCTCCTCATATTAACATACTTGGTGATGAGGTCTTTAAGCAAGCTTCGGGATATAGAGAGATACTTAAGGCTGAGTATATTATGCTGGTTAATGGTATAGAGGCCATTATATATTATTATAATGATGGAGCATATCATGAAGTTAAGGATATTCCTTTATTAGAGGAGCTTTTAAGGAAAGAAATTTCTTTTGTCGAGCCGGAACCCTTTGAGGCATTTAGATATGAAGAGCTTATGTCAGACGAGTTTCAAGAGGCATTTGCAGAGAATTGTGATATTAGTGAATATACGCCTCAATATATAAAAGGCTTTGCTCTTAATTTGATCAATCTAATTATTTATAAAGAGATTAAAAATAGTAAGTTTTTGGAAAAATTAGGTGTATCCGACGATTGCCGTGTAAGTATGCCACATTTTGGTAATAGTGGCGGTGGTAATTATCAAGTTTGGTCTCATATGTTTATTGCAAAAGATTATCTTAATAGAGACCAAGTTCTAGGTATTAGTATATGTGCTACGGCACATACAGAGAATGATCCGCATTGGGGGAACCGTACTGGTACTACTCAATTAAATGTATCTATAACCAATAAAGAATCAAGACATCATTCTCTTCAATTAAATTTAGATAGGTGCTGTCGATATAATCCGATTACTAATATAGTAGATATTACACATAACGGTTCTTTAACAAGAGGTAAAGGTGGAGCGGCTAAAAGAGCTGATGTTATTGCATATATTAAGGACCGTGCGCCTGAGCTTGTTCATGGTGATGAAATATATCTTGGTCGTCTAAATAATTCTCGTTTGCTAGAGTGGAATGACTCTAATGTACAATCCTTTATAAGAAATTTATTACGTTATGCTGTGCTCCGTGATGGATTTAGAGCAGAATATAAAAAATCAAAGTAATATTGTTAATCAAAGACCATTCATCGAATGGTCTTTTGTTTTTATATAAATAACGCAAAAGTTCAAAAACAATTATTTGTCACAAACCCAGCATTTATCTATATTTTTGTCATATAAATCTAATTAGTCAAAATAAAAGTCAAAAAAAGTCAAAAATTTTATCTTTGACCTATTGACTTTTTGACTTAATCAGATTATTATAATGTCATAAGGTTGAAGAAACCTAGAAATAAAGCAAGAAATTAAACAGACTTAAAAAGTCAAACAGATATACTTGTAGTAAAAAAGTGAGGTAATTTATATGAACAACAACTTCAATAACTTTGGTAGCGATTTCGGTAGCATGAATGATTTATTCAATCAATTGATGGGTAACATGGGTGGTTATTCCACAGAAAACCGTCGTTATAAAATTAATGGTCGTGAAGTGACTCCAGAAGAGTTTGCTTTCTATCGTCAAACTGGTCGTTTACCTTCTAATGAAGAAATGCAAGCTGCTCAAGCTGCACAACAAGGTAAAATGAAACAAGATGGTATCCTTGCCAAGTTAGGTACAAACTTAACTCAACAAGCTCGTGATGGTAAACTCGATCCTGTTATTGGTCGTAATAAAGAAATCCAAGAAACAGCAGAAATCTTAGCACGTCGTACTAAAAACAATCCTGTACTCGTAGGTGATGCTGGTGTTGGTAAAACAGCTGTAGTAGAAGGCTTGGCACAAGCAATTGTTAATGGCGATGTTCCTGCAGCTATTAAAAATAAAGAAATCATTTCCATCGATATTTCCGGTTTGGAAGCTGGTACTCAATATCGTGGTTCCTTCGAAGAAAATATCCAAAACCTTATCAAAGAGGTTAAGGCTGCTGGTAATATCATCTTGTTCTTCGACGAAATCCATCAAATCTTGGGCGCTGGTTCCACAGGTGATGGTCAAGGCTCTAAAGGCTTAGCAGATATCTTGAAACCTGCTTTGTCCCGTGGTGAAATGACTGTTATCGGTGCTACAACACAAGATGAATACCGTAACACAATCATGAAAAACGCAGCTCTTGCTCGTCGTTTCAATGAAGTTAAGGTAAATGCACCATCTCCAGAAGATACTTTCAAAATTTTACAAGGCATTCGTCCATTGTACGAAGCGCATCATAATATCGAATTGCCAGATGCTGTGTTGAAAGCAGCTGTAGATTATTCCGTACAATACATTCCTCAACGTAGCTTGCCAGATAAAGCCATCGACTTGATCGATGTAACAGCAGCTCACTTGGCTTCCCAACATCCTGTAACTGATATTAAAACATTAGAAGCAGATATTGCAGAAGCTAAGGCAAAACAAGAAGAGTTTGCTCAAAAAGAAGATTACGAATCCGCTATTAATGAAAAGATGCGTATTCAAAAATTGCAAGAAGAAATCGATAATCACACTGAAAACCAAAAGGTAGTGGCTAAGGTTAATGATGTAGCAGAAGCCGTTGAAAGAATGACAGGTATCCCTGTATCTCAAATGGGTGCATCCGATATTGAACGTTTGAAAGACATGAAATCTCGTTTACAAGCTCATGTAATCGGTCAAGATAAAGCAGTAGAAGCTGTATCTAAAGCAATCCGTCGTAATCGTGCAGGCTTTGACGAAGGTAACCGTCCAATCGGTAGCTTCTTATTCGTAGGTCCTACTGGTGTTGGTAAAACAGAATTGGCTAAACAATTAGCACTTGATATGTTCGGTAACAAAGATGCTATCATTCGCTTGGATATGTCCGAATACAGCGATCGCACAGCAGTTTCCAAATTGATTGGTGCTACAGCTGGTTATGTTGGTTACGAAGATAACTCCAACACATTGACTGAACGTGTTCGTCGTAATCCTTACTCCATCGTATTGTTCGACGAAATTGAAAAAGCAGATCCTCAAGTTATTACATTGCTTCTTCAAGTATTGGATGATGGTCGCTTAACAGATGGTCAAGGTAACACCGTAAACTTCAAAAATACTGTTATCATTGCTACATCTAATGCAGGCTTTGGCTATGGTCAAGATAATGACGATGAAAACAAAGTAGATGTAATGGAACGTATCGCTCCATTCTTCCGTCCAGAATTCTTGAACCGTTTCAATGCAGTTATCGAATTCAATCAATTGAAAAAAGAAGACTTGAAACAAATCGTAGATTTGATGCTTGATCAAGTTAATAAAACTTTAGCTAAAAAAGAAATTACTCTTGATGTAACTGAAGCAGCTAAAGAATTATTGATGGAACAAGGTTACGATAAAACTATGGGCGCTCGTCCATTACGTCGTGTTATCGAATCTGAAATCCGCGATAATGTAACTGACTTCTACTTGGATCACATCGATGCAAAACACTTGCTTGCTGATGTTGTAGATGGTCACATTGTAATTAGCGACAAAGATGCTGCTAATACATCTGATGATAAATCTGCAGATGATAAAGCTGCAGACGACAGCAAACAAGCTGATGATGCTGCATCCAAGGATAATAAATAATCGATAGGCTATCGACACTAACTAATGAATCCCTTACAACTCTCTCCATATACAAACTAATGATAGACCTATTGATACTGAGAGCACCCCACATAATGTGGGGTGCTTTTTTGTGTCTTAATATGCATTTTAATATGTGTATTAATAAAGAAATTTTGTATACATGACAAAAATCATTGCTAATATATCGACTTATTTAGTATAATCAGACCTGTAAATTCAATATTCTATAGAATTTAAAAAAGAGATGAAGAAAGGGAGGAGATTATTGATGTCACATTATGTAGATCTAAATAGCGATTTAGGTGAAAGTTTTGGCAACTACACATTAGGCATGGATGGTGAAGTGTTAAATCACGTCACAAGTGCTAATGTTGCTTGTGGATGGCATGCTGGAGATCCTCTCATTATGGATGCTACAGTTCGCATGTGCAAGGAAAAGGGCGTAGCCATAGGGGCTCATCCTGGATATCCTGATCTAATGGGCTTTGGTCGTCGAGCAATGGCAGTAAACCCCGCAGAGGCTAAAGCATATATGATATATCAAGTTGGTGCATTACAAGCCTTCTGTGATAGCTATGGCGTTACATTACAACATATGAAATTACATGGTGCTTTTTATAACACCGCATGTGTAACCCCTGCATTGGCAGATGCTGTATTAGATGGCTTACAAGCGGTAAACCCTAATATTGCAGCTATGGTGTTGAGCGGTAGCTATATTGCAAAAGAAGCAGAGCGTCGAGGTATTCCTGTAATTCAGGAGGTCTTTGCTGACCGCGGTTATACTGATGAAGGTACATTGGTGCCTCGTACAGAACCAGGGGCTTTCATTAAAGACTCTCAAGAGGCTCTTGAACGAGTTCTTATGATGGTTACAGAAGGTAAGGTTGTCACTAATACAGGTAATACTATTGATATTGTAGCTGATTCCGTATGCGTACACGGCGATAACCCAGAAGCGATAGCTTTCACAAATTACATCCGTGAAGGCCTTACAAAAGCGGGCGTTACAGTGGCTAATTTTCAAAACCGTAAATAGTAAAACGGCGATTATAAAATAAGCAATACATAGCTAATATGTAATGCTTAGCTAATATGTAATACATAGCAAATACGTAATAAATAGTGAATACGTAATAAATAGTGAATACGTAATAAATAGTGAATATGTAGTAAATAATAAATACATAATAGATCGTTAATAAATAAATTAATGTGTGGAGGTTTTTATGAAACCAATTTCAGGTAAAGCAAGTTTATCTGTCCTCTTGGGGGCAGCTTTCTTGATGGCCACGTCCTCTATTGGGCCGGGCTTTATGTTACAAACGGCGGCATTTACAAATGATTTAAAAGCAGATTTTGCGTTTGCCATCATTGTGTCTGTTATTTTTTCAATTATTGCACAGCTTAATGTGTGGACAATCATTGGCATATCTAAAATGCGTGGTCAAGATATTGCGAATAAAGTATTGCCAGGACTTGGCTATTTCGTAGCATTCTTGATTTCTCTTGGGGGCCTTGCGTTCAATATCGGCAACATTGGGGGCGCGTCTATGGGCCTAAATATTGTATTTGGTATTGATACAACGACTGCAGCGGCTATTAGTGGTATCCTTGGTATTCTATTGTTCGCCTCTCCAAAAATGGGTGGTGTACTAGACAACACAGCTAAAATTCTTGGTACGGTTATGCTAGTATTGATTGGCTATGTAGCGTTTTCTACAAACCCTCCGGTGGCTGAAGCGGTTACTCATGCGGTGGCACCAACGCATTATCCATGGCTCGCTACCATTACCCTTATCGGTGGTACCGTAGGTGGTTACATTACATTCTCTGGCGGTCACCGCCTCATTGACGCGGGCATCACTGGTCAAGAACATTTGAAAGATGTACGTCGTGCAGCCTTCATGGGTATGTCCGTAGATGCAGTGGTTCGTATCTTGTTATTCTTAGCGGTTCTTGGCGTTGTGTCTATGGGCTATGTACTAGACCCTAAAGATCCAGCTGGTTCTGCATTCCTTCTTGGTGCTGGTGAAATCGGTCATAAATTATTCGGTATCGTCTTCTTCTGTGCAGCCTTAACATCTGTAGTAGGTGCAGCGTACACATCTGTGTCCTTCTTAAAAACATTGTTCAAAGTAGTAGAACGCAATGAAAAATTGACTATTATGACATTCATCTTCGTTTCTACATGTATTTTGATCTTTATTGGTAAACCAGCATCCTTGTTGATTTTGGCTGGCTCCGTAAACGGCTTAATCTTGCCGATTACATTGGCAGTAATGCTCTTTGCTACTCATAAATCTGCAATCGTAGGAGACTACAAACATAATAAACTGTTATACTATACAGGATGGATTGTAGTACTTGTAACAGCTTACATCGGCGTTACATCCTTACAAGGCATTGCTAAATTACTTGGTTAATTTGATAATTATGAAAGTACCATTATTTTCGTTTGAAGGTAATGGTTCTTTCTGGTTTTAGGAAGGAGATACCTATGAAACCTATAATTTCACCTGTAGGGGATTGCGCTATCTCTATTGATTTTGGTCAAGTCATCGATCCAAAGATTAATCGACATATTCGTCAAACGATAGAGCGAATTCAAGAGCTGAATCTAGAGGGGATTATTGAATTAGTTCCTACCTATTGTGCATTGCTTTTGCAATATGATGCTATGATATACTCCTATGCAGAATTGTGTAACATCATTGAGCCTACATTGGAGCAGACTGTAACAGATAATGCTAATGAACTTGTTAGCGTCGTGGAAATTCCTACCGTGTACGGTGGTGAGTTTGGTCCAGACCTTGGTTTTGTAGCCTCTCATAATAATCTAACTGAAGATGAGGTTGTAGCCATTCATAGTGGTACTGATTACTTGGTATATATGCTTGGCTTCATTCCCGGTTTTTCCTATTTGGGCGGCATGGATCCACGCATTGCAACGCCTCGTTTGTCCTCACCAAGAACATTGATACCTGCAGGCTCTGTAGGTATTGCAGGGGAACAAACTGGCACATATCCATCTGACTCTCCAGGGGGCTGGCAAATCATTGGCCGTACACCTGTAACGATGTATGACATGTCTAAGAAACAAGCGGCGCTATTGAGTGCTGGCGACTATGTGCGCTATGTGCCCATAGATGAAGCGGAATATAATCGTATTAAAGCATTGGGGGCGGACTATGCGCCATCCATGTATGAAGTAGAGGTAGGTGAGTTGCGTGGCTATTAATGAGTTTAATAAATTATCTATCTACGTAAATACACCTGGCATGTACACTACCATTCAAGATGAAGGTCGCGTTGGGTTCCAACAATATGGTATGCCTGTAGCAGGTCCTATGGATAGTGAAAGCTATCTCTTGGGGCAAGCGTTGGTAGGTAATGTAGAAACGGCAGGTGCCTTAGAGTGCACATTGTTGCCGCCTACACTCACCGTGAAAGGCACATGTATCGTTGCTTTCACAGGAGCCGACATGGAACCAACCATCAATAGTGTGCGAGTACCGAGATATATTCCATTTGTATGTCACGACGGCGATGTCATTTCCGGCAGTTTTAGCCAATGTGGCGTGCGCATGTACATTTCTTTCTCTGGAGGTATCGACGTGCCAAGCATCAACGGCAGTGTATCGACCCATACAAAGGCGAAAATTGGAGGCCTTGAGGGGCGACCATTACAAAAGGGAGATGAACTTGGCATCAAAGCGTTCGCCAGAGATGAAGTGCATATCTGCGATTACCGTGGTGAAGGGCATACTCTATTCAATACCGCCTTATATAACCGTGGGGGCCGTGAATGTCATGAACCGTTACGCGTTGTATTAGGTGATCAGGCAAAACATTTCACCGAGAAGGGAATCAAGACCTTTAGTGATAATATCTATACACTGACTGTAGAATGTGACCGTATGGGTTTCCGCTTAGATGGTCCTGAAATTGAACACGTAGACAGTGCAGATATTATTTCTGATGGTGCCGTATTTGGTTCTATCCAAGTGCCATCGAATGGACATCCCATTGTCCTCATGGCAGATCGCCAAACAACAGGGGGCTATACAAAAATAGGCACTATCATTACCGCGGACCTACCTCGGCTTAGCCAATTGCCGGTAGGGGATGGGATTAACTTTAATATCGTATCTATTGACGAAGCGCAAGATATATACCGAGCGTATATGGAACGTTTACATAAGCGGATTAAATTAGCACATGAACAAAGTGCTTATGTATTTAAATTAAATAATGTCATATAAAAAATAACGTCTAAAGAGATTATTCTTTAGACGTTATTTTTGTTTTGGGCTGCCAATTTATCTCAATTTGAGTGAAATGCTAATTTATAAAAATTTAATGAAATATAGTACTGTAAAACAGGTGGGGTTATTAGAGTATAGATATATAAGGCGTTTTGACCATTATTTTTATAATTTATCGATTATATTTATATGGGAAAAGTTAAAATATGAGTTTAAATTCATCTTCTCTTCTAAATTATGGTATAAAATCACCCTGATTATTAGGTTTTATTTTATAAGGAGTTTGAATAAATCCCTTTGTTGCTGTATTTGCAATGGTTATTCCAAAAATGAAATATTAGTGAAAAGGGGTTGCAAGCATATCGAAAAATTTGGTATACTCGCTATATCGAAAAATTTGAAATAGAGGTTACTTGTTATATAGAAGTTTGAGAGCTTTATAGTAGTTTAAAGGAGAAATGAATGAACAAGATTTTTAAAGTAGTTTGGAACAAATCTAAAAATTGCTACGTAGTAGTATCTGAATTCGCTAAAAACAATAGCGGTAAAAAGAAAATTGTTGTAGCTGCTGTATTTGCAGCATTGGCTATGACTAACGCTAATGTGGCATTGGCGGTAAATGATGTACCTAGTGGTAGCAATGCGACTGCAGTTGCATTTGGTTCCGGTGCTAGTGTTACAGGTTTAAATGCAGTTGGTATAGGTAAAGGTGCAACGGCTAATCAAAACGATGTTGTTGTAATCGGTACCGGTGCAAAGACTGATAGTAATGATAGTATTGCTATTGGTAACGGAGCATATTCTACTAGTAGTCCTGCCGCATTAAGTACGGCCAGTGTTGCCGTTGGTTCGAAAGCATCTGCTGTGGGTAATACTACGATTGCGATTGGTACAAATGCAAAAGTAAAAAATAGTAAACAAGGGATTGCCATTGGTGGTGGTGCTGCTGATAATGACGGTGCTATTGTAGAGGGCGACCAAAGTATTGCTATCGGTGGTAATACATATGCTAAAGGTGACGCATCTATTGTTATTGGTGGCGATGATACAGATAATGCAAATGGTCGAACTGTAACTTATACAGATAATAAAAGTGGGGACCTTGTTCCGGGATCATTAAAAGATGCAGTTCTTAAATTGACTGGACATGACTTGTCTAACCCTAGATGGCCAAGAGCTACAGCTGGTCATGCGAGTATTACTCTAGGTATGAAGGCTCAATCCGGTAATGCAAGTATTGCTATTGGGACAGCCGCTAATGCTAAGGATCGAGTTGCTGGTAGTACGTCTACTGATGATGTTACAAATGCTGTTGCTATCGGTACTGGTGCGAAAGCAAACCGAGATAATTCTATTGCATTAGGCGGTGGCTCTACTACTGATTTAGCTGGTACAAAACAAACTAGTTATACATTGCCAAGTGGTGTTGTGGCAACATGGCGAGGTGGCGAAAATACTTTACCCGGTGACGTTGTATCCTTTGGTTCTGCAGGTTATGAACGTCAATTAAAAAACGTAGCACCTGGTGAAGTAAGTGCTACCTCTACAGACGCAATCAACGGTTCTCAGTTAGCTGCTATTGCAAACGAACTTTCACATAAATATGTATCTATTAATTCTGATGATACACCTAATAAAAATAACAAAGGTGCAGAGGCAACTAACTCTATTGCCATTGGTCCAAATGCATCTACAACTGCAGCTGCAGAAAAATCTGTAGTTATCGGTGATGGTGCAAGTGCAACAGTTACTAATGGTGTTGCGATTGGCTCTAAATCTGCGGCTAGTACTGCAGCAGGTATAGCAGGCCATAATTCCAATACTGGTCGCACTGATAAATATGCTGGTTTAAGTGGTGCTACTTTAACATCTACATTAGGTGGTGTTGCTGTCGGTACAACAGATCAAACTCGCCAAATCAACTATGTTGCTGCTGGTACAGCTGATACAGATGCTGTTAACGTAGCACAATTGAAGAGCGTTAACCTTGCTTTCACAGGCGACACTGGTAGTGGCGATGTGAATTTAGCAAATAGCAAATTAGCTGTAAATGGCGATAACACATACATTGAAACTACAGCTAATGGCAAGAAAATTACAATTGCTGGTAAAAAGCAAGATATTACTGTAACAAATGGTACAGCTACAGGCACAGCGGGCATGGCAGATGCTGCTAACGTGGCTGATGCAATTAATAAGGCTATTGATCAAAATAAATACGGATGGAACCTTTCCGCTAATGGTGAAGCAACACCAGTAACAGTTGAAAAAGGTAATAAAGTAGATTTCTCTGGCGACGATAATATTACGGTTGCTAGAAATGATAAAAATATCTCTGTGTCCTTGAAGAAAGAACTTACTGGCTTGAACAGTGCATCTTTCAACAATGCTGCAGGTAATCCAACTGTAAAAATTGATGGCGACAAAGGCATCAATGCAGGCGACAAGAAAGTTACCAACGTAGCTGATGGTGTAGCAGATAAAGATGCTGTCAATGTATCTCAATTGAAGAAAACAGACGCTAAAGCAGAAGCTAACAAAACTGCACTTGCTAACAAAATTTCCTTAGAAGGTAATACTGGTTCTACAACAGCGAAATCCTTAAATGATGGAGCTGTAAGCTTCAAAATTAAAGGTGAAGATGGTATTGCTACAACAGCTGCTGGTAATGATGTAACAGTTAAACTTGATACAGATACTAAAAATAAAATCGATAACGCTGCTGACAAAGATTTGAGCAATTTGAATCCTGCAGGTGAACAAAAAGTTAAAGATTTAGCTGCTTGGAAAGTGGTCGCTAACAGTGGTACTGCTGAAAATGTTAAAGGTGGCGACACTGTTAAGTTCATCGATGGTGATAACATCGAAATTACACAAGCTGGTAAAAACTTTACAATTGCCACAAAGAAAGATGTTACATTTGATAACATAACAGCTACGCAAGCAATTACAGCTCCAACTGTGAACGCTACAACAGGCGTAGTGACACCTCAAGTAACCGGCTTAACTAATAGAGACTGGACTCCAGGTCAAACAGCACCTGTACCTGGTCGTGCGGCTACAGAAGATCAATTGAAACAAGTTGATAATCAAGTTAAAGCTAATAAAGACAATATCACTCAAAATACTACTGATATTGCAGATAATAAGCAAAAGATTGCTGATAACAAAACAGAAATCGATAAAAATACAACAGCTATTGCGCGTAAGATTTTCTTAAATGGTAATACTGGTACTACAACTAAGAAATCCTTAAGCGCTGATGATGTAGACTTCACTATTAAAGGTGAAGATGGTATTACTACAACCGCTTCCGGTAATGATGTAACAGTTAAACTTGATACAGATACTAAAAATAAAATCGATAACGCTGCTGACAAAGATTTGAGCAACTTGACTCCAGATGGTAAAAAGCAAGTTAAAGATTTAGCTGCTTGGAATGTAGTTGCTAATAATGGTACTGCAGAAAAAGTGTTAGGTGGCGACACTGTTAAATATATCAATGGTGATAACATTGTCATTACACAATCTGGTAAAGACTTCACATTTGCAACTAAGCCAGATGTAACATTCAATTCTGTTACTGCAAATCAAACAGTTACAGCACCAACAGTGAAGGCTACAACAGGTGTAGAAACACCTCAAGTAACAGGCTTGACTAATAAAACTTGGGATCCAAATAACATTACATCTGGCCGTGCAGCTACAGAAGATCAATTGAAAGCAGTTGACGATCAAGTCAAAACAAATACAGGCAATATTACTCAAAATACTAATGATATTGCAAAAAATAAAGCTAATATTACTAAAAATGCTGGTGATATTGCGGCTAACAAAACTGCTATCAATAAAAATGCTGACGATATTGCTAACAATGCAAGGGAAATTGCGTCAAACAAAGATAAAATTGACCAAAATACAACGGCTATTGCTCGTAATATCTCCTTAGGTAGTGATGATGGTGATACAGATAAAAAATCTTTGAGCACAGGTGATGTGAAGTTCAACATTAAAGGTGAAAATGGCATTACTACTGCAGCTAATGGCGTAGATGTAACTGTTAAATTGGACGATGCTACAAAAGATAAAATCGATAATGCAGCAAACCGTGATTTGAGCAATTTAACTCCAGATGGTAAACAACAAGTTAAAGATTTAGCAGCTTGGAATGTAGTAGCTAACAATGGTACTGCTGAAAAGGTTCAAGGTGGCGATACAGTTAAATTCATCGATGGTGATAATGTTACCATTACACAAAATGGTAAAGAGTTCACTGTTGCCACAAAGAAAGATGTAACATTTGACAACGTTACAGCAAATCAAAAAATTACAGCTCCTGAAGTGAGTGGTTTAACAAATACTACTTGGAATCCAGGTGTAACACAACCTGTATCTGGTCGTGCTGCGACTGAAGATCAATTGAAAGCAGTTGATGATGAAGTAGCTAAGAACAAGAAAAATATTGCTGATAACAAAACTGCTATCGATAAAAATGCTGGCGATATTAAAACAAATAAAGATAATATTGACAAAAATACAACAGCAATCGCTCGTAAAATCTCCTTAGGTGGTGACACTGGTTCTACTGACAAAAAATCCTTGAGCACAGGCGATGTGAAATTCAATATTAAAGGGCAAAACGGTATCGTTACTGAAGCTAATGGTGATGATGTAACTGTTAAGTTAGATGATGATACTGCAAACAAAATCAACAACGCAGCAAATACTGATTTGAGCAACTTAACAGATGCTGGTAAACAACAAGTTAAAGATTTATCCGCATGGAATGTAGTGGCTAACAATGGTACTGCTGAAAAGGTTGAAGGTGGTAACGCAGTTAAGTTCATCGATGGTGATAACATCTCCATTACTCAAAATGGTAAAGACTTCACAATTGCAACTAAGAAAGATGTAACATTCGATACTGTAACTGCTAATGACACAATTACAGCTCCAAAAGTAAAAGCAACTGATGGTGTAGAAACTCCAGAAGTAACAGGCTTGACTAATAAAACTTGGGTTCCAGGTAAAACACAACCTGTAAGTGGTCGTGCTGCAACTGAAGATCAATTGAAACAAGTTGATGACCAAGTAGCAGAAAATAAAACTAACATTGGTAAAAATGCTGATAATATTGCGAAAAACAAAGCTCAGATTGATAAAAACACAGAAGCTATCGGTCGTAAGATTTCCTTAGGTGGTAACACTGGTTCTACAACAGAGAAATCCTTGAGCACTGGTGATGTGAAATTTAACATCAAAGGCGAAAACGGTTTAACGACGGTAGCTAATGGTGAAGATGTAACTGTTAAAATCGATGATGCAACAAAAGCAAAAATCGATAATGCAGCAAATCAAGACTTGAGCAACTTAACACCTGCTGGTAAACAACAAGTTAAAGATCTATCTGCATGGAATGTAACTGCAGCTGGCGGTACTGTTGAAAAAGTACAAGGCGGCGATACTGTTAAATTCCAAGCCGGTGATAATCTTGAGGTTAAACAAGACGGTACTACTTTCACATATAGCCTAGCTAAAGACGTGAAAGGTCTTAACAGTGTAACTGTAGGTGATGAAAATGGTCCATCCACTAAGATCACTCCTGCTGGTACAACTGTAAAAGATGCAGCTGGTAACGCTACAACAGTTAATGGTGCAGGCATGACTATTAATCCTGCAAATGCTGCAGCTAGCCCTGTATCCCTTACTGTAGATGGCTTGAACAATGGTGGTAACCAAATTCATGGTGTAGCACCTGGTACAGCTGATACAGATGCAGTAAACGTTAGCCAATTGAAAGGCGCACAAGCAGGCTTACAAGAAGCTATTAATCGCGTAGGCGTTGAAACACAACGTGTTGGTGCTCATGCGGCAGCTATGGCAGCGTTGAAACCAATCCAATACGATCCATTGGAACCAACACAAATTATGGCTGGTATTGGTAACTACCGTGGTGAAATAGCTGGTGCAATCGGTCTTGCCCATTACAAAACTGAAGATACTATGTTCAATGTTGGTGTTACACTTGGTTCTAGCCATAACATGATTAATGCTGGTGTAACTCATAAATTTGGTGGTAGCCGTGATAGAAAAGATGCGATTCCAGAACGTTATAAAGCGGGTCCTATCAGCTCTATCTACGTAATGCAAGATGAAGTAAGTCACTTGCGTTCCCAAAATGAAGAGTACAAATCCAAGCTTGAACAACAACAATCTGAAATTGATGCGTTGAAAGCAGCAGTTAACCAATTGTTGGCAAATAAAGCATAATCATATTGTACATATAGTTAGAACTATGTATATCCCGTGAATGGATATGTAAAACTATAAAGAGCCTTCCTCGAAAGAGGAGGCTCTTTTTAGTATGAAAATAAAAATAGTTTATTAAAGCTATATCTGTAAAATAAAATAGTCTGAAAATTCTGATTTAATGATTAATAAAATTATCAATAAAACTGTATAAAAGGAATAATTTATGAATATTTTTAGACGATGATTAATTTTGTAATGAAATCTAATATTCTTTTCATTCTCAATTAGAAGCATAAAAATTCATAAAATATGCAATTTATTAAGGTGAATTATAAATGAATTATGATAATACTGCGTGTTTAAGCATACTCTATGCATAATTGAGATAATAGTAAATATCCAAAAAATACACTTTTAAATTGAGAAGATTAGATGAATTATGGTAAAATTAAAGATAGGTTTTATAAATGAAAGTCTGCGTAGCTTTCATTATTTCCAGACTGAGAGAAGTGTGGAACATATACTTTATATAGTTGAGGGTTAGTAATTTAAAGAAGGAAAATGTATGAATAAGATATTTAAAGTCATTTGGTCTAAGTCAAAACAATGCTATGTTGTAGTATCTGAAATGGCTAAGAACAAAACAGGGAAAAAGAAAATCGTAGTAGCTAGTATTTTAGCTGCCTTGGCGATGCAAGTTGGTGTAGTTGCAGATGTAAGTGCAGCAGATAGACCGACTGGAACTATTGAGGGCGGTACTAAAATGTATTCAAACTTAACTAATGGTCTTGCTATCGGTAATGAATCCCAGTCCAACAGTAATCAATCTATTGCTATCGGTTACAGAGCAATAGCTAATTCACAATATGCTGATCCAGCTCAACCAGCTGTAGCTATTGGTGCTGGTGCTCATGCGACTGGCAGAGGTGGTGTATCCTTAGGCCTAATCGCGAATTCTAGTGTTCGTGGTACTGCTATTGGTAGTGCTACTCAGGCGACTGGCTTTGGCGCTTTTGCAGGTGGTACATATGCACAAGCAACTAATGCTGGCGATGTTGCTATTGGTGGCGCATCATCCGATCAATTTAATAATTATGCTGTTGCTTCTGGTGGGTATAGCGTAGCTATTGGTACTGCTGCTAAGGCAGATGGGGGTGCAGGTGTAAGTATTGGTTATAAGACAAATGCTAAAACATCTAATTCTCTAGCTGTTGGTTCTGAATCTCAAGCTACCGGTGAAGGTGCGGTAGCAGTAGGCAGAAAGAATACGTCTACAGGCGCGTCTTCAACAGTTTTAGGTATTTTATCTACAGCTAGTGCTACATCGGCTACTGCTGTTGGTATGCAAACTACTGCTACGGGAGAAAATTCCCTTGCGGTAGGTCATCTATCATCTGCAATAGGTAAAAATGGTGTTGCTGTAGGTACTAATAGAACTACGGCTGCGTTAGGCGGTGTTGCAGTTGGTCAAGCTGCTAAGGCTAATAAATTTAATAGTGTTGCTATGGGTATGAATGTAACGGCTGATGGTGATAATTCTGTGGCGTTAGGTGGTAGTGCTTCAGCAAATAGTGATGGAACTATTGCCATTGGTTCTTATGGATCTACTCCAACGAAAGCTACAGGCAATAGAGCTCTTGCAATCGGTTCTGCTACGACAGCTAATGGTCTAGAATCAATTGCCATAGGCAGTCGCGTTAACTCCACATCTCAATATTCTATTGCTATTGGTACTAGAGCTAATGCAAGTGCTGTTAAATCTGTTGCTATTGGTCCTGATTCTATAGCTACCGTAGATGGTGGTGTTGCTTTAGGTCGAGATTCAGTTGCTAATGTAATAGGTGGTGTTACTAATAAAGGTTATAATCCTAATACAAACCGTACAGATATTTATTCTGGTTTAACTGGCAATGTACTTACTAGTACAACTGGTGCCGTTTCTATTGGTAATGGTACTACTGTAACACGTCAACTTACAGGCCTCGCAGCGGGTATAAGAGATACAGATGCAGTTAACGTAGCCCAATTAAAGAGTGTTAACCTTGCGTTCTCTGGTAATGTAAATACTGGCAATGTGAATATTGCAAATAGTACATTAGGACTTAAGGGCGATAATACATATATTACAACAGCTGCCAACGGTCAAAACCTTACAATTTCTGGTAAAACACAAAATATTGATGTCACAAATGGTCAAGCTTCTGCAAATGCTACAGGCATGGCTGATTCTAAAAATGTAGCAGATGCTATCAATAAAGCTATTTCTGCCAATGCATATCATTGGAAATTAGCTGCTGACAATACTTCTACAGCTCCTGAAGTAATCAATAAATCAGATACTGTAATCTTTGGTGGGGACAACAATATTACAGTAACTCGTAGTGGCAAAAAAATTACTACTTCTTTGAATAAGGCGATTACTGTAGATACTGTGAAAGCTAATAGATCTGTTACGGTTTCTTCTGGTGGCAATCAAATTACTCTAGATGGTACAAATGGTTCTGTAAAAGGTAGAAACTTTACTGGCGATTCATTTAAAGCCGGCGATAATGTATTGAGTAATACAACGCTTCAAATTGGTCCGACTACTGGTAGTAATAATGTGACCATAACTCGTGATGGTTTAACTGCAAAAAATGGTACGAAAACTGTTAAGTTTGGTACAGATGGTATTAGTGCAGGTGGTCAACAAATTACCAATGTTTCTAGCGGTGGTAATGTAGGTACTAATGCAGCCAATATTACAGATGTAAAGAATGCTGTAGCTGCTGTTACATTAAACCTAGATACAAATTCTAAAACGGGTACTGTTAAGCTTAGTGAAAGTCCACTAAAAGTAATTGGGGCTAATGGTATTAGAACTGATTTATTGGGTACGAATAATGGTAGTCTTGTTGTTGGTCTAGACAAGAATACGGTAAATGCTACGACTAAAGGTATTGGTTTAACAGGTGATACAGGATTTACAGGTCTTAAGTATCTTAAAGACGGTGATGCAACCTTTAAAGTGGCTGGTGATGGCGATCTAGTTACTACTAAGGCTTCTACTACAGGTGTACAAGTAGCTGTTGATTCTGCTAAAGTAAAAGATTTAGCTGTAGGCGCAGTAACTGTTAGCAAGGCTAATACGGCAGATAATCCTATTACAATTACACCAACAGCAGGTACTAACTCCAAGGATTATGCTATTGGTATCGATACTACTAAGCTAGCTAATCAAACACAATTAACATACAAAGCTAATGGTGCTAATGCAAACAAAGTGTCCTTGGCAAATGGCTTAAACTTTACAGATGGTACTTTTACAAAAGCAACTGTAGGTACAAATGGTACTGTAACAATTTCTACTGCCACAGAAACTATTACTAATGATGCTGATGGTAAAGCTAAAGTAAATAGCCCTACAGATGGGTTAGCGACTGCTAAAAATGTAGCGGATTCTATCAATAAAGCTGTAGATGGCTTGTCTCAAAATCTTACTGTTTCTGATGGTGCTACAGATGGTACTGTAAATCTTAAGAATCAAAAACTTACTGTTTCCGGTACGAATGGTGTGTCTACAACTGTAAATGGCCAAACTGTTACAGTAGGTCTTGATGCAGCTACAAAAACTAAAGTAGATAATGCGTCCACAGCAGTAGCTCGTAACATCTCTCTTGGTGCAGATAGCGGCACAGCATCTAGCCAATCTTTAAAAGATGGTGATGTGGCATTCAATGTAAAAGCTGCGACAGGTGACTTAGTATCTACGAAGATGAATGGTAACACTGTTGAAATTTCCACTAAACGTGCGGCAATTACTAGTGATGCCAATACAGGCGCAGCATCTGTAACAGGTGATGATGGCTTAGCAACATCTAAAAATGTAGCCGATGCTATCAATAAAGCAGCTGATGCAGCTAAAGCTGGTGCAGCATGGAATCTTACAACAAATTCCAGCACAACAGATAAAACAACTGTACAAGGTGGGGATACAGTAGATCTTATCAATGGTGATAATATTTTAATCACTCAAGATGGTACAGATAAAAAGAAAATTACTGTAGCTACGAAGAAAGATCTTGCAGTAGATTCTATTACAGCTGGCAATACAGTAATGAACACATCTGGTTTAACAAATGGTACTACTGCAATTACAGGTACTGGCATTACAACAGATAAAGTAACGGTAGGTGGTATCTCCATTGATAAAACTGATGGTATCAACGGTGGTAACAAGACAATTACTAATGTTGCTAGTGGGGGTACAACTGATACTAATGCAGCAAATATTGGTGATGTAAAGCAAGCTGTTGCTAACTTGTCTCAAAATTTAAATATTACAGATGGTACTAATAATGGTACTATTGATCTAAAAAACCAAAAACTTAATGTGGCTGGTACAAATGGTGTAACTGCAACTGTAAATGGTCAAACTGTTACTGTTGGTTTAGATGATAATACTGTTAATGCTACTACTAAAGGTATTGGTCTCACTGGTGATACTGGATCTACTGGTAATAAATATCTTAAAGATGGTGATGTATCCTTTGCCGTTGTTGGTGATGGAAATCTTGTAAGTACGTCTGCTACAGCAACGGGTGTAAAAGTAGCTGTTGATGCGGCTAAGGTGAAAGATTTAGCTGTTGATGCTGTTACAGTAAGTAAAGATGCACAAGCCGATAATCCTATTACTGTGACTCCAACAGCAGGTACTAACTCTAAAGATTATGCCATTGGTATCGATACAACGAAACTCGCTGGTAAAACTGATTTAACATATCGTGCAAATAACGATACAGATGCAAATGCTCAAAAGATATCTTTAGCTAAAGGTCTAAACTTCATTAATGGTGATACTACTGTGGCTACTGTTGCTGCAGATGGTAAAGTATCCTATGACATTAATACAGCTACTAAGACAAAGATTAATGATGCTGCGACTGCTGTAGCTCGTAATATTTCTCTTGGTGCAGATAGCGGCACAGCATCTAGTCAATCCTTAAAAGATGGCGATGTAGCATTTAATGTAAAAGGTGCGACTGGTGACTTCATTTCTACGAAGATGAATGGCGACACTGTAGAAGTTTCTACAAAACGTTCCACTATCAACAGTGATGCTACAGGTACTGCCTCTGTTACCGGTGATGATGGTTTAGCAACAGCTAAGAACGTGGCCGACGCGATTAATAAAGCTGCTAGCCAAGCTAAAGATGGTGCAGCATGGAAACTATCTACTAATGGTGATACACCGACTACTGTAGCCGGCGGAGATACTGTAGACTTTACTGGTGATAACAATATTACAGTTACACAAACTGGTAAAAATATCGCTACCACATTAAACAAAGACCTTAAGAAATTAAACTCTATTTCTCTTGAAAATGGTGTAGGTGAGACAATCAAGTTTGATGCAATTAATGCTAGTGGTAAGTTTGGTGATCCAGCTGTAGGTAATTATACACAAATTGACCGTGATGGTATTAGAATCAATAATGGTATTGATGTAAATCAACCGAATACAGCAAATACTTATTTAGACGTTGGTACTTTATCTTTACAAGCCGGACCTAATAGCAGCTCTCTTGATTCTAAAAATCTCATGTTTAATGATGAAGATGGGAATTTTGCTCAAGGTAGTGCTCAAGGCATGGCCTTCCGAAATGCAGCAGGTAAAGAGGTCCAATTTACTCTTGATGAGATCAACGCTGGTGGCAACAAAATTAAAGAGGTTGCAGAAGGTACAGATGATACTGATGCGGTAAATGTAAAACAGTTGAAAGATACTGTAGCAAGCCAAACGTTAACATACCGTGCTAATACAGCTGCTGATACAGATGCTAAGTCCGTTAAATTATCTAAAGGTTTAGACTTTGTAGATGGCACAATGACAAAAGCTACAGTAGATAATGATGGTAAGGTAACATTTGATATTAATGATGATACTAAGACCAAGATCAATGATGCTGCAGCGGCTGTGAGCCGTAAAGTGTCCCTTGGTGCAGATAGTGGCACAACATCTAGTCAATCTTTAAAAGATGGTGATGTAGCGTTCAATGTAAAAGGTGCTACTGGTGATTTCATTTCTACGAAGATGAATGGTGATACTGTAGAGGTGTCTACAAAACGTGTTACTATCGATAGTAATGCCACTACAGGTGCAGCATCTGTAACAGGTGATGATGGTTTAGCAACTGCTAAAAATGTAGCTGATGCTATCAATAAAGCTGCTAAAGCAAGCACTGATGCTATTAACTTGAAATTTGCTGGCGATACTAATACATCTGCCGGTGTAGTAAATCTTAAAGATGATACATTGGGCATCAAAGGTGACGGTAAATACGTAACAACTGATGCAGATGGTAAAAACTTAACTGTAAAAGTATCTGAAGCAGAGGTTAAGAAATCTGCGGTAAGTGCAGTTACAGTAAGTACTGATACAACTGATGCGGATAATCCTTTGACTGTTACAGGTACTCCAAGTGCAGATGGCACAACTAAGGATTACAAGGTAACTATTGACGGTACTAAAGTTGCTACGAAGACTAAATTGTCTTATAAAGCAAATGATGGTTCAGCTAAACAAGTATCCTTAGCTGATGGCTTGAACTTTAAAGATGGCACGTTAACAACTGCTACTATCGATGATGCAGGCGTTGTTAAATATGATGTAAAAACAGCGGCTATTACAGCTGGTACAGATGGCACTATTACAGGCCCTGCTACTGATGGTGTGGCAACAGCTAAGAATGTAGCAGATGCTATTAATGCAGCTAAAAAAGCATCTAAAACAGAAATCACTGCTAATGATGATGAAGCAGCTAACGCAACAACTGGCAATGTAAAATTAACGTCTACAACGGCTGCAGATGGTCATACAATTTACAATGTAAAACTTAATGATACATTGACATTTGGTACTGGTGCTAATGCCATTGTTATTGATGGTACAGCGGGTAAGGCTACTATTGGTAGTGCAGCTATTGATGGTGTAAATAATACAATTACAACAGGTGGTAATAAGGCGGTAACGTTAGATGGTACTACTGGTACTATTACAGGTAAAGCTGCTAATATTGGTGGCGTTACAGTAGATGGTACAAATAACCATGTAACAGGTCTCGCTAATACGACTTGGGATGGTAATGCTGTATCTGGCCGTGCTGCTACCGAGGATCAATTGAAAGTAGTAGCTGATGCTGCAGCTAACCAAACATGGCAAATTACAGCAGATAAGGATGCTGCTACATCTGGAAAACAAACTGGTACTAAATCAGATGCCAAAGTAGGTAAAGATGCAAAGGTTACTATGATTGCTGGTGAAAATATCACCATCAACCAAAATGAGCGTGACTTCACATACTCCTTGAATAAAGACCTTGTGAACATGAATTCTGCAAGCTTCAATGGTACTGGTAATAACACAACGGTTATCAATGGTGATTCTATTACACAAACTGCGGGTACTCAAACCAATACATCTACTGCAGCTGGTAATACAGTAGCAGATGGTACTAAGTCTACAGCAACAACTGCAGATGGTACTAAGATTACGGATGGTACAAAAACAAATACTTCTACAGCAGATAGTACAGTTATCGATGATGGCAATGGTAATAACACAGCTCTTACTAAAGATGGTGTAACCATTACTACATCTGGTAAGGATCCAGTATCCTTAACTAAAGATGGTCTCAATAATGGTGGCAATAAGATTTCTAATATTGCAGATGGTACAGATGATACCGATGCTGTCAATGTACGTCAATTAGAGGCTAAGTCTAAGGCGTCTAAAACAGAATTGACTGCTAATGGTGGTGAAAGTGCTGGTAGTACTACAGGCAATATTGTATTGACTAAAACTACTGCCGCTGATGGACATATCATTTACGATAACAAGTTGAATGATAAGGTTACATTGGGTACAGATCCAACTAAGGCAGTTACTGTAGATGGTACAACTGGTACAATCAAGGCTGGTGATGGTGCTAATGCGGTTGCTATCGATGGCAAAAATGGTTCTGTAAAAGCTGGCGATAAGATTGCTCTTGATGGTAAGGATGGCAAGGCTACAATTGGTACTGTAGGCATCGATGGTAAAGATGGCATTATTACTACAGGTGGTAATAATCCTGTTGCAGTAAATGGCAAAGATGGTGTTGTTACAGGATTAACTAACAAAACTTGGGATCCAAATAATATTGCATCTGGCCGTGCTGCTACGGAAGATCAAGTTAAATCCGCCGTTGAAAATGCTGGATGGAATGCAACTATTGGTACAGAAGGCTCTGGTATTAATAGCACACCAACTGCAACAGCTGAAAAAGTAAAAACTGATGAAACAGTTACTTTCAAAGCGGGCAATAATATGATGGTTAGCCAAGCAGGTAAAACAATTAGTTATGCAGTAAATCCTGAACTGAAGGATATGAAGTCTGCTACATTTAAAGATGCAGCAGGTAATACAACTGTCACAGATGGTAATGGCATAACAATTACACCAGGCAGTGCAAATCCTAATAATCCTAATGCAGGCACTATTTCCTTGACTAAGGATGGCCTTAATAATGGTAATAACCAACTTAAAGGTATTGCGCCTGGTACAGATGATACTGATGCAGTTAATGTTAGTCAGTTGAAAGCATCTAATGCTAGAATCGGCGATGCTATTGGTCAAGTAGCCGGTGAGGTACAACGCGTAGGTGCGCATGCAGCAGCAATGGCAGCGTTGAAACCAATTCAATATGACCCATTGGAACCAACTCAAGTGATGGCTGGTGTTGGTAACTATCGCGGTGAAACAGCAGCGGCCTTAGGTCTTGCACATTATACAAATGAAGATACAATGTTCAACGTTGGTGTATCTCTTGGTGCAAACCGCAACATGGTCAATGCAGGTGTAACTCACAAATTTGGCTCTAGCCCAGAAAAGAAAAATATTCCTGATCGTTATAAAGCAGGCCCTATTAGTTCCATTTATGTAATGCAAGATGAAATGACTCAATTGCGTACAGAAAATGAATCTTACAAGGCTAAGCTTGATCAACAACAATCTGAAATTGATGCATTAAAAGCTGCGGTTGATAAATTATTAGCTGCAAAAGCATAATTTTAGATGTATATATCGTTACATATTTGTATATATTCATGTATGAATATGTATATGGTGAAAGCCACCACTCTTTATGAGTGGTGGCTTTTTTATTACTAAGTTTATCTAAAAGTTAAAAGTTATATAATTTTCATAAAAATAATGATTTTAATTGCGTGAAATATAAAATTATATTTACATAAGTTTGTATGAGATAAAAAATACACATACTAAAATTAAATCATTTTACTTTCATAAATTTCTTGAGATAATGTTTATACATTAATATTAATAAAAAATGTGTATTTATTAGCTTGAAATGCATTAGATGAAGATGGCAACCCATATATTACCTATACTTATACATTCTTCGAA
>ERZ1699235.253-NODE-253-length-24529-cov-4.326326_pt1 | contig 24529 bp, 16 predicted proteins | sample MGYA00581546_ERZ1699235 | MGnify/ENA primary metagenome ERZ1699235 (study PRJEB42319, sample SAMD00040334) | human oral metagenome | material: saliva | host: Homo sapiens | study: EMG produced TPA metagenomics assembly of PRJDB4115 data set (Metgenomic analysis of... | reverse complement strand
GGGCTGAGAAGGGTGAGGTTGCGGTTGCTCAGGTGCAGGTGCCGGAGTCACGGGATTCTCAGGAGCAGGTGCTGGCTGAGCGGGTTGCTCTGGCGTAGGTGCCGGAGTCGGCTCGGCAGGCTGCGCTGGGGTTTCAGGAGCCGGAGCGGGCGCAGGCGTCACCGGATTCTCAGGCTGAGCTGGCTGAGATGGAGTCTCGGGCTCGGGAGCAGGAGTCGTATCCGGCTCGGGAGACGGCTCGGGAGCTGGGACAGGGTTAACTGTCGGCTCAGGAGACGGTGCCGGTGCGACGGTCGGCTCAGGAGACGGTGCCGGTGCAGCGGTTGGCGCTACCGTCGGTTCAGCCGGTGCCGGTGTAGGCTCTGGTGCCGGTGTTTCCGTCACCGTAGGCGCGTTCGAGTCTTTCTCCCACACACGCACGTAGTCTACGTACATGGTCGAACCAGCGCCATCTGCACTCTTATAGTCATCCGCGAACTTAGTCGCGTCAACATACGTCTTGTCGGCCCAGTTATCGTGCTTAGCCAAGTAGCTGCCGCCAACCATATGGTTGAGTTTGAGAACTAGGTCATTGTCTGGGTCCGCAAAGGGGTTACTCTCTCCCTTGATGTCGCTCATCTTCACGCGATGCGTCATCTGACCATCAAAGTAGAACTCAATGGCATCAGCGGTCTTTAGCAGGCCATAGGTGTGCCACTCGGTCTGCGACGTGGCAGTGTCGCCGTGCATGGCTCCCTGGTGCTGCTGGGTTTTCTTGGGGTTGCCTGCCCTGGGCGTGTGAATGTTACTCATCAAAAAGCTCGGGTCATAACCCTTGCTCTCAAAGATGTCAATTTCACCGTTAGCGGGCCAGCCACCCTTGGTGCCGGTCCCCCAGAAAGCGGACCAGGACGAACGTGCGGTTGGGAGCTTGACGCGCGCCTCGGCGTAGAAGCCGGTGCCCGGCGCTGCATACAGCACCTTGCCGTCCTTCGTCTTGGTCGTAATCATGCCGGACGTGAACGGCGCATCATAAGTGGTGTCCCCGTTCTTGCATGTGCGCGGAACCTGAGAACCATCCCACTTGGTTTTCATCGGCGAATACCTGGCGGTCAGGTTCAGGTGCCCATCTCGCACAGAGACGTTCTCAGGGCTATCGGTGTAATTCACCTGCGAACGCTGCGCGGGATCGAAGCAGCCGTACTGATAGCCCCACTTCGTGGTATCGAGCGTGTTGCCGTCGAACTCGTCGTGCCACGTCATCTTGTAGCCACTGGCCACAGACGAGGGCAGCGACGTAGTGCTCGCAGTGCTATCTGCGCTTGCCGGTGCTGCCGTCGCAGCAGACATGGGCATCACTGCAACAGATGCGCCCATCGCTACAGTCAGAGCTGCCATCACAGGCAGCTTGCTCAAGCCAGATCGCTGAGATCGGGCAGATTGACGAGGGATCTTCATAGAGATCACACCTCTCTTTCGGTCTTGTTGTTCTTGTTGTGGATAATCTGGCCTACGTAACACGCACCGAAAACCATGCAAATAGCACAGATGGTCAGTACATATAGGCCCACGGCATTATACCGTATTATGCCGTGCAGCCGAAGCAGAAATCACATACATATTGACCACAACAGCAGCACGCAAACCCCCGGACACAGGCTCCTGTGTCCGGGGGTTTTTCATTTGGCGCTGTCAGTGCTGCATCGCTTACCGGATCAGACTCGTCTCAGATGGGAAGGAACAACGCAGCGACGGCGCTGGATTATTCGTGGTCACGAAAGCGCCAGCATACGGGCATGTACTACTAGGCTTTTCCTGACCCGGAAAGCGCCACACTGTGGTCATCATTGCGCCAATACATGGCGCATCTTTCGCCCATTATTGGACCATCATTGATCCTGGCTGTCTCCTGGCTCTTATATGGTCCAATAATGGGTCGTTATAAGGCCAACAAAGAACCCGATAACGACCATGGGGTACCACGGGTCATAGTGCGGCCATCAAAGCGCCTTTATCTGGCCATCATTGGACCAGATAAAGACCTGCTACTGTCTCTGGTGCTTATCTGGCTCCAAACTGGTCACCATTGACCACTTATTGGTCTTTCATTGGCCATTATCTGGTCACCATTGCGCCAGCTACAGATGTCTGAACGCAGCCGGGTACGCAGCCATGCTGCATCACAGCCCCGGTTGCGGCTCTGCATTTACACAGTCATCAACCGGGGCTAAAGGGACAGCAAGGGCCTCATAACCATGCATCACGACGTTTATTTAGGCAGTATCGATCGATGGCCACAACCGTGATACGGACGCATGTTACAACAGCGCTACAGCGCTGTTACTGGGCTGTTTCAAGACTTTGATACGAGGCACAGATAAATGGGTTCTCAGCCTCTACGTAACATGCTAGAAGCACGCTACGCAGGCTGTTACGACGCTGCTACATACGTTGCTACATACAGCCTGTTTCTTTCTGTTGTTACCCCATCTGAGACACGTTGAAACGCCAATAGTCTCAGATGGGAAATAGGCAGGCATACAACAAACACGCAACAACATGGTTTTCACACATGCAACAGGGCTCTGTATCACAGTCGTTATAGCCCTGTTACATGTGGCAGTTATATGCCACCGGATAACTCAATATAAGCGCTATATAACACCGGCTGCTTCACATGCTCAGACGCATGCGTATCAGCCGGATGTCACATGTTATCCGGTGGACTGTTAATGGGGGCTTCGCCGACATGTTTCTGCGCTCTTCTCAGGGGTGGGAAATAAGCATTCTCAGACACCCGATGAAACTTCATCTGGTGTGCTCGTTGCAGCTGTTACAACAGCTGCTGCCTCTATAGCTCAGAGCACAGAAACAAACGTCCCTGAGACAGGCTGTTGTGGCACCGCATGCGGGTTACAACAGACTGGCTCAGGGCCTTACAGTGATGCAACGGAGCCCGGTTACACCGTGCTCCTTGACGGCGTTTACGGGCCTGTTCCAGACCCGGCAAGACGGGGGCCAGAACAGTGTGCCAAACCTGCGCTCGCTCGGTTCGTCACCCTGTTACAGCGGCTGAAGCCGCATGGTAAGACCACGGTGCCAAGCAAGCTCGGACCATGGTCTCACCTAAACCCCGTCTTAACAGGGAAAACAGGCACACGTGGTACCACGTCTCGGAGGCGGTACCGCCTCAACGACCCGTGGTACCACCGGGGGTGGTACCGCCTGTTTTCCCCTTCGTTACGCCACTTTGCCCACCTTACGCTCCCTAATGGTCGCTGGCGGTGGATGGGGTAAAAAAGGGCATAAGAGGGGCTGGCTCAGTCGTTCGCTACGCTCTCTCCTTCGGTCGGCATAGCCGACAGCCCTTCGGTCGTGGTCTCGCTCCGCTTCGACCCCTCCCTCACCCCTGCGTCGCGTTGCTCCTTAGGGCTCTTACTGCGCCTGTTACGCTGTCGCTTCACAGGCTTGCCCTCCACAGCCCCACTGGGGCTGTCTCGGGTGCCCTCTGCGCGTCTGTTCCAGACGCTTGAAACACGGCACAGACGCATTATTCATGCATCTGTGCCATCGGGTCTTCGCGATGAGTCCCGTGTCCCAAGGCGATGGGAAACAAATCATCGACCCTGATCTACGATTCACAAGTCGATGACTATAAACCACCTTGGTCGTATATGTCGCTGAGGGAGACACAAAATAAAATCACACCTACCTCATCAACATATACGATTCACGGTCTCATCACTCAGACCCTGAGAAACACCTGTTGCTCGTCACTCAACTCTTACGTTTTTGATGCTTCGCGCAAAAACGTAAGAGTTACACACCATGGAGAGCAACAGGATTTGGTAACGGCACATCCACAGGCTGTACCGAGTGTCACTACGGTCACCACAGGTTCCATCACAGGAAATACAGTGACTGGTAATACAAGTGTGGATACAACCCGCATATCAACGCTATTCATGGGGTTATTAACATCTATTTCATGAACAGACAAACAGATATGCACACCCACTGAGCAACTAACACAAAGTGCACAGTGGGTCGCAACAACCCCATACAAGCAATGATCAACAAAACTCCCATCCGACATGACGCGAACACGCCCCACTGAGACTCTCACAAGTCTCAGCACAAAACGCATAACCAATCGGATCATGAGAGATCACTGAATCGCATGTGGAACAACCCACCCCTGCCTCGGGCTGTCTGTTCCACATGCTCCGATACATCGAGTGCCACCGCAGGTGGCACCGGGCTTTTCATCGAAAGATGGAAATCATTTCAAAAATGATTCCTGCAATCATTTCGTTCCAACAGATCAGCTCGCCGCTGGCGAGCCGAGCAGTTGAGAAGAATCTTATCGTGGCCAATACATGGCCAGATAAGAGCCATGAAAAACGACAGACAGGAGCCATCTATATATGAGCAACACGGACAACCCAAGCAACACAATCACTATCGCTGTTGCGACCGAGCCCACCACGAAGGTGTTCCAGATTGGCGAGACTGTGGCAGAAACCATCGCGCGAATGAATCTTGCGCTTCTCCCACACGTCTCCAACGACATCCCGCAGTCGATCAACAATGATGACGACATCAGTACCCTCATCGACATCCCCCATGTCGAGGTCAATGTCGTCACGAACAATGCCTACCTGAATGGTTGGCTCAAGAAGAACGGCTACAGCGCCCGCCTCGTTAACGATGAAGGCATTCTCAACGTCCTTGAAAACGAGGACATCATGACAACGATCGTCGTCCCAGCTGCCGAGAACCTGGCAATCAACGCAGAGGAAGGCAACATCTCCCTACCGCCCGACGAGAACAACATCCTCGTTCGCGTGCAAGACGAGATCCTGCGCTCCGACGATAATGGTCAGCGTGTTCACGACACGTTCATCACGTTGATGCTCCCACCGGAGTATCGAATGACCCCATCCAACATCGACCCCGACACATACATCCGTGTCGTGGCGATGCCCACCTACGTCCACCTCGCAGACCAAGATCCCGAGGCCAACACGGACGCCTAATCAATATCCCTTGATGATGGTGACCATGTGGCCAAGGTAATCGCCCCACACCCGAACCACATATCAATCACCATCATCAAGGAGAAAACATCATGACTACCATCAAGAACAACCTCGACCCGCGCACGTGGTCGAAGCGCAACAAGATCATCGCCGCGATCGCTGCGTCTGTTGCCGTAATCCTCGCTATCGCAGGCATCGGTATCGCAGTCTTCGGCTCGCAGTCCCACAACGCGAAGGACTGCACGTCCTACCAGCAGATCCTCACCGACAAGACCGCTCAGCTGGATCAGGCGATCCAGGACGCTAACGATGCACTAAAGACTGTCGACGCGTCCCTGAAGCCCGGCGAGGGTACTCGCCTCGCACACACGAACGGCTTCCCGTTGTCCTCTGAGGGGCAGACTGCCATCAACGACCTGAGCAAGGCCATCAGCGCTGCCAAGAGCGCCAAGGAGGCTGAGGACGCCAAGGTGAATGCTGATGCTACCGACAGCAAGAAGAGCAAGTGCTCGGGCGAACCCGACACCACCTCTGTTGATGCTGCCATCAAGGCCATCAAGGATCAGACCCAGTCGTTCGTCAGCGTGCGAGATGCCTACCGTCTGACCAAGGCCACCGATGAGGCCAACGAGCTGATGGACACTGCAAAGTCGAACCTCGCAAGTGCTCAGCAGAGCGCGGCGGAGCAGATTGCTGCTGTTGAGGCCGACCCCAACATGGAGTCTGACGCGTCCGTGAAGGCTGCATACGATACTCTCAAGGCCGTGGAGACCGAGTCTCACACCCTGTCCACCACGGTCACGGTCACCACCTACGACGAGGCTGTGGCCTCTATCGAGAAGGCGAAGACCGTTGAGCAGAAGGCTGCTGAGGTGACGGCTTCCGTGGCACCGCTACAGGAAGCTATCACCACCTACCAGGATGCGAAGGCTGGCAGCGCTTCCCCCACGCCGGACACCAGCGCGCCTGAGCAGGGCGCATCGACGGGCAACAGCAACACCCCTGCTCCTTCGTACGGTTACAACGGCAATGGAGGCAGCAGCAACAGCGGCTCGAACGGTTCGAGCTACTCTGGTGGATCTTCCTACACCCCTCCGGCTCCTGCCCCTGCACCGGCACCTCCGGCCAACAACTCTGGCTCGGGTGACGGTCGCATTGACTTCGGTCCCGGACAGGCAGATCGTCCCGGCTGCGTCATCATCGAAGGCCGTAGCGTCTGCTGATCAACCGATCGCACAAAGCCCCGTAGCGTGGTTCGTAACCCGCTACGGGGCTTCATCATCTCAACACCCCACGTCCCAACACGAAAATACAGAAAAGAGATCAACCGATGCTCCCATACACACCGCCACTATGGCTCACAGTGACATTCGTTGCTGTAGTAATAACAACAAACCTCATCACGATCATTTCCAAAAAGATCGTCACCGGGCGACTAAACGATGAGCAAAACAATGAACCATATACCAAAGATGCTGCATATTGGACTCATGCCATCGCATCAAGAATTACAATCGTAGTAAACAGTATTGTGGCAATTGTGGGTACCCCACTTCTACTCACTGGCATAGCATGGCTAGGTTCCAAGTCCCCTCATATCTTCTTCATTACGATGTGCGCACTAATATGGATTGCATCGCTATTCTTCACACAAATATTCTTTATCGACACGAAATCGCAAGACAGCGATGCGCAAGAAAACGATGCACTCATTGACCCGCACGACCGACATGCTATCAACGCCTATATCGGATGGATATTATTCAACGTTATCTTCGACGCCTTCGTATGGCTAGTAATGAGCCACCCGTGGACTACGCATTATTAAAAACGCGGTAATAAACCCGATGAAAGGAGTTACTACCACATGGAATCCAAAACAGCTCCACCCCCTCTCGACATCGATGAATCAATGTTCGAGGTCAGTGGCCTAGAACTATTCAACCGTGTCCGAGAACGGATGGGATGGACCGATCAATACCTCACGGACATCAACGACGCTCAACATCCGTTGCTCAAGGACATCGATCAGATGGTCATGGCGCTGGAGATCCTGCGAGCCTCGAACAAAGAGATCACCATCGTGCCAGACTTCGACACCGACGGTATCTGCGCTGGCATGATCCTTTATGCCGGTCTCAACGAGATCGGCCTCACGACCAATCTTCATGTCCCCGACTATCACCTCGGACACGAGATTCAACCATCGGTCATCAACACGGTCAAGCAGCAGTTCCCCAACACGGAAGCTGTTATCACCTGTGATGCCGGAACCAACAGCCGCGATGCTCTCGCCTACGCAGACAACATCGGTCTCATCACGCTTGTGACCGATCACCACGTGGAAGAGAGCAAGTCTCTCGCGCATATCCTCGTCAACCCCAACAGGATCGACGAGACATATCCCAACCGAGAGATCTGTGGGGCGCACGTGGCGTACCAGGTGGTAGAGCGTTACGCATCGCTCTACCACCCAGACAAGCTATCGGCCATCACATGGCTCAAGGTTTTTGCAGGTATCGGTACAGTAGCCGACGTGATGAGTCTCGTGTACGAGAACAGAGACCTCGTACGCGAAGCCCTCATGTTCACCCGGCTACTCATCGCTACCCCTGAGCCTGGACCCACCTACAAGAAGGTGAAGTCCAAGTACGAAGAGCCTGACGAACTCGATGACATTGAGATCAACATCGACCGGACACCCACACTGCTGTCCATGCTCCGATCGCAGAACCACCACCCCGTGTACATGCGAGCATTCGAAGGTATGAACCTGCTCCTACAGGAGCTGGGCACAACCCATGAACGCGTCGATGAACAGCTCTACGGATTCTCGATCGCTCCAGCGTTCAACGCCACACGGCGTGTCGACGGAGACTATCGAACAGGATTCGCAGTCTTCACGGCAGACACTCTCGATGAGCAACAAGAGGCAGCGCAACGTCTCGTTGAGTACAACGTACAGAGAAAGAACCAGGTCCGTAAGATCCTCGATTCCATCATGGATACGGATCAGCCATGGGCACCGTACGTGTTCCCCACGGATGCGCTACCAGGCATGCTGGGCCTCATTGCTCAGAACCTCATGCTCATGCACGGACACCCCGTTGCAGTCGTTCGCATCCACCCGGACGGATCGTGCTCAGGTTCCATGCGCTCCCCCACATGGTTCCCTGTCATCGAGCAGCTCTCATCGTTGCAAGATCCAACCATCGGCGCACAGGGTCATGAGTTTGCCTGTGGCGTGCGCGCACGCTCACCCCAGCAACTCTATGACGCACTGGCCACCCTTGTGCCACAGCAGCGCGATGCTGTCATCGCACAGACAGGTGTCCTCACCCATTCGGATCCAGCAGCTCTCGTGCTGGGAACAGCTCCTGACGCAGATGCGCCACTTGACGAGATTCGTGCAATCACGCAATACATGGACAAGGTGAAGGAACTCGCCCCCTTCGGACACGGGTTCCCAGCCCCACCTGTTGATGTGGTCATCAACCTATCCGTGTGCTCGATCCACACGATGGGTGACCACAAGCAGCACCTCAAGCTCATCACACCTGAGGGTGTTGCGTTGCTGTGGTGGAACCGATCGGATCTCGCACCGCATCTCACCGAGCGGAAAAACAGCGTCGACGCAGCAGACATGATGTGTCGTCTCAGGGTGACACTCGGTCTCAACACCTTCGCAGGCCGCACCACCCTGCAAGGCATCGTTGACCACGAGGTGGAGCAACCCACACAAAACGAGCAAGAAGAACAAGAGTAAGAAAGGCCGTAATGACCACAATAAAGAAGACCATCTCTGAGATGTGGGAGGGTACCCGAGAAAGCCGAGAAAGCAAAACGGGTCTCGTGCTCCTGACCGTCATGTACATCCTCGCATACGCAGGAGTCATGGCGCTCGTCTACACGATCGTTGGGAAACCGGTATTCGCCGTCACCTACACCAACGCATTCGCAGCAACGTACGTCATCCTCTGGAGACGGCGTAACAGCGCAGCTCCGATGATCAAGAAGCAACGTATTCCCACCATGGAATGCGTGATGGTACCCGTCATCACCGTCGTGATGACTCTGGGATCGACAGTTCTTGCCCTGTGGGTCAAGCAATCGTTGAACTACACATCGCCGCTTCAAAAAATCGGTGAAACAACGCCAGCGATAGCCATTGTCATCATGAGTCTCATCATCGCACCAATCGGTGAAGAAGCCCTCATGCGAGGATTCATCTACCCAGTCCTCAGGCAAAAGCTATCAGTGACATCAACAATCGTGATCACGGCGCTATTGTTCGCTATGCTGCACGGCAATCTCGTACAGATCGTTCTCACAATCCCACTAGGTATTGCCCTCGGGTATCTGTACGAGAGAACGCACAATCTCCTTGCCTGCATCAGCATGCACATGCTGTTCAACGCAACAGCATTGTTGCTACCAAGTGTCCATGTCGGAAGACTGGATGCTGTAGCAGCCGCATCACTCATTGTCATCACACTGGGTCTATGGATGTACATCCCGCGCATCCAAGCAAAACGCAAAACGGATACCTCAGTGAGTGAGCTGTGATGTAGACACATGGGAGGTGTGACGGTGGGTGGAGTACCCCCGTCACACCTCCCGGTTCGTACACGGTACGAACCGGGGATTGGAATGAAGAAACAAGTTTCATCATTCATTTCAATCTTTTAATATATCTTCAAACAGAAAGGAGGATTGTCATGATCATTCAGCGTGGACTCATCTACGACAGCAAGCAGAACATCGTCATACCGAATCTGCCCAAGGATCTCGGTATGTCATGGAATCCTCCGAAGCCTGGTGAAGGTATCGAGGGTTTCGACGGCACGCCGGGTGCAATCCTGCGCCACGTGGTCTACAACCGTCTCCCCAGCGAGAGCAAGCAAGACCTGCTGGACAACTGGCAGTACAGCGAAACAAAGCGCCGTATCCGCGATCGACGCGGTGTGCTCATCCGCGAGCGCATCGTCTTCCTGAAGAGGGCTCGCGTGTACGCTGCCGAGTTCGTTTATGCGCTACCGGACACGAACTCTATGGAGTTCAAGCTCTGGATGGAGCGCCAGAACCACGGCGGACTCACCCGAGCTGAATTCCTCGCGGAGCAAAAGGCTCAGCGTGAGCGACTGGCAGACCGCCACTCTCTACGGTGGAACCCCGCCAAGCACCGCGCCAAGAAGCAGGCGAAGTACCGTGCGCGTGCTCAGGCAGCGTGACATCACCGTAGACCCACAATCTCGGGACCGTGAAAAGCGGTCCTTTCGCGAAAAGAACAGGGGCCATCCTCACCGGATGGCCCCTGTTTTATTGTGATGCGACTTATCTCCCCAGAAACACGAACGGGAGCCGTCCCACCAGCTCCCGTTCGTCTACGTTGTGCGGTCCCACATCGTCCCAGATTTTGGTTCACAGTTCCACGAACCCGAATCAACCTGTCGACGCAAGTATACACAAACATCGCACATACACGCAACACCAATGCGCATAGAGACAATGAGGCCGATTGTGGCCTCTGTCATATATTGGAAAACAACAGCTCGGCCAACTGTTGCCCCGATCACCAGCGCGCCGCCAAAAAGCAAGCTGTAGCAAATGTTGCAACTAAAACCGCTACATACGACAACCCGGTTTTCCCTGGAATATCAAGCCAAACAACACCCGTAGCAGAAGGCTACTACAACGCCAAAAACGGCTGCTACGGCACTTTCGCGCATCATTGCAACGAAAAGTGCCACTTGTAGCAGATGTAGCGGATTTTTCGACCCAAGTCTTCAGGTGCGCATGCGCGTATGTGCGCGTGATACACGCATCTTGAAACATAGTCAAGTAATAATCTCACAATACGGAATACATCGATTCTCAGGGTTGACAGATACAGCTTCTCCAGGTATCACACGTGCGTGTGCGCACATGCGTGCATAGCAAGGAAAATATCTGCTACATCTGCTACAAACCAGGTTTTTCCTTGAAATACCAACGGTTATATATGTAGCAGATATTTATTAAAAGTGATTCTCAATAAGTACTTTCTCATGTAATACCGCCGAAAAACCCTGTAGCAGATATTTTTCTACATCTGCTACATCCAGAAGAAAAACTGCTACAGACCCCTCTCACAGCATCCATCGACTCCCCTTCATGAGCAATGCGCTCCGCTGAAGAGGCTCCACATCCCCGAGAAGGCCCCCAGGCGCGTCTCTAAGGCCCTAGGAGACAAAAACCGGCACTCAGATGCATTGAGGTCATTTCAGAGCCTCACAGACGCATCTAGGGCACACGAGACCCGCCCACTCCTGTAGTCTCTCTGGGTAACGCGCTGTCGCGCGTCGAGAGACAACAGAAGATGACGACCGGTAACATGGTCGTTGACCGCCATGCGCAGCTTGCGCGGTAACCCAATGTAATGTACGATTCCTCTGGCGTACGAGTACTTCCCTGTATCCCACATGCGCGGCAGTCCCACCGCTCGTGCCCCTTAGAATTGAAAGAAGGTCCCACATGCTGCACTCCACTAACGCCGCATCCAACATGACGAGGATGTGGTTTCAATGACGACAAACGCCACCTCTACTGCACCTGCTCAGAAGCAGACAAAGCCTAGTCAAGTCATGCTGCCGCCGGTTAATCAGCTGATCTCCGATGAGGTCGAGCTATTTTTTGCGACGCAAAACCAGGAAGCCCTGGGCGCACAAGACGTTGAGTTCCAACTACTCAACCGCATCAACAACCGATTGATCGCAGAAAACGTGAACTACGGCCTCAAAGGTACGCGCGTCTACCAGACACTGCGCACACTTCCGCCAGCAGTGATCGCTGACTGCATGCTCAAACGAAATCGAATCGTTCGTATCATGCTCTCAGATAAGAACACAGACCCCAACTACGACGTACTTGCCGTGTATATGGACCACGGTCCAGATACTGGTATTTACGTCACCGATGAAGTCTCTATCCGAGTACTTGCCCGTGAGTACAACTACTCGATTTCGTCTAAAGAACTTGACCAAGTGATGGACACAATGGCCGACAACGCACCTCGCGTTATGGTCAATACCAATCGCGATCTCATTGCTGTGAACAACGGTATCTTCGACTACAAGACGAAACAGCTGTTGCCATTCACGCCTGAAATCGTCTTCACGGCAAAGTCTGCGATCAACTACAAAGACAACCCAGTCAACCCCGTCATTCATAACGATGCAGACAGCACCGACTGGGACATCGAGTCATGGATGACTGACCTCAATGACGATCCTGAGATCGTCAACCTCCTGTGGGAGATCATGTCGGCCATCATCAGGCCAAATGTTTCATGGGATAAGACAGCATGGCTTCTCTCCGAAGTCGGTAACAACGGTAAGGGCACGCTTCTGACGCTCATGCGTAACCTGTGCGGTGAGCGAGCATGGACATCCATCTCCGTTGCAGACTTCGGCAAGGACTTCCATCTGGAACCCTTGATCCGAACAAACGCCGTCCTTGTTGATGAGAACGATGTCGGTGAGTACGTCGATAAAGCGGCAAATCTCAAGGCCGTCATTACAAATGACATCATCTTGATTAACCGCAAGAATAAGACTCCGATCGCGTACCAGTTCAGAGGGTTCATGGTGCAGTGCGTCAATGACACGCCCCGGTTCCGAGACAAGTCTGGGTCGCTCTATCGTCGGCAGCTCATCATTCCGTTCAACAAATCATTCACGGGTGCCGAGCGCAAGTACATTAAGCAGGACTACATGCACCGCACCGAGGTGTTGGAATACGTCCTCCACCGTGTGCTCAGCGGCAGCTTCTATGAGCTATCTGAGCCCGCTGCCGTCAAAATGGCGCTCCATCAGTACAAGATCGAGAACGATCCCGTTCGAGCATTTGTCGAAGAGTTCCTTGATCGCATGGTCTGGGATCTGCTTCCATGGCGATTCCTCTACGCGCTCTATCGCGCGTGGCTTGTCAAGGACCAGCCGTCTAACCCACCGTTGGGCTACAACAAGTTCATCAAGCATCTGACACTTGTGCTACAAGACACGCCCGATGAAGGTAAAAACTGGATCGTCACACCCGCTGCTGTACGTACACAGAACCGCATCGTCGGTGATGAACCTCTGGCTGCGGAATACGACCTGAGTGACTGGATTGATCTCCAACCAGTAGGAGGCTCTATGCGCAAGATCGGTATTCCCCACAACATGCCGATCTCCACACGAGGACTTCTACGAGCCACTGTGGCCTCCACTACAGGATCAACAGACGATGATCAAGACGATGCTGTGAACTAACCATTCAAACACACGACCCCTGCTCGCCCACACATAAACCAAGGCGGGTCAGGGGTCGTGACCCATTTATTCAATCCCAGAACACCGCAATTCCCCAGGTGTTCGGAAAGGATCTCCCAATGATTTTAGAACACACCACTCATGCTGGATACATCCGCCAGGACGACGTGTACACCGATGAAAACGGTGTCAACTACACCGTTTGCCAGGATACCGATGCCGAGGATCCCAGGTCGTGGCTCTCCCACGAAGAAGCGGCTCTCGTTGTCATCAACGCCGATCGCAACACGCGCACCGACAACATCGATGACTACGATGACAACCCGGCTATCGACGACCTTCTTCAGGCCATGGAACGAGATGACATCGATGATCCAAGCGACATCACCACCCAATGGTGGAACAACTGGAAGAAGAGTCTTGCCAAGCGCAATATCCCGTATGACGTTGACATGATTGCCTGTCATGGCTACGACCAGTCCACCTGGTTCACTGTCATCGCAGCCGTCAAGGACGGCTATGGTTCCGCTCGTGACAACGTCGACACCTTTGCCGCATGGGCACGAGGCGATGTGTGGATTGTATCACCCGATCACCCCGATTACGACACACTGTGCGGCATCTACGCCGATGATCCCGAAAGTGCAGTCAAGCACTACATCGGGAACTACATTCCGCATGAGCCACCTCAGCTAGAGACGCTCTTCTGAACGATATATCAACGAAAGGGGGTAGCTCATATGAAGCGAACCACCTATAAGAAAGCCCGGTTCGTCTTCTGGGACATCGAGTCACTGACAAACGTCTTCACGGTAGCTTTCTTCGACCGTGAAACTCACGCTCTCAATGTGTTCTATCTCGTCGACGTAGGTACTCCTGTTGGGGATACACTACGTAACTCCGACCTAGACCACGACACAGTGCTCACGGCCATTCTGAAGCGCAATCCAGCCTGGGCTCGTCTGTGGAAACCGAGCGAAACTCCCATCCTTCGGTTGCACAACCTGGTGACATGGGAAGCCAACCATCTGCTCGCTCGCATGATTGGGCTCAGCGATGCAGCTTCTGTGAACGATCCACATTCCCAGAGCACGTACTTGCGCGAATATCGACCCGTGTGCGACACGGATCCAAACTACGATCCTGAGGTTCATCCGTTCGTATGCGGCTACAACTCAGCCAACTACGACACGACCCTTATGGCCATCTACCTCGCAAGCGTCATGGAAAGCATTCAGGAGCCTGTCCATCAGGCCCGTGAACGTGCCATGCTTGCCTCGACAGACGATGAGAAGCGTCGTATCTACGAAGAGATGGTGGACACGTGCAAGCTTGCGTTCCAGCGCACCACGCCTGTTACTGCTGCTGAGATCCGTCGACACAACGACGAGCTCTTCACGGATGAGTACATTCGTCAAATGCCGTCGTACCTCACCTCTTCTGCTGTCGCTAACGGTAAGGGCTGGGACGGGACGGCGAACAAGGTCAGGCGATCCATGCTCCACTCTGGCAGGCACCTGGACATCGCGCGCTTCAATGAGAAGCAGCAACGTGTGGGCCTCAAGCGTCTGCTCGGCATGCTGGGGTACCAGATCCTCGAATCCGATCGACTGAAGCATGACTCGATCATTGAAACAATCGATGATCTCATCGAACTGATCGCCTACAACGTCAGCGACGTTGTCAATCTGGCATATCTGTCAAATCACCCGACATACTCAGGCGGTTTCGACCTCAAACATGCCTTGATGGTCGATTACCCAGAGACTGTCTAACAGGCTGTGAACGGCTCCAAGTCAAAGCCAGATTGCAGGCCCGATCGTGTTCGGCGCGATCGACTGACCCCGGACTCCACATCAGCCAAATTCGTTGCACGCGTTCTGGCACCCTACGAGCGGCTGAAGGACATCAAGACGGTGTCGTTCATGTACCCGTCCAAGCAGCGTGCCCAAGAGCTAGGCATTGAACAGTTCGATGTTCTCGAACTCGCCAAGAGCTTCTTCTACGAGAATGTCGACAGTGCTCACGCTCGCGCTGCCTTCGATGAAGTCTACGAATACTACGCGAGCATTCGTGGTAAGAACTTCGACGGATCCAAAGCGTATGTCGAAGACTACGGTCTTGATCCAGACTGCAACAACGTCGATAACGACGGCGTGATCAGCGCTTATCGACTCAATGAGATCCCCAAGCGGGCCACCAACGTCCCCTACTTCCGAGCAGACGGGACACCAACATCGTGTTTTGCGACGTTCTCGACAGGTGGTATTCACGGCGCTGAAGCGAACATGATCCTCTTCAAGGATCACAACGCTGAAGCTAACGCTCTACGAGATCTCATTGACGCAGTTATTGAGACTCTCCATGTTCGCGATCTGCCTGAACCAGAGCAAGCGATGGCCATCCGTAAGAGTATCCGCGTGACTCTACCTGATGAACGAGTCATCCCGTGGCAGCAAGTATTGATGAGCAAGTCGTCGCCCAAGCCAGAGCGAGGTGCTTTCTTCAAACCGGTACGTAACAAGGAGCTCTTCATCAAGCGTAGCGATGGGTCAACCAAGCTTGACCCCAAGTATGCGATGACATCGGTTGCGAAGGCAGTCCACGAGGACTTCTCGTCTTACTACCCCTTGCTGCTCACCAACCTCTCCGCGTTCTACAACGAGGCGTTGGGCGAGGACCGCTACGGAAAGCTCTACCTGGACAAGGAGCGATTCGGTCAGCTGATGAAGGATCCCTCCATCACTGCTGACGAGCGAGACATGTTCGTATCCAAGCGAAGTGGTGTCAAGCTGCTGCTCAACAGCGCTTCCGGCGCAGGTGACACAGAGTTCGAGGGCTCCCCCATCCGCATGAACAACATGATCATCTCCATGAGACTGATCGGCCAGTTGTTCTCCTGGATGATCGGACAAGCTCAGACTCTTGAGGGCGCTCGCATCATCTCGACAAACACCGATGGTCTGTACTCGGCAGACATCGACCTGGAGACAAACAACAGAGTGCTCGATGAGCAATCTGAGCGCATCCACGTCCTCATCGAGCCTGAAGAGCTTCTTCTGGTGTCCAAGGACTCGAACAACCGCATTGAGCTGGCCGTACCACCTGCATACGAAGACGGTACTGCTAAGCCCCAGGATGCGAAGATTCTCAGCGCATCAGGCTCGTCTCTGGCATGTTGGCGAAAGCCATCGCCCACGAACTCGTTGGCTCACCCAGCCGCGCTCGATCGAGCAATGGCTGTGTACCTACGGGCTATCGCGGTGACGAACCCTGAGCTCATCAACAAGCCTGTTGATCCAGATACTGCGCGAGACATCATGACGGCGATCGCGCATCAGGAAGACAGCGTGGAAGCGTTGCTACTCTTCCAGAACGTCATCGCAGCCTCCCCTGGTATGCTCACGTTCCATTACGCGGCTGATCCTATCCCGTCTGATCAGGAGGATTCTCCTGAGCTGGCTGCTCGCAACCCGCGAGCGCTCCAGCACTACAACCGGGTGTTCGTTGTCAAGCCAGGCACCGAGGGCGCAGTCTCTCTGCGTGCTGCTGGAGCCTGGAAAGTCAACGCCACAGTGGCCCAGTCTCGCAAGAAGCGCGGCGACGCTCCTGTGGTGCGCACTGACGCAACCGCCAATGCGATCATGATCGCTAACGGCTATGCGCCAGATGCAATGACTGCGCATCAGTACAGCATCCAGCAGGCTCCGGTTGATCAGGATATTTCTATCCGCAAGATCACCGGTATCGAGCCTACCTGGCACATGATGGTTCTCAATGAGGATCTCATGTGTCTGAGCGAGGATCAGCGCCGCGCTCTCATCGAGCAACTGGATCTAGATACCTATGCCCAGATGTTCTGCGATGCGTACGAGTCGAACTGGATGAATACGATCCCAGAGCAAGAGCCGGAACAAGAGTAAAACAACAGGAAGGAGCACACATGCCCAAGCAGGTACGTGTCCGAGGCCATACCCTCATCGCTGAGGGGAAGCCGTTCACCAAGTGGGGTGATCGAATCTTCCCTGAAGTAGGCCCTGAGGACCAGACCAACGTCAAGGGTCGTGCCAGGTGTTCATGCGGGATCATGTCTGACCCCCTCACGTCAGACAGAGCCCGTATCCGTTGGCACGCTGCTCATAAGCAGGAGGTCATCGCTAATGGGTCGCCCTGAACACTACGTTGAGGGCTACCTTGTCGATGAATGTCGACGCCGGGGGTGGTGGACTGCAAAGTTCACCTCCCCCGGTATGCGGGGTGTTCCTGATCAGATCATTGTCACTCCGGCTACCACCTGTTTCGTTGAAACAAAGAGTGACAACGGCTCTCTCAGACGCCAACAAATCCGAGTCATCACCCATATGCGCCGTAGTGGAGCACGTGTGTATACAGCTCATACGCGACAAGAAGTCGACAATATTATCAATGAGCTACAGCTGCTCAATGACCAACCAACGTAAGGAGATACAACCTATGACCGACAACATTACTATCGATCGAGAGTTGCTTGACGCGACCATGGACCATGATGTCATCGTGTTCACCAAGTCCAGGTGCGTCCAGTGCGACCAGACCAAGCGACTGCTGCATAAGAACGGCATCAAGTTTCACGAGATGAATCTTGAAAACGAAGAGATCCGTCTGACCGATCAACGCTACAGGACCGCGTATGAGTTCGTCACTCAGATGCTTGGTGCACAGGCTGCACCCGTCGTTCTCGTCAAGAACCATCGACTGACAAACGAGATCGACACGTCTATCTACATGGACGCATCGTTCTGGACCGGATTCCGACCGGACTTCATCAAGGCGATCGCTCCCGATACTCAGGACTAACAAACAACACAGGGCAGCAAACGAATCAAGAACGAAATGCAGACAGAAAGGAGGGCCTCATATGGGATTCCCGATCCTGATGGACCAGCAAGCCGCTGCCTCGCAGTTCATCCAGACGAGACCCTATGCGGGTGTTTTCTTGGACATGTCAGGTGGCAAGTCACTTGCAACGCTCCATGCACTCTCCAAGATCCAACCAGCAGGCCATGTGCTGATCATTGCGCCGATCAAGATCGCCAGACTCTCGTGGATCTCTGAGATCGAGAAATGGGGTGTCAACGTTCGTGCTCGATCGTTGATCGTTGACGAAAGGGATCGTAAGCTCTCCCGCGAACAACGACTCAGTCGTTACGCTGAGCTTCTTGATCCGTCGACACCCCCAACGCTTTGGTTCATCAACCAGGAGCTCATCTACGATCTCGTCACATGGCTTCCGCCCCTCGATCCACGCGATCGTAAGAAGATACCGACACCCAGGTGGCCCTTCCCGACCGTCATCATTGACGAGTCTCAGGGCTTCAAGTCGGCATCCTCTCAGCGATTCAAGGCTGTCAGAGCCGCACGTGGTCAGATCTCCCGCATGATCCTTCTGTCAGGTACGCCCGCACCTAACAGCCTAGAAGACCTGTGGTCACAGGTCTATCTGCTCGACATGGGTCAAGCTCTGGGACCAACCATGACCCAGTACCGTATGACGTACTTCGAATCGAAAGTCCGTCTCGCTAACGGTACGCAGGTCAACTGGCAACCTCGCCCTGGTGCAAAAGAAGCAATCTACCAGCGCATCGATCATCTGGTGATGAGTGCCCCGACTGTCGCTCGCAAGCCGATCCCACCCATGACGTTCCACAACATCATGGTCGACATGAGCAACAACTCGCGTCAGGCGTATCGAACCTTGGCCAACACCTTGGTTCTCGACATCGCCCAATCAGCAGGTATCGATCCGCAGGCTGACCGTACGCTGAGCTCTGTGTCTGCAACCAACAAAGCCGTGCTACGCACCAAGCTTGTGCAGCTTGCTTCGGGAACAATCTATCTCGATGACACCGAGGACGTAGAAACCGAAGAAGAGCTCCAACAGTTCGGCGTGCGCATCGATGTCTCGATGCTCCCTACTGCATCGCAGTCTCTAACTGCGCCCAACGGGAGGCAGTATGCGATCGTGCACAACGCCAAGGTGACAGCTCTGTTGCATCTTCTTCGGCAGCAAGATAGCCCTGTCCTCATCGCGTACTACTTCACGTGCGATCGTGCCATCATTACGAACTACCTCATGTTCCACGGCTATGACGTGCGTGTCTTTGATGGCACACGCGATATGTACGAGGCATGGAATCGCGGCGAGATTCAGGTCATGCTCATCCACCCGGCATCTGCCGGGCACGGGCTCAACCTGCAAGACGGTGGCCACACTCTTGTGTGGTACACGCTTCCGGCATCACTAGAACACTACATGCAGACGAACAAACGCCTGCATCGCGTGGGTCAGCAACATCCTGTGAACGTCTATCAGATCCTCACGCGAGGAACGATCGACGAGAAACTCCCAGGTGCCCTAGAGAAGAAAGAGCACTTGCAGCAATCTCTCATCGATGCTGTCGAGAAGACCGTCGAAGACATCATGACGTGATGATGTAACACCATCACATTCACGCAACGGCCTGGATAACCACTCAGGTAAATCTGGGCCGTTGCGTCCCCATATCAACGAGAAAGAGGTGATCACCATGAGCCGACCTCAACACAGACAACCTTTAGCTGTCAGAGTTCGACCGACATCGATCGATGACGTTATTGGCCAGGACGCTGCATTAGGTGAAGGATCCATCATTCGCCACATGCTCGATGTATCCGCCCCACCTATCAGCGTCATCATGTACGCCCCTCCTGCAAGTGGGAAAACGACGATCGCACGCATCATGGCTGCAACCGCTGGGATTCACTTTGTTGAATTATCAGCAACCTCAGCCAAGGTGTCCGATGTTCGCAAGGTTCTCACCGACGCGCAGCATCATCTGAATGAAGACGGCACACCAACGATCGTCTTCATCGACGAGATCCATCGATTCTCCAAGTCGCAGCAAGACGTGCTGCTTCCTGGGGTCGAACACGGCGTTATCAGGCTTGTCGGTGCAACGACGGAGAACCCTAGCTTCTCTGTCAACAGCGCACTTCTATCCAGGTGCATTGTCGTCACGCTGTCGACGCTCACCGATGACGACATCTACAAGATCCTACAGCGAGCGCTTCATCATCCAGATGGGCTGGGCCATGATCCGCAGGACACATCCATCCCCGATGACGTTTGTCGCATCATTGCGATGAATGCATCAGGTGATGCTCGGCAAGCGCTCACGCTCTTGGAGACTCTCGATGCCGTGCGTGGTGATCAGCCAGCAACGCTCGACATGCTGACATCTCTTGCGCCACACGCTATCCAGCGTTACGACCGCGATGGGGACCAGCACTACAACATCGTGTCTGCTTTCATCAAGTCCATGAGGGGCTCCGATCCCGATGCAACGCTGTACTGGTTGGCCAGACTCATTGAAGGAGGCGAAGACCCTAGATTCATCGCCAGGCGAATCGTCATCCACGCAGCTGAAGATGTGGGCCTCGCAGACCCATCTGTGCTGCCTCTTGCTGTTGCTGCACAACAGTGCGTCGCGCTCATCGGACTACCAGAAGCGCGCATCCCGCTGGCTGAGGCAGCGCTCGCAGTTGCCACGGCTCCTAAGTCGAACGCTACCTACCAAGCGATCGATCGAGCGATCGAGCTGGTAAGAGCTACAGGCTCATTGCCTGTGCCTAAGCATCTAGCCGACGCACACTACCAAGACGCCAAGAAGCTATACGGCAACGGTGTGGGGTACAAGTATCCCCACGACTACCCGCACCATGTCGTGGCTCAGACGTATCTCCCCGATGATCTCATTGGTCAGCCAGACGCTGCGATCTTCCGTCTCGATGGCGCAGGCATCGGCCACGAAGAAGTCATTGCTCGTCGACTGCAAGCAATCGACAGTCTCACCCAGCCTGATCCCCATCCAGGTGCATAAAAACCAACACCCAGCCAAATGGCTGGGTGTTGGTAGATGCATCCGATCATCAGATCACTGAGACGACGGGATCACCAGGGCCGATTCCTTGTAGATGCAATTAACATCGACAAGGCTATTGGCCTGGGCGATCTTGTCGACACTCACGCCGGTCGCCGCCGAGATACTCGACAGCGTATCCTCCGGCTGCACGATATAAATGCTGGCACCCCTGCCATCGTTGACATTGCTACCATCGACAGGCTGAACCGCCGGGGGAACCGGATCTTTCTCATCCCCTGGCGTTTCAGACGGTTTTTGAGTGTCCACCGGTTTCACCGGTGGTACACCCGATTGTTGATTCTCGGAGACGCTACCGCGTCCCGAGGGTGATTGAGAAGAAACTTGATGGTCAGATTGAGCAAGTGTTGCTGGTCGGTGGTACCCAACGTGGGACCACACTGCCAGCAAAGCAGCCAAGATCACCATGGCGACAACGCCCAATGCGACGAATACTGCATTGGGGTTCTTCACTGAAGAAACACTCTTCTTATCCTCTCCCATGACACCCTCCTTTCTGATGTTACGTGTACGTGAGATTCTCTCACAAACAATCATACACGCATGCGTCAGAAAAGGATGGATTATACTGGTGTAGCAGGATAATCCAATCCGCATACATATAACACGAAGGAGACCAATATTATGGCTCAGCATCAGATTTCCGCATCGCAGATCCGCCCTGGTTCTACGATCATCCTCCGAGGCAAGATCGAATACGCCCGTGTGCGCAGTCTCATGGGACCTGAAGACATCGACAAGCTCAACGAGACCCGTCGTGCTAATCGCAAGCCCGGTGCACCGTTCTACCCGCTGGACCGCAACAAGCCGCTAACGCGACTCTCGCTATCCAACGTTGAAGTCGTCTTCAAGAGTCCCGATGGCAAGCCTGATCTGGAAGAGTACTACGTCTATGAGCGTTTGTTCCAGACTCCCGATAAGCCCGAACTAGGCAATCGTTGGAGCATTGACAACAAGGGGAACCGCTTGCCGGTTCTTCTCAAGGTTGTCGACGGCAAGGCTGTGCAGATTACAGACAATGAGATCCCTGCGTCGACCATGTCGATGCCAACGGAGCCAGCACGAGATCAGCTCGTCACCGTTGTTCTCAACGTCTACTCGTCCGGTATGAACGCCAACAACGGCATCGGCCTTCAGACCATCATCTTCGATGGCGAGCCCGAGTGGTTCACTGGTGGCAATTCTGCTGTCAACAACAACGCACTCGCGGCTCTCGGCATCACGCTGAGCGGCCCGATCGTCGCTCAGGAAGGCGTTGTCATGAACGAGCCTGCTCAGCAGGTTGCCGCGCCCGTCGCCGCTCCTGTGGCTCCAGCTGTTGCTCAGCCTGTCGTACCGGTTCAGGCACCTGTTGCCCCTGCGGTTCCGGTGGTTCAGCAGGCCGCGCCTCAGAACACGGTGGTCGACGCAACTTCGGGGCTGGCAATGCCTGCCCCTGTGACACAGGCTGTCGCGCCCGTTGCCGCTCCGGCTGTTCCGGCTGTTGCTCCGGCTACGCCTAACCCACAGGCCGCACAGCTTCTCAACGCTGTCGCGCAGCAGCAGGCTCCCGTTCAGGCCGACCCCGCGTCTGCCTTCGGCGTGACCCCTGAGGCCCAGCCTCAGCCGGTTGCTCCTGAGGCGTCTGTCGATAGCCCCTGGGCTATCTGACCAGTGACACATGATTGAGACGGATGCTGCTTCCACACTGCACCGCGCAGTAATAGCAGCATCCGTCTCATCGTTCCTCCCGTCTTCCCCATCTTTCATCAACATCACATGTCGACACGAAAGGGCTCTACTCATGACCGTGTCTTCAACTGACACCTTTGACCCCCGTACTGCATTTCCCTCGTTCTATGACAACGAGATCATTACGCATGTACTTGGCCCTCGTGCCATCTGGACGGTATCGGACCCGACTTCCAAGATGCCGATCGACATGCGCCATTTGCTAAACGGCTGCTCTGGATGCATGCACCCAGGCCCTGTGCGCGGTGCATGGGCTCGCGATGAACGCGTGCTCGTCACTCTCGATGAGCTAACCGCAGGACTCCCCACAGCCGCCAACTGTGCAATGTTCGTCGACGCCCCATCCCAGGGATGCGTCATTCTCGACATCGAAAAGACCTGTCCCGCTGATGTGCGCGATGAACTACTCGCGATCGGCGCTCTCTACGCTGAAACTTCTTTGTCCGGCAAGGGCTATCACTTGCTTCTCCCCTTGCCCCCATCGTTCAATGAGCTGACTGTGGCGGCGAACAAGGCAGTTCTCAAAGGTCCGCACGGGTGGTGGGAGATCTTGCAGTCTAACCACTTCGTCACATACACGCGCAACCCCACCCCGATGCCTGTCTCAGCAACTGTTGATCAGGATCTCTGGGACCAAGTATGGCGATCCGTCGCAGAAGAAGCAAACAACGCACCAGTCGTCACATACGACGGCATCGACATCGATAAGCGACCGCAACATGAGTGGTACAACTCGGTTCTTCAGACGCTGATAGCACGCTCCAGGTTCTTTGGTCGAACCCTCGACAACTTCGAATTCGACCACTCTCGCTATGAATGGGCGTATGCCCAATATATCTACAACAACTTGCTTCAAATGCGCATCAGCCCACACGAGATCAGTCTGCCATCTGGTGACAGCGTCAGAATGAACAACATCGTCGTCGACGAAACGGCTGCTTCGTGGTTGATCTACGAGACGCTCGATCACTACCTAAAGCATCGACCGAAGCATGACGAGACACGTAGCGGTATGCCGCTGCTACTCAACCTTGCAACGCGCGTTGTTGTAGCGCGAGAAAACACTAACGATTGAACCAACAAAAAAGAAAGAGGTGCCGTATGTTGCTCTCCGAACGAAAGAACAAGCGATACATCATTGTCATTGATCAATACGATGACAATCTTGGTAGGCGCATCCCAGAGAGTCACATTGTCGAAGCACCGACGTTGGTCGAAGCTCTTATCAACTGTGACCATTTCCGTCATACGGAACACGCAAGCACAGCGACCCATCCATCAAACCTGCTGTCTGTGCGCGAGGCCAAAGTGTACCCCAAGAGTTTCATGGATGCTAACGAGCACAACATAATCAGCGTGCTCAAAGAGCTCGCACGCAACCACCCCGACATCGTAGAAAGCATCGATGAGTTCGCTGAGACCTTCCAGTCTTACGTTGACTGTCTCAATCTCAAGGATTGCATCCGAGATACAATCACTCTCCTGAACACAATCCCTGGCATTGATGACATCGACTGTTCACTGTCCG
>ERZ1699235.246-NODE-246-length-24730-cov-4.508800_pt1 | contig 24730 bp, 20 predicted proteins | sample MGYA00581546_ERZ1699235 | MGnify/ENA primary metagenome ERZ1699235 (study PRJEB42319, sample SAMD00040334) | human oral metagenome | material: saliva | host: Homo sapiens | study: EMG produced TPA metagenomics assembly of PRJDB4115 data set (Metgenomic analysis of... | reverse complement strand
CCTTCGCCGAGTAGTGGACGGTCTGGTCGGTCCGGCGCTCCGCGGCGGAGTCGCCGGGAAGGTAGAGCGCCTGGACGGCCGCAGTATCCGCGCCGCGCAGCTCGGAGTCCGTCGCTCGGCCACCGTCAAAGGGACCCTCGCTGAGGAAGTAGCCGTTGACGGTGAGCCACGCGTGGCCCGTGTCGGTGGCGACGCCCGTGTCGATCGTGATGTCGGTGAGGAAGTTGTCGCCGGGGTGGGCGCGCTCGGCGTGGTGGGACACGGTGAGGGTCGGAGTGGCGGCGTTTCCGTCGGTGCGCTCAGCGCGCGCCGCGTTGTACGCGGATTCAATGTCCTTGATCGTGCCGTCGGCGGGGTTCGCACCGCCGACCTGCCAGACCAGCGGCGTGATCGGCGAGGAGTAGATGGCAGTGCCGTCGGCGCTGCGCGCGGTCATCTTGTAGTTCGCGACGTAGCGGCCCGGCTGCGTGAAGGTCGTGTACAGGTGCGTGTGGCGCGGGTTGTAGACGCTGCGGTACGCGGTGTCGTGACTGGAGAGGAAGCGGTTCACGCTGTCACCGTTGTCGATGAACATCTCCATGCGGCCCGGGCCGTCGACGCTGATGAGGTCGAGCGTGTAGGTCTCGCCTTCGAACTTGTCGGTGTCGCCGATTTCGCCGGCGCCGAGGCCCGCCCAGATGGGCGTGTTACCGGGGCCAGGATTCTGAGGCGCAGCGTTCAGGACGGTGCCCTCGGCACCCAAGAAGGCCAGGTCGGGACGCTTTGCCGGGATGACGAGCTGCGACTTCGCCTCGTCTTTCTCGCCGGTGCCGGTCCATGCCTTGGGAATCCACAGAGCGGTCTTCTCCATCGGCATGTTGATGGTGTTCAGAGAGAAGCTGTTGGTGTCGTCATGCCAGACGGGGATGGGTGCATCAACGTGCTGTCCGGTTACGATCCATTCCTTGTCCTGGTCGGGACCGGCCCACGCGGCGGCGGGGGTCAATGCCAGGAAGAGGGCGAGCGCAGCTGTGCTGATGCGTCGCAGGTGTGACATTCGAGTGCCTTTTCTAGCTATGTTGTAGGTGAGAATCATTATCACTCTAAATAAGCTCTCACACAACTCACAGCGATCAGACATGTTTCACGCGTGTTTCACGCGGCCGCGACTCTCCCCCGCCGATAGGCTCGACCCCATGAGATTTGCGACCTGGAACGTCAACTCCATCCGCACGCGCGTCGACCGCGTCATTGCTTTCCTTCAGCGCTCAGACACGGACGTGCTCGCCATGCAGGAAATCAAGTGCCGCCCCGACCAGTTCCCGACGGAAGCCTTTGAGGAGGCCGGCTACCACGTCGCCATCCACGGTCTCAACCAGTGGAACGGCGTCGCCGTCGCCTCCCGTCTGCCGATCCTGGACGTGCAGGACCACTTCCCCACCCAGCCCGCCTTCGGCGAACCGCCCGTGGTCGAAGCTCGAGCGCTTGGCGTCACCATCGACACGACCGACGCACTCGCCTCCAAGGACGGGCAGACCTCGTCGATGACAATCTGGAGCCTGTACGTCCCCAACGGCCGCGAGCTCACGCACGCGCACTACGCCTACAAGCTGGAGTGGCTCGCGAACCTCGCCGAGCAGGGCCGCGGCTGGCTCGCCGACCCGAGCGCCCTGATTGCCCTCGTCGGCGACTGGAACGTCGCTCCCCTCGATGAGGACGTGTGGGACATGAGCGCCTTCGAGGGAGCCACGCACGTGTCGGCGCCCGAGCGCGAGGCCTTCGCCGCTTTCGCCGCGGACGGCTGGGTTGAGGTCACGCGCGAGCGCGTCACAAACTACACCTACTGGGACTACCAAAAGCTGCGCTTCCCCAAGAACGAGGGCATGCGCATCGACTTCGCCTACTGCTCGCCGGCCCTCGCCGCGCGCGTGAGCGGCGCACAGATCGACCGCGACGAGCGCAAGGGAAAGGGCGCGTCCGACCACGTGCCCGTCATCATCGACGTCGACTAAGAGGTAAACGAGGCCGGAACTCAGCCGGCCGACACGGGTCGAGGCCTGGGCGTGCGCCCAGGCCTCGTTCCGTATCGATTACGCGTGCTCGCGCGCGAGGCGCAGCAGCTCGGAATTGAGGGCTGACCAGTTGTCGTGATGCCACTGCCCGAAAGGCTCCGCGCCAACGAAGGCAGCGCTGGCGCGAAGGTCGCGGTCCGCCCACACGAAGGAGCCGGATTGTCCGAAGTGCCCGATCGTGCGCGGGGAGGCGTCGGGCGCGGTCCAGTGCGGCGACTTCTCACCGCGAATCTCGAGGCCGAGGCCCCACGGGCAGGGATTGAAGCGCCCGTAGCCGGGCACAACGCCTGCGAGCGCAGGAAACTGCGACAGTGCCGCGAGGGCTGCCAAGGGCCCACTCAGCAACGTTGGGCGTGCGAGCTCGGCGCCGAAGAGGCTGACGTCGGACGCACTGGCAACGCCCGCATGGGCAGGGCTACCGGGAATATCGGCCGTCGTCATGCCGAGCGGCTCGAAGACCGTCTCGCGCACCCACTGCGCAATGCCGACGCCAGTCGCGGCCTCAATCACCTCGCCGAGGACGTCGAAGCCCTCGTTCGAGTAGATCCGGCGCTTCTCGGGAGCAGCGACGGGGCGGCGCCCCTCGAACGGCAGGCCCGAGGCGTGGGCGAGCAGGTGACGGACCGTCGCCCCCTCGGGACCCGCGGGATCATCGAGGGAAATCAGGCCTCGTTCGACAGCAACCAGCACCGACCAGGCGACGATCGGCTTGGTTACCGACGCGAGCGGGAAGACGCGATCGACGTCTCCGTGCGCAAAGACGACGTCGCCCTCGACACGAAGGACGAGGGCGACATCGAAAGACGGCAGCGGGCCGATCACGCGGTGGCCTCCGGGGCCGCACCAACCTCGGCGGCCGCAGTGGTCTTTTCGCTGATCTTACGCAGTGTGCGGGCGTAGACCTCAGCAACCTCCTCGGGCACCGAAGCGCCGAGCTGGAGGACGTAGTGCGCGGGCAGGTGCAGGAGCTGCACGCACACGGCCAGGAAGTCCGCGACGAACTCGCGGGCGTCGATCGGCTCATCGTTGTAGCGAGCCGAAACGACCGATCCATACCAGTAGCGAATGAGGATCTTCGCCAGGGTGCGAGGAGTAGTACCGATATCGGCGCCCTCCTCTTCGACGAAGGTCTGGATCATCGCAGTGAGGGCTTCCTCCATCTGCTGGGTGCGGTACTTGTAGTGCGCGTGTGCAGGGTGCGACTCGGAGGACGACTCAGCCCACAGGACACAGTCCAGAGCGATCGCCGCGTCGGCGCCGGGCTTCATGGCGAAGCGCATCTCTCCGACCGCCCAGTCAACGAACGAGCCTGCGGTGATGCCACCCTCGTCGAAGCCGCCTTCCATCTCCTCGTTAATGGTGACGTCGAAGAGAGCGTTCATCTCCTCGTGGCGCTGGATCGCACTGCGCAGGATCGCTTCCTTGGAGGGGAAGTGATAGACGACGGCGGGGTGCGAAATACCGACTCGACGACCGAGGTCGCGCAGAGAGAAGCCGTTATAGCCCCTCTCCGCGATGAGAACCATCGCTGCCGAGAGGATGGATTCACGCGTCGCCTGTCCTACGGAGTAGGCGCCACGGGCCTTCCTCTGGGTTGTCATATCATCTCCTGCTGTTGCGGGCACCACATACCGCGTGCCCGAAATACACACTGGTAGTCAGTGTACCGCGCAATCTCAGGGTTTATCAACATTCATGACAAGCCCATCAATGGAGTCGTTAATGTCAACTGTCACATTCTGACCATCTTGAACGTCTCCACTGAGCAGCAGCTTGGCCAGTCGATCACCGATCTCCCGCTGAATCGAGCGGCGCAGCGGACGTGCTCCGAAGGCCGGATCATAGCCGACTCGAGCAAGCCATCCACGGGCCGGTTCGGTTACTGTCAAACCGATGCGACGCTCGCGCAGGCGAGACTCCAGTGACGCGACGAGCAAATCGACGATCTCTCCCAGATTTTCGCGGGTAAGAGCGTCAAACATAACCGTCTCATCCAACCTATTAAGGAACTCCGGACGGAAGGCCGCCGACACGACGGACATGACAGACTCCCGCTTTTCTTCGGGTGTCAAGTAGGGGTCCGCCAGGAACTGCGATCCAAGGTTCGAGGTGAGGATCAGAATGGTGTTGCGGAAGTCGACCGTCCGCCCCTGTCCGTCAGTGAGACGCCCATCATCCAGAACCTGCAAAAGAATGTCAAAAATCTCAGGATCGGCCTTCTCAACTTCGTCCAGCAGAACCACGGAATAGGGACGACGGCGCACCGCCTCGGTCAGCTGACCGCCCTGCTCGTAGCCCACGTACCCCGGAGGGGCACCGACAAGGCGCGCCACCGAGTGCTTTTCAGAGTACTCGGACATGTCGATACGCACCATCGCACGCTCGTCGTCGAAGAGGAACTCCGCGAGCGCCTTGGCCAGCTCTGTCTTACCAACACCCGTCGGCCCGAGGAAAAGGAACGAACCGGTCGGACGGTTCGGGTCGGACAGGCCCGCGCGGGAGCGGCGGACCGCGTCGGACACCGCACGCACGGCATCTTTCTGACCGATGAGGCGCTTTCCGAGCTCATCCTCCATATGCAGGAGCTTGTCCGTCTCCGTTTGCAGGAGCTTACCCGTCGGAATTCCGGTCCACGCCTCGATCACCTCGGCGATCTCTGCGGGGCCGACCTTCTCGGCGATCATCGGCTCGTCGTCGCTTCGGGCATCCTGCTCCTCGGCCTGCGCTTCCGCCTCGGCGATCTGACGCTCAACTGCCGGGATTTCACCGTTCTGCAGGCGCCCGGCTTCCTCCCATCGCCCCTCGCGCACGGCCAGGTCCAGCTGGGTACGCAGCGAGTCGAGCTGGACGCGCAGGTCACCAACGCGGTTGTGACCAGCCTTCTCAGCCTCCCAGCGAGCCGTCAGAGCACGCAGACTCTCCTCGCGGTCGGCGAGGTCCGCGCGCAGCTTGCTCAGCCGTTCCTGCGTAGCCTCATCCAGACCCTCCGGATCGGACTCGGTCAGGTAGGACTCCTCCATACGGAGGCGATCCACGCTGCGGCGCAGCTCGTCGATCTCGACGGGCGAGGAGTCCAGCTCCATGCGCAGGCGCGAGGCTGCCTCGTCGATCAGGTCGATCGCCTTGTCAGGCAGCTGACGCCCCGTGATGTAGCGGTTAGACAGGGTCGCCGCGGCAACGAGCGCGCCGTCGGAGATGGTCACCTTGTGGTGAGCCTCGTACTTCGGCGCGATACCGCGCAGGATCGCGACGGTGTCCTCAACCGAGGGCTCGCCGACGAACACCTGCTGGAAGCGACGCTCCAGCGCCGGGTCCTTTTCGATGTTCTCGCGGTACTCGTCGAGTGTCGTCGCGCCGACCATGCGCAGCTCGCCACGGGCGAGCATGGGCTTGAGCATGTTGCCCGCATCCATCGCACCCTCAGAGCCGCCGCCCGCACCAACGACGGTGTGCAGCTCGTCGATGAAGGTGATGATCTGCCCGTCCGAGCGAGAAATCTCGGACAGCACCGCCTTCAGGCGCTCCTCGAATTCACCGCGGTACTTCGCGCCGGCGACCATCGATGCTACGTCGAGGGAGACGAGGCGCTTGTCGCGCAGGGACTCCGGAACGTCGCCCGCAACGATGCGCTGGGCGAGGCCTTCAACGACGGCCGTCTTGCCGACGCCCGGCTCGCCGATCAGAACCGGGTTGTTCTTGGTACGGCGAGACAGGACCTGCACGACGCGGCGAATCTCGTTGTCGCGGCCGATAACCGGGTCAAGCTTTCCTTCGCGCGCCACCTCGGTCAGGTCGCGGCCGTACTTGGACAGGGCCTCGAAGGACCCTTCGGGGTCAGCCGAGGTAATCGGGTCGGGACGCAGCTGCGCGAGCGCCTGAGTCAGCGCATCAGCATCGACTCCAGCCTGAGAGAGGATACGACCCGCCTCGGTCTGCGATGCGGCCAGCGCGATGAGCAGATGCTCGGTCGAGATGTACTGGTCGCCGGCGGCCTCGGCGCGCTCACCCGCGTCGCGGACGACCGCGAGCAGAGCGTTCGAGGGCTGGGCGCTTCCGGTGGATGCGCCCTGCGCACTCGGGAGCGCCACGAGGGCATTGCGGGTGCGCGCGCCGATCGCACGCACGTCGGCCCCAACGGCCTCGAGCAGGGAGAGCGCGATGCCCTCGCGCTGTTCAATCAATGCCTCAAGCAGATGAATAGGCTCCACCTGCGGGTTACCGGCTGCACCGGCAGCCTGCAGCGCAGAGGAGACGGCCTCCTGCGCCTTCGTTGTCATTTCATGTGCCATGAAATCACTCCTCCAAAAGTTCTTGTCTGGTGGCGTCGAGTCACTTGACGCCTTCTGACAGTCACAACGAAGCTAAAGTTGAGTCTATTCCACTCAACTTCAATTTTGGGGAGGATGTGAGTCAGTTCTCCGGAAGCCAGGCGGGGCCGTCAAACCCGCGCTGATGACCACCGGCAGGACCGGGCCCTTCATCATCATCGAGACCATAGCGCTCCTCGAGCGCACGGAAAAGCTGAAGGGTTGTCGCCAGCGCACACATCACCTGCTGCACGAGCTGCGCATCCGTCGCGCCATACTCGTAATCAGCATTCACCTCGGCGACGACACGGTCCCCCTCGTCCTGATCAGCGACGTAGGCCTTGGGCCACAGGAACTCGCCATGCCACGCCTGGAGGAAGTCACGCAGATCCTCGCCAAATTCAATCGGGACGAGATTCTTCATGAAAGCAACAATGGACAAAACCTCGCGCGAATCACCGAGGAAGCGGAAGCAGAACAGGTGCCCTTCCCAGAAGCCACACAGGTCCCCATCACTGTCGATACGCCAGGCCCATCCCTCAGAGTCAAAAAGGAGCCCTAAGCGCTCCTGCGTGATGGGACGAACCATATCGAAACGATTGGCCTCAAACTCCGAATTACCCGTGACAATTCCTTCCGGAGGTGCTGCGTTGCTACCCTCCCATTGTTCCATATCAGGGGCGATATCGTCTGGCAGATCGCGGCGGCGAGGCGTCTCCTCGCCGTCGGTTCCACCGTCGACATCCGCCCGCCATAGCCAGCCCATGATGATCCCCTATTCGTGCCGATCTTCGTTAACGCGCCACTGCGTCGCTACCGACGGGGCGAAAGCGCGCCGACCGCCCCTAACCTTGGCCTGCACATGCACACCCATTGGCGCCTCCTCCGCTCACCTCGTCGTGTTACCAGCACGTGTCTTGGTACCTTCACAGTAGCGCAGAAACCGCGAAAAACCAACGCCCCCAAGGCTTTGCGACCCCTCTTTAACTCGGCGAGACCGGGCGGGCGACACCATCGTCGCAGCTCACCCGGGGCGCTCGAAACACCTCTCCCTCATATGTATGGTTGCTCACATTTGCAGATAGCCCTTGCGGAACTCAAAAGTTTCTACTAAATAGAGCAATTTTGATTGCCCACACTCCCACCATTCACCGACGTCTCACCATACCCAGCAGGCGGTGCGGGAACCTGGGGCACCGGAATCGACGAGGCCGGGGCACCTCCACCGGGGACGAGCGGCAGATCGGGCAGCGGCAGAGTCCTCGCACTCCTCGTCACGAGCCAACGCAGTGCCCACTCCGCGGGACCGCGAGAGGAACCCGCAACCTCGGCAATGACGCAACCGATCCCGATAAGCGCCCACACCCCCAGCGCGATGAGGCCGGACACCGCCACCCCCAGCGAACGCACGCCACACACGCCGAGCACGCTGAAGATGAGAATGAAGAGCAGCGTCTGCGAGAGATAGGCCGTCATCGAGCGTCGGCCAATCGCACTCAGGAACGCGCACACCGTGCCCAGCTTCTCCCGCGGACCGCCGCCCACGAGCGCCAAGAGCGCCAGCCAGCCGCAGGCGCCCGCAACACCGGACGCATGAAAGAGCGGATAGGACCAGGCGGCCGAATTGGAGAACGCCCAGTCCAGCTGCATGAGCGCGAAAGGCGCGCCTCCCAGCGCACCGATCGCCAGACCTCCGAACGCGATGCCCGCCAGGAGCGCCCCACGCCCACGCGGATCCTGCAGGAAGCCCCAGCGCGCAACTCCCACGCCGATCATGACGCAGGGGACCACCAGCGCCGTCAACACCGTCGCAGGCGTCGCGACGAGCCAGGACCCAAAAGACACCAGCGGGTACCAGGCGTTGAGCGACATGGGTCCGTGATATTCCAGCACCATCGGCTCTCGCCCCATCATCGCGCCACCCATCGTTATACCCATCAGACTCAAGGTTGCAATGAGCGAACCCGCAAGAATGCGAGCCCACCCACGCCTCATGACGATCACTTCGGCGAAGATGACCGCGACGAGGCCGTAGGCACCGATGATGTCTCCCGAAAAGACGATGCCGTGCACCAGGCCAAAGGCGAGCATCCACCACCCGCGGCGGCGGATCAGACGCGCGGCCGCACGATGGGATCGGCGCTCGACACGATCGCGAAAAATCTCCCACTGGACGGGGTTCCAGCCAGCGCTCAGTTCAGGGGGAAGAGCGTCCAACGCGAAGCGGCGCTCGCGTTCGATCGTGCGCGAGGCCATGATCGCCATGCCAAAACCGAAGAGAATCGAAAACAGCGGGTAGGCCCTGCGATCGACGAACAGGGTCCGCGCCAGGTACCACCACTGGTCGGCGCTGCCCATAGCCGCGAGCGCAGCGTGTCCTGCCCGGGGAGTCTCCGGGAAGTAAGCAATCCAAAAGGGCACATTCGCCAGAGCAATGAGCGCAAGCATGAGGCCGCGCGCAACGTCTGGTGCAGGGAAACGCACCTGGCGTGCGCCCGTGAAAGACAGGGTGTGCATGAGGTCCTCTCGCTCTACCTGGGATAGAAAAGGGGCGAGGCCGGAGTTTCTCCGGGGCCTCGCCCCTCCATGTGTGCCATGGGTCAGCCGATGGCCGACATCATCGCCTGCTGGCGAAGCTCTCGGCGCCTGCCGTTGGCTTTCACTACCAGCACGATGCCGATAATCATGATGATCGTGCCACTGACGCCGACCACCGAAGACCAAATGAGGCCATTCGTGCTGGACTTCGTGATGTCACCAGCACTGGCATCCATGCCCGCAATGTCGGCTCCCGCAGGCAGACCCTCACAGTCGATGCGGTAGGTACCCGCGGGCAGATCCGTGGCCGTGTAGTAGTTGTTAATCCCGGCGAACGAGTGCATGTCGTAGACGTCGCCATCCGTGTCCGTCATCGTGCACGACGTTGCCTCGACGTCGCCGAGGAGGATCGTGTACTGCCCGTTGGCGCCAACCTCGACGGTCCCGCCATTGGTAATGCTGACGGCGTTCACATCCTCGGGCGCCTCCGTGTTGAGGCCTGAGACAGCGACCACGGCAAAGATGACCGGGGCGATGATCAGCATCATGAGCAGGCCCAGAACAATCATGATCGTGCCCGGAGCTCGACTGGGCAGGTTCATGGGTGGCATGACTGCGGGACCGGCGTACGCGGCGCCCGGGTAGCCGCCCTGGGCGGGCATGGTGCCGTCCTGTCCGTACTGCGGCCAGGGCGTGCCCTGCTCGCCGGGGACTCCGTAAGGCCTGGGATTCGACATGAGGAAAGCCTTCCTAGAAATTCTTATGTGTCAGCATAGCAACGCGTGCATACGGCGTGATAACACCGGCAGCGACGTCAGGCCTGGCGGACAATCCGCAGGCGCTCCTCACGCAGCTGCGCGACGCCGGGAACCTCGAGGGGTTCCAGCGTGGTTCCGGTGGCACGCTCAAGCAGCAGGTCCGCCAGCTCGGGGTTACGCGCGAGCGCGGGACCGTGCATGTAGGTCGCGATGATGGAGCCCTGGACAGCGCCGTCGTAGCGGACCTCAGGTGCTTCTTCTCCCTGGGGCGTACCGTTTCCGACGCCCGAGATGACGCGCCCCAGCGGGGAGGCCTCGGGGCCGAGGACGGTGCCTCCACCGTGGTTTTCAAAACCGGTGAGGGTCTGCGTGAGCCCCTCAAGGACGGGCTCGCAGACGAGCTCGCCGATAGCCCGGTGCCCCTGAGGGCGAGTCGTAATGTCGAGGACTCCCATGCCGGGAACGCGTGCGCCGCGCGCATCCTCGTACCAGTGACCGAGCACCTGCAGGGAGGCACAGATCGCCAGGAGTGGGCGGCCCGCGTCAAGGGCACGGGCGAGACCGGAGGTGCCGCGGAACTTGTCGGCCGCAAGCGCCTGGGCGGTGTCTTCACCTCCGCCAAGCGTGTAGATGTCGAGGCTCTCGGGGATCTCCTCGGTCAGGCCGACGTGGACAACCTCGGCGTCGATACCGCGCCTGCGGGCGCGCTCGGCCAGAATCAGTGCGTTGCCGCTGTCGCCATAGGTCCCCAGGACCTCGGGCATGAGGACGCCGATTCGCAGCGTGGAGGCGCTCATCGGGTGCCTTCCTTTCGATCGAGCAGGACCTTGAAGTCGCGCATGGCCGTGTAGTTGAGGAGCATCTCGACGCGGCCGGGCTCGCACGCGGCCAGGGCGTCCATGGGCAGCGGGACGAGGTCACAGTGGACGCCCGCGTATTCGAGCCGCACAGCAAGGTCGGCGCCACGTTCACCACAGGCGACAACGCGACGGCCGGGCTGCTTAACTGCGGAAAAATCGACATCCCACAGCCAGGAGAGATCCTGGCCGTCGGGCACCTGGCCGTTCACTCCGATGACGACCTGCTCGACGCGCGGGTCGATCATCGTCATGGCCTCCTGCCAACCGGCGGGGTTCTTGGCGAGCATGAGGCGCGCGCGTCGACCGTTGACGTTGTGGACGGAGTAGCGTCCGGCGACCTCGGTGACACTACTGACGGCCGCGGCGGCAGCCGCGGGGTCGATGCCCATGGCGACGGCGGCGGCGACGGCCTGCGCGGCGTTGCCAAGGTTGGCGCGCCCGGGAAGCTTCAGCTCGAGGGGAACACTGACACCGTCCGGTCCACGCAGCGTCGCACGCGGGCCCTCGGGGGCCAGCTCGACGTCCTCGAGCCACCACTGAGGCTGAGGACGGCTGCTGAGCTCAGGAAGTTCCTCGCCGTCGAAAGCGGGAATCAGGTGCCAGTCCTCGCCGGAGCGGACGACGCGGCCACCGCGCGGGTATGCGGCGGAGTCTGCACCCCATCCACCACCGGCCGCAACCCACACGACGTTCGGATTGTCGGCGGCGGCCGAGACGATCAACGGGTCGTCGCAGTTGGCGACGACGACGGCGTCCGGATGCGCAGATGCCCCGTCGCGCAGACGACGCTCGACGGAGCCGATTTCGCCGACGCGGTCGAGCTGATCGCGCGAGAGATTCAGGTACACGAAGACCGATGGATTGACGTCGGCGGCGACGCCGGGCACGTGCAATTCGTCGACCTCAAGGGCTGCGCGCGTCGCCCCCTTACCCTGCATGAGCGCCGTCAGGACACCGGAGGTCATATTGTCGCCGTTGATGTTCGAGGCGACGGGCCCCGCGCTTTCCAGCGCCGCGCGCACCATACGCGTGGTCGTCGACTTGCCGTTCGTGCCGGTCACGATGACAGAGGAGAAGGGGGCAGCCAGTTCCTCGAGGAGCTTCGGGGAGATACGCAGGGCAACCTCGCCGCCGATCATGCCCCCGGAGCCGCGCCCAAGGGCACGCGATGCGAAGCGGGCGGCGCCACCGGCCGCTGTGGCCAGGCGAGAGCGCACCGACAGGTGATGCGAAGATTTCGTCATGCATCCACGTTAACGCATGCGGGGCGTCGGTTGCGCCGCCGACGCATCTCGATCCTCGCTATCAGGACACAGACGAGGGGCGCCACTCGGACCGCTTTCCTCGCGCGACACGCTGATACGTACCTGACCTGCACAGATAGTTACGTATTGCATATCGACGTTATCCACGCCATCTCTCTGTGATGGCGTCGATATGTCCCACCGGTCAATATCGACCGATGAGCCACCCAAGAGCATCGTCCCACCGGCCCACAACATGAGCATTTTCAAGGAAAAGGTGCATCCGCCGACAAAATTGCAGGTCAGAGGGCATTTCCAAAAAAATAGTAGCGAATCTGACGCACGCATTTCACGGAGCCCCTGCACGTTTGTGCCAATCGATGGACACCTCAAGAATCGACTATCAAAACCCACCGTGACCTGGTAAAACTATGTTCAGCAGGCGCAAGCCTGTCGCCTGTTCCAGGCTTCGGTCGGGGATCCTGTGTGCCCCCGGATCCTCGATCGAATTATGCTGCGGGACCCATCCACTGGATGGGTCCCGCAGTCCTTTATGTGTCGATGCCTAGCGGCGAGAGACAATCGTCCCTTCAATCACCGCGCGCCCATTCGATCGCGGCGCAGCCGGAAGGGCCGAACGCGCCGAAGCCTCGGAGGAGGCGAGCGCCGCGAGCGCCCGCACCGGATTCCACACGGTGAGAGAGCCCCCGGAGCGAGATTCAGACCTCGAGGAGCTATCCCACGGGCGCTGGCCTCGGCGCATCGGCATGACCTGTCCATCCGCAGACGCAGCGAACACGCGGTTGCGCTTGGCTTCGGCCGCGGCGACCGCCCCACGCAGGGCGTCGCGCTCCTCTTCCAAGGCCTCGACGCGCCGCTCGAGCTCGAGGATGCGTCGAATACCCGCCAGGTTGATGCCCTCTTCCTGGCTCATCCGCTGCACGTCGCGCAGACGCTGCACGTCCCGCTTCGTATATCGGCGTCCCCGCCCCTTAGTACGGGCGGGGATCACCAGGCCGAGGCGGTCGTACTGGCGCAGGGTCTGCGGATGCATGCCCGCCAGCTCGGCCGCAACCGAGATGACGAACGTGATCGCATCGTCCGATCCCGTCTTCGCCATGGCTTACTCCTCCACGGCCTCGAACAGGGATGCGCGGACGTCGAGGTCACCCTCGGCCTTCGCGATCTCCTTCGCGAGCTTCTTGAGGTCGCGGCTCGGCTTGTCCGGAACCTGGATCGCCACGCGGGCAATCAGGTCACCCGTCGCCTTGGAGGTCTTCACTCCCCCGCCGCGCACGCGAATCTCGGAACCCGAGGAGGAACCCGCAGGCACCTTGACCGTGGCGGTGTTGCCGTCGATCATCGGCACGTCAACGACGGTGCCAAGGATGGCCTCGGACACAGTCACGGGCAGGGTGAGGACCAGGTCGTCACCCTCGCGCGAGAACACGGGATGCGGCTTGACGGTCACGGCGACCTCGAGGTCGCCGGTGGGACCGCCGTTGATGCCGGGCTTGCCGTGGCCCTTGACGCGGACCTTCTGACCGTCCTTAATGCCCGCGGGAATGCGGACCTTGATCGGAGAGCCGCCAACCTTGATGGTCAGGGTCGCACCGTTCAGGGCCTGACGGAAGGAAATGGCCAGCTTTGCGCGCACGGTCCCGCCCTTTTCAGGGGTGGGTGCCGCCTGCTGGGCGTGACCGGCGGCGCCGAAGGGCGAACCGTAGGGGTCGCCCCCAAATCGCGCGCCACCGCCGCCACCGCCGAAGAGGCCGGAGAGGATGTCCTCAAAGCCAGCCCCGCCGCCGGGCATGCCGGAGGTCTGGAAGCGCACGTTGTGGCCGCCTCCACCGAAGCCGCCGGCGCCACCGAAGGCACCGAAGAGGTCCTCGAAGCCACCCGCGCCGCCCGATCCGGCGGAGAAGCGTGCCCCGCCGCTAGCCATCGCGCGGATCGCGTCGTAGCGCTTGCGATCCTCGTCATTGGACAGGACGGCGTAGGCCTCGCCGATTTCCTTGAACTTGGCCTCAGCGGCCTTGTCGCCCGGGTTCTGATCCGGGTGCCACTGCCGAGCCAGCTTGCGGTAGGCCTTGGTGATGGCCTTCTTATCCGCCGTCTTGTCGACTCCGAGGACCTTGTAGAAGTCCTTGGAGAACCATTCCTGTTCACTCACGCGCGTGTCACCTCTCTTTCAGTTGCGAGCGTGTTGTTGCTGTTATTCAGGGTTGTTCACCAGCACCTTCGCGGCGCGCACCACGCGGTCTCCGCGGCGGTAGCCACTGGTGAGGACCTGCCCGATGACGGGATGGTCGACATCCGGGCTGGTGGTCGCCATGAGGGCGTCGTGCTGGGCGGGATCGAAGTCGTCGCCCGGGGCGCCGTAGCGCTCCAGCTCGAAACGCGTCTTGAGCGTCTCCTCGAGCTTCGTGGCGATCGACGCGAAGGGGCCGTCCTCCAGGTCGCCGTGCGCGCGGGCGGCGGCGATGTCGTCGAGGACGCTGATGAGCGACTCGATGACCTCGTCCTGACCCGCGGTCTTGTGGCCGGGGATGGCCTCCTTGGAGCGGCGCACGTAGTTGGCGTACTCCTGGCCCTGGTTGTACAGCTCCGCGTTGGCACGGGCCAGCTGGTCCTCGACGCTCGCGATGCGCTCGAGGGCCTTGGCGAGGTCGGAGTCCTCGATCTGCTCCTCGAAGGCACTCATGTCGTCGGTCGAACCCTCGGACGAGGCCTGGGCAGCGTCATCCGCGCCGGGTGCGGTCTCGTTGTTCTCGGCCGCCTGGCCGGCCGGGGCCGACTCGAAGGAGTCGGCCCCGGCGACGTTGGCGTCTTCGTTGGGCGCCGAGAAACCGTTGGTTTCTTCGGTGCTCACTTGTTGTCCTCGTCAACGATCTCGGCGTCCACGACGTCGTCCTGCGCGGGCGCGGACTGGGCGCCGGCCTCGTCGGCCTGCTGCTTGGCGTAGATCTCCTGGCCAATCTTCATGCCGGACTCGGACAGGGTCGCCATGGCGGTCTTCACGGCCTCGATGTCGTCACCCTTGAGGGCTTCCTTGACGGCGTCGACGTCCTTCTGGACGGCCTCGCGGGTCTCCTCGGAGATCTTGTCGGCCTCGTCCTTGAGCAGCTTCTCCGTCGCGTAGACGGTCTGCTCAGCCTGGTTGCGGGTGTCGGCCTCTTCGCGGCGCTTCTTGTCCTCGGCGGCGTGCTCCTCGGCCTCGCGCACCATGCGGTCGATGTCCTCCTTGGGCAGGGACGAACCGCCGGTGATCGTCACCGACTGCTCCTTGCCGGTGCCACGGTCCTTCGCGGAGACGTGAACGATGCCGTTCGCGTCGATGTCGAAGGTGACCTCGATCTGCGGCACGCCACGGGGGGCCGGGGCAATGCCGGACAGCTCGAAGGTGCCGAGCAGCTTGTTGTCACGGGCGAACTCACGCTCGCCCTGGTAGACCTGGATGAGCACGGAGGGCTGGCCGTCCTCGGCGGTGGAGAAGATCTCCGAAGCCTTGGTCGGGATGGCCGTGTTGCGGTCGATGAGCTTGGTCATGACGCCACCCTTGGTCTCGATACCGAGCGACAGCGGGGTCACGTCGATGAGCAGGACGTCCTTGCGGTCACCCTGGATGACGCCGGCCTGCAGGGCGGCGCCCACGGCGACGACCTCATCGGGGTTGACGCCCTTGTTGGGCTCGCGACCGCCGGTCAGCTCCTTGACGACCTCGGTGACGGCGGGCATACGGGTGGAGCCGCCGACGAGCACGACGTGGTCGATCTCGGAGACGGTCACGCCGGCCTCGGCCATGACATCGCGGAAGGGCTTCTTGGTGCGCTCGAGCAGGTCGGAGGTGAGCTCCTCGAACTTGGCGCGCGTGAGGGACTCATCCAGGTGGATGGGGCCGTCAGCGGTCATGGACAGGTACTGCAGCGAGATGTTCGTGGAGGTCGCGGAGGACAGCTCCTTCTTCGCCTGCTCAGCGGCTTCCTTCAGGCGCTGGAGGGCGACCGCATCCTTGGACAGGTCGGCGCCGGTCTTGGCCTTGACCTGGTCGATCAGCCAGTTGACAATGCGCTGATCCCAGTCATCGCCGCCCAGGTTGTTGTCGCCGGAGGTGGCGCGCACCTGGATGGTGGAGAAGCCATCGTCATCCTTGCCCACCTCGAGGAGGGACACGTCGAAGGTGCCGCCACCGAGGTCGAAGACCAGGATGAGCTCGTCTTCCTTGCCCTTTTCGAGGCCGTAGGCCAGGGCCGCGGCGGTGGGCTCGTTGACGATGCGCTCGACCTTGAGGCCGGCGATCTGTCCGGCGTCCTTGGTGGCCTGACGCTGCGCGTCGTTGAAGTAGGCGGGAACCGTAATGACGGCTTCGGTGACGGGCTCACCCAGGTAGGCCTCGGCGTCCCTCTTCAGCTTCTGGAGGATACGCGCGGAGATTTCCTGCGCGGTGTACTTCTTGCCGTCGATCTCCGTGGTCCAGTCGGTGCCCATGTGGCGCTTGACGGAGGAGATGGTGCGGTCAACGTTGGTGACCGCCTGACGCTTGGCGATCTCGCCAACCAGGACCTCGCCGGTCTTGGAGAAGGCGACGACCGAGGGGGTCGTACGAGCACCTTCAGCGTTCGGGATGATGGTGGGCTCTCCGCCTTCGAGGACGGCGATAGCGGAGTTGGTGGTGCCGAGGTCGATACCGACTGCACGTGCCATGGTTGTTGTCCTTTCATTCGCTAGGCCGTCTCCGCTTCCGGAGTGCCTCGCGTTGGTCTGTGTGGTCTATGTGGTGCCGGGAAGCTCCCGACACATCCTTGAGTCTGATGTACTCAACTTTAGGAGCCGGGTTTTTATTCCGCAACCCCTAGCTCCCAAACCTGAGTCTGGTGTACTCAACTTTGAGGGCTTGGATTTTATTCCCCGCCCAAGGCCCCCTCAGTGCGAGTCACTCAAAACATGAGTCTGATGTACTCAACTTTCATTTCGCAGATTTATTCCCCTATCGGCAAGCTCACACCAACCCCCCGCTCCCTCACGCACTAAAACAAGCACATGAAGCCACTTAGTAAGTAACGCGAAAGCCCTACGTAAGGAAACGCAAAGTTAAACAGTGGCACAGCGCATCAATGCTCTGGCAGACTAGAGGCACTCTCACCGTTCGAGAGATCCCGTCAATCAATGGAGACTTGATGCGCATCACAAACCGACTGGCTGGCAGCCTCCTCGCCAGCCTACTGACATTAGGAATGGCAGGTCCCGCCTTGGCAGACACGCCTGCGACCGACGACGCACAGCCCACCACGCCCGCCGCCCAGACCACCTACGACGCACGCTACGCGATCCCTGCAGCCGTGCCAGCGTCCAGCGAAGCGAAGGTGGCGCAGTGGCAGGATATGAAGTACGCCATGTTCATCCACTGGGGCGTCTACTCCTCCTACGCAGGCTGGTACAAGGGCCAGAAGCAGGAAGTGGGCTATCCCGAGCAGATTAAGGCGTGGGGTCACCAACAGACCTGGGACCAGAGAATCCCCCTGCAAGGCATCCCTCGCGAGGAGTACCTGGCCACCGCCCAAACCTTCGAAGCCCCCAACTTCGATGCGACTGCATGGTGTCAGCAGGCCAAGGACACCGGCATGAAGATGCTGCTCATCACGTCCAAGCACCACGACGGCTTCGCCATGTGGGACACGGCCACGACCGATTACAACTTCACCAAGCAATCCCCCTCCCACCGCGACCCGATCCTCGAGCTGTCGCAGGCCTGCCAGAAGGTCGGCATCAAGTTCGGCCTCTACTTCTCCAACATCGACTGGGAGAAGCAGCCGGAGGACCCGTGGACGAACGCCAACACGCTCGATGAAGAGGGCTACATGGACTACATCCATGAGCAGCTCAAGGAACTCCTCGGCGGCAAGTACGGCGAGATCACCGAGCTGTGGTACGACATGGGCAAGCCCAACCCCGCCCAGTCCGACCAGTTGCGCGCGTGGGCGCACGAACTCCAGCCAAACATCATGATCAACTCGCGCGTGGGCAACGACCGCGCGGACTTCGAGGTCGGATGGGACAACGAGATGCAGTCCGAGCAGACCCAGGGTCCCTGGGAGTCGGCTGTCTCGATCTTCCACAAGACCTGGGGCTACGCCAACTGGGACGACGCTGCCCCCACCTACAAGGACACCGGCTACCCGGACTACACCGAGGAAGACTGGGATCACATCCAGCAGGTCGACAACACGACGGCCCTGCGTAAGGCCCCGGGCAGCGCCCACACGAAGACCACCGAGATCGTGGGCAACATGTTCTCAACCGTGGCCCTGGGCGGTCAGTTCCTCTTCAACGTCGGCCCGAAGTTCGACGGCTCCTACGATCCGTGGGACGCCTCGGTCCTGACGGGCATCGGCGACTGGAACCGCGCACACCCCGGCATCCTGGGCAACTCGCGCCCAACCTACTTCCCCATCGAATCCTGGGGCAAGACCATGGTCGATGACTCCCACATCTACCTGGGCATCGAGAAGTGGCCGACCGACGGCATGGTCACGCTGCGCGGTGCCGGCACCAACGACATCACCTCGGTGAAGCTGGACGGCTCCGACACACCCCTCAGCTACACGGTCGAGGGCAACGACCTCGTCATCACGCTGCCCGCGCAGCCCGACGAGATCCTCCCCGTCGTCACGGTCACCACGAAGGGCGCTCCCACCTACGTGCCCACCGGCCTGACCACCATCGGCGAGCAGGCGACCACAATCCCCGCCACCGGCCTCGAAAAGTTCAAGGCCCCCACCCCCAAGACCGGTGAAACCAGCTTCACGGCCTCCATCACCCCGGGTGACAAGGTTGCCTCGGGCGTGCGCGTTTCCTTCGACACCGAGGGCTTCACAGACGACTACGCGAAATACAAGGTAACCGTGGGCGACCAGGAGGTGAAGGGCTTGACCGTTGCCGACCTCAAGGCGGGCGTCGGTCCCTTCACCCTCGGCCAGCACGCCACGGCGCGCGTCACCCTGTCCTACGCCAACCCGGCGTACGCGCTCAAGGGCTTCGGTAAGGACGCGACCGTCGCCTCCGTGACCGTCAAGTCCGAGAAACTCTCGACCCCCACCATCACCGTCGCCCCCCCAGGCCGTCGAGGCTGGCAAGACCGTCACCGTGACGGGCACGGGCTTCGCCCCCTCCTCTCCGGTGAGCCTCACTCTGCACTCCGACCCCGTCGAGATCGGCACGGCCACCACGGATGACACTGGTTCCTTCACCGCCGAGGTAACGGTTCCCGCCGCCACCGAGGCCGGGGACCACACGGTTGTCGCCGCCGCGGAGTCTCCCGCCGCCGAGGCCTCGGCCCCTCTGACGGTCACCGCGACCCCCGCGCCCGCTCCCTCCGCCGATCCGAGTACTGAGCCGAGCGACCAACCGAGCGCTGAGCCGAGCACCCATCCCTCGGCTGTCCCCTCGCCGAGCGCCGACCAGAGACGCAAGGGCGGCAAGCGAAGCAAGAGCGGCCTGGCCCGCACAGGTTCCAACGCGCTGATCGTCGGGGCGTGCGCCCTGGCGGTTGCCGGAGTGGGCACGGCGTTCATCCGCCGCTCGCGCCGCCACGAGGCCTAAGCGCCGCGTGGGCATAACCACCACAGGTGGGGGCGGGGCGTACCTGACGGTACGCCCCGCCCCCACTTACACTTGAGGAATGCGCTGCGACCACTTTGACGCCGGGACCTGCCGGTCCTGCTCCCTCCTCCCCCAGCCCTACGAGCGTCAGCTCGACGGCAAGGTGGAGGCCGTCGCGGCAACCCTCTCCGCCGCCCCCGGAGCCGGCGAGATCGCCTGGCTGGCCCCGGCCTCGTCCCCCGAGAAGGGCTTCCGCACGAGCGCGAAGCTCGTCGTCGGAGGAACCCGCCGCCGCCCCACCCTGGGCATCCTGGGGCCTGACCGCCGCGGCGTCGACCTGCCCGGCTGTCCCATCCAGCACCCCGCAATCAACCGCGCAACGCCCGGCCTCAAGCGCTTCATCCGCTCCCTGGACCTGACGCCCTACGACGTCCCCACCAAGCACGGGGAGCTCAAAAACATCCTCATCACCGTGGGCGCGGACCAGCGGCTCATGATCCGCTTCGTGCTACGCACGCGCGAGCGCGTCTCCGACATCCGCTCGGCGCTGCCGCTGCTGCGCGACCTCGTGCCCAGCGCCCACGTCGTCACCGCGAACATCCACCCCACGCACGAGGCCATCGTCGAGGGCCCCGACGAGATCATCCTGACGCGCGCCCGCACGCTCCCCCTGGCCGTGGAAGGCCTCGAGCTGGGGCCTCGCTCCTTCGCGCAGACCAACGCGTCCGTCGCCTCCACCCTGTACGAGCAGGCCTCGGCCTGGGCCTCGCGCCCCTTCGACGATGGGCGGCTGCCCGAAAGCCTGTGGGACCTGGAGTGCGGCGTCGGTGGCTTCGCCCTCGCCTGTGCTCGCGCCGGATTCCCGCACGTGACCGGCGTCGAGGTGTCCTCCGGGGCGATCTCCTCGGCGATCAGCGCCGCCCGCCACGCTGGCCTGTCGCGGTCGGCTGCGTCCTTCATCGCGGACGATGCGACCTCGTGGGCTCAAGCCCAGTCACCCGAGGACGTGCCCGACGTGATCGTCGTGAACCCGCCGCGTCGAGGCATCGGCGCGGACCTGGCCGCCTTCCTCAACGAGTGCGACGCACCCCGCGTCATCTACTCCTCGTGCAACCCCGCATCGCTGGCCACGGACCTGGCGGCCATGCCCACGCTGCGCCCCGTCGAGGGACGCCTCTTCGACATGTTCCCGCACACGACCCACGCCGAGGTCGCACTCCTCCTCGAGCGCGCGTAGGTCGCACAGATCGCGCGGCCCACCGCGGCCTCGGACCGTTACAATTGGACCTAACGTTAGGAGAAACATGACCGTCGAACTTATCACCGCCGCCACGCCTGAGATCCACGAGGCCATGGGGCGCCTGATCCCCCAGCTGTCCCGCTCCGCCGCCCCCATGAGCGAGGCCGACGTGCAGCGCTTCCTCTCCCAGTCCGGCGTGCACTTCTTCGTGTTCCGCCCCGACACCGCTGACGCGGAGGGCAACCACCCGATCCTCGGCATGCTGTCGCTGGCCACCTTCGAGATCCCCACGGGCATGCGCGCGTGGGTTGAGGACGTCGTCGTCGACGAGGCCGCCCGCGGCCAGGGTGCCGGCCAGTCCCTCGTGGTCGCCGCAATCGAGCACGCCCAGAAAATCGGCGCCCGCACCGTCGACCTCACCTCGCGCCCCTCGCGCGAAGCCGCGAACCGCCTCTACCAGCGCGCCGGCTTCCAGCTGCGCGAGACCAACGTGTACCGAGTGACGCTCGAGAAGAAGTGAGCGCGCTGCGCTTGCGTAGCTAGTTTCGGTTGTGACGCTTGCGTTGCGTGCTGATGCCTGCTGATGCTTGGTGACGCTAGCGTTCCACGTGTCGCTTGCGTTCGCTTACACCCCATACATTCTGTGCGATACCGCCCGCCCCCCGCATCATGCGGGGGGGCGGGCGCTTCATTTGGAGCGCTAACGCGCGACTAGCTCCGGCCCGGCTCTCACTCCCGTGGGCGGCACTGACCTGGCGGCCGACGATACGGATAGGTTACGACGATGCGGATAGGTTATCCGCATCCGGATAGGTTAATAAGCTATCCGGATCCTCATAACCTATCCATATGGCGACAACCTATCCGCATGCGCGCAGACGTCGACACCGCTGGACTATTTTGGAAGGCAATGCACTAGGTAGCGCAGCATTGCACTAGCAACAAAGCAGTGCAATGGCTCCCCAAGTAGTGCAATACCCACGGGCGACAAGCGTAACCGCGATTTCGGACCGCGCTGCCAGCATGGAGGGCCTGGAGGGGCCAGAGGATTCAACCCCATCGGTCACGTTCAACCTCATCGGGAAGATTCAACCCGATCAGAAGAGGTTGAATCTTCCCGATCGGGTGTACGCCTCGCCGCAACAATCATTTTTGTGAATGCTGAGGCAGAGAAGCCACTCGTCATGCCCACAGTCAGCGGCAGAGCCAAGCCAGACAAAAATCGCACGTAATTTCCCGCGGTCACTTTTGGAGACCATCCACAAACGTTGCAATTGCAACGACGTGAATTCAAGGTTTGAAGTAGCCGCCAGGGAATTACGTGCGAAATTACTGGGGCAAGGCACTCACTAGCACCCCAACGCGGCTGGCGCGAAGGTCGCCGCATGGCCTGCGAGCCTAGCTGCGGCACGCGTAGGCGAGACATTCTTCGCCTAGCAACAGTCCCACCGACGCGGGGCCAACAGCAGATAGGCGGGTCGCGGACTCACAAATTTCGCATGCAATTCCCCCAGTGCAAGAATCAACGCACGCCCAAAAACCGCAGAATATCAACGATTCGATTACAAGATCTGAAATACTGTCCGGGGAATTGCATGCGAAATTGCGAAGCACCGCACGCGTGGAGGGCACCGGAGGGTCCGGAGGGACCTGACGCGGTGCCCGTGGGCGGTGGCAGGGCCTGGGCAACACACAGACAACAAGCCCCACCCGATTGGAGGCCGCCGCGGGGCCTGCGGGGCCTGGCCGGGCTTCGAGACGACGCGCCGATCAGCGGCCTGGCCCCACTGGTGTGGAGGGCGCCGGAGGGACCGGAGGGCACGGGCGGGCTTCGAGACGACGCGCCGAGCGAAGCTCGCGGCGCGGACGACGAGCGGGCGGGCAGGCCACGCGGCGGCCGGAGATCTGGCGGCGCCACAAGCACCACCGAACGGAGAAGCCTCAGAACTCCTCGTAGTACTCCGGGTTCTGGTCGGCCTGGCGGCCGTCGGGGCGGCCCAGCGCGCTGATTGCCACCATCTGCTCAGGCGACAGCGAGAACGAGAAGATGTCGAGGTTCTCGCGTTGGCGCTCAGGGTTACCGGACTTGGGCAGGGGCATGGTGCCGAGCTGATAGTGCCAGCGCAGGATGAGGCGCGACGGGGACACGCCCACCTCGGATGCCAGGGCGACGATCGCGGGGTCTTCGACGATGCGCCACTTGCGGCCCAGGGGACTCCACGATTCGGTAAGCACGCCGACCTGCGCGTGATATTCCAGCGCGGCAGCCTGCGGGAAGTAGGGGTGCAGCTCGATCTGGTTGACGCTCGGGTACTCGCCGGTCTCGGCGTGCACGCGCTCAAGGTGCTCGGGCAGGAAGTTGCAGACGCCGACGGATCGAATGAGGCCGCGGTCGCGGGCGTCCAGCAGGGCTTGGAAGGCCTCGACGTAGAGGCCACGCTTGGGGTTGGGCCAGTGGATCAGGTACATGTCCCAGTAGTCCAGGCCGGCGCGCATGAGGGATTCTTCGAGGGTGTAGACGGCCTCGTCGTAGCGCTGGTGGCGCCCGGGAAGCTTGGACACGAGTCGCAGCTCCTCGCGGGGGATGCCGCAGCGACGCACCGCCGCCCCGAGGGCGCCTTCGTTTTCGTAGTTGAAGGCGCTATCCAGCATGCGGTAGCCGGCCTCGATGCCCGACACCATGGAGGACACGCCCGAGGAGCCGCGCAGGTTGTAGGTACCCAGCGCGATCGCGGGGACGTCCAGGCCGTCGTTCAGGGTGTATGCGGGGATCTCACTCATGCCTCAAGCGTAGGCCACGCCACGCCCGGCGTTCTACCATTGAGGTATGGCACAGCTTGAACTGGACGAGGTCCACGCGAACGCGGTGGACTATCAGCATTTCCTCCTCGATTCTCCTTCCCCCTATCACGCCGCCGAGGTCGTGGCGCAGCGCCTGGTGGACGCCGGCTTTACGCGCGTCGACGAGAAGGGCGCGTGGGACGCATCCCCGGGCGGTCACGTGATGGTGCGCGGTGGCGCGGTGGCCGCGTGGTTCGTGCCCAAGACGGTTGCCGACGACGCGGGCTTCCGCATCGTGGGCGCGCACACGGATTCGCCGGCGTTCTCGGTGAAGCCGTCGGTGCAGTCGACGACGCCGGATGGCTGGGGCCAGATCGACGTCGAGGTGTACGGCGGCATGATGTGGAACTCGTGGCTGGATCGCGAGCTGACGCTGGCGGGCCGCCTGGTCCTGAATAGTGGCGAGGTCATCCTGGCCCGCACGGGCCCGATCGCTCGCATCCCGCAGCTGGCGATCCACCTGGATCGCGACGTGAATCCGGGCGGTCTGAAGCTGGATCCGCAGAAGCACCTGCACCCGGTGTGGACGGTGGATAACCCGTACGGCAACGTGCTGGAGTACGTAGCGCGCACGGCGGGCCTGGATGACGCCTCGCAGGTCGCGGCGTTCGACCTGATCCTCACCCCCAGCCAGGGGCCGGGCTTCTTCGGTGACAAGGGCCAGTTCATCGCGGCCTCGCGCCAGGACAACCTGTCGAGCGTGCACCCGGGCCTGGTGGCCCTGGAGCGCCTGGCCGCACAGGGCACGCCCGCGGGCGGCGACGTCACGGTGTTCATGTGTTTCGATCACGAGGAGGTGGGCTCCGAGTCGCGCACGGGTGCGGCGGGCCCGATCCTGGAGACGGTGCTGCGCCGCACGGCGAAGGCTCTGGGCCGCGACGAGGACGGTTTCGAGCGGATGCTCGCGGCCTCGTCGTGCGTGAGCGCGGACGCGGCGCATTCGGTGCACCCGAACTACGCGGGCCACCACGATCCGGATAACCGTCCGATGATGGGCCGCGGCCCAATTATCAAGATCAACTCGAAGCAGCGTTACGCGACGGACGGCGAGGGCATCGCCCTGTGGAATCGTGCGTGCGCGGCGGCGGGCGTGGCCTCACAGAGCTTCGTGGGCAACAACGCGATGCCGTGTGGGACGACGATCGGCCCGATCACGGCGACGCGTCTGGGGATCCTGACGGTGGATGTGGGCGTGGGCCTGCTGTCGATGCACTCGGCGCGCGAGATGAGCCACGTGGATGACCTTCTCGACCTCCCGCGGGTGCTTGCGGCGTAGCGGCAGGGCGCCAGAC
>ERZ1699235.243-NODE-243-length-25155-cov-6.037798_pt1 | contig 25155 bp, 23 predicted proteins | sample MGYA00581546_ERZ1699235 | MGnify/ENA primary metagenome ERZ1699235 (study PRJEB42319, sample SAMD00040334) | human oral metagenome | material: saliva | host: Homo sapiens | study: EMG produced TPA metagenomics assembly of PRJDB4115 data set (Metgenomic analysis of... | reverse complement strand
ATGATTCGCTCCTCCTCAGGAGTGTGTTAACTAGTTACGGTTGTGCAATTGTTTGCATAGCCGTTTTCTTTTTTTCTTTGTTAGCAACCTGGTTGACGTGCACCGATACATCTTTTCCAACTTAGCAATCATTTGTGGTAGTACTTTTGAAAGTAACTTTAGACAAAAAATGCATGAATCGCTACGTGTTGAAAAAAGTATCAAAAGAATGTGAGTTGTTAACAAGGCAAATTGAAATAATAGGACTATTCCAGATGCCTTTGTTTTGCTTTGTGGTCTATTTTTATTAAACCGCAAATTGGTAGGTGCATAGGATATAAATCCTAAAATAGACGCTAACGTGGAAGGATCTAAATCCATCATAGTAGAAGTAGATGATTGAAAAACAATCACTTGTAATAACATAGTAACAAGAAGAGCAATTAAGTCATCTTTTAAAAATTGTAGTTTCTTCATGAAAACCTCTTTCTGTGATGTCGAAAGTGGAGAAGTTAACTATACAATATACACCTAAGGAAAAAGAAAAGCCGTTCTATAATTTCGTCAGCATGAAAGTATGCAGGTAGTAATTGATGCAAAAAAACAAACCTAACTAAAAATTAAGTGTTGTCCTGAGCTCACATTACTATACCTCTAGCTCAATCTGGCTAAGGTCTCCTCCATACTCCTCAGTAACAAATATATAAAACGATCTCCAATAACTTATATGATGTATTTAGATAACTAAATACAAACAATTTCCTTTTGATAAATTATAACACATATCGAAAAAATACGCAACTAAAAACAACTAAAAAAAGAAAAAATATTTTAAGTGATTTTTAATTCTTTACTGTGCAAAATCTTTTTTTATCTTAAAGACATGTGTAATTTGTTAATATCAAAGATAAATTTTGATAAAAGATGTAGAATAAATAATCTTATGTGCTCTTAATCTTCTGCATAAAAAAATTGTAATTTTTCCGAAAAAAGATCTATTTTTCAGAAAAGTTAGTAATTGTGTTAGAAATTGATACTTTTATTGTATTTATTGTTTTTTTTGATATTATAGTATACTGCTATGTAGTAATATATATTCAAAGGTCAGTATAAGAATTTTAAGGAAGATAATAAAATGAAGAAGACTGGATTGGTGTTTTTATCTTTAATACTTACAGTTGTAGTACTTGTGGCTTGTAAACCTACCCCAAAACTATCTATTGAGGATAGATTGGTTGGAGAGTACACAAGTGATCTTGGGACTTGGGAATTTGATAAAGATGGGGATGTCTATTTTTCAGGTTTAAAAGGGAAGTGGACGATTGATGATGAATCGAACGGGGATGAACTAAGTGATGATGAATCAACTGATGATGAGTCTTCTGAAAGTGAATCGCCACAAAAAATTAGCATTTGGTTTCATGATTATAATAAAGATAAAGGTGCGATTAGTATCGAATTTACTTCAGAAATTGAAAGAGATGGCGAAAAGTCTTATGAGAAATTATCAAAACTTAATCTTAAATTAGAAGAGTCTATATTTGATGATAATAAATCAGTGGAAGAAAAGTTTGAGGGAATAGATGTAATAAGATTGACTAGGAAACAATAAATCTTGTATATACAGCTTCACTTTTAGGAATTTCGTTATTATATATGTGCTTATGTTCTCTAATCTAATTTTGATGACAAATAAGTAACCTAATCTATGTATACTGTATTTTAAGAAACAAGTAGGAATTTGATTTATAAATCGCACGATATATATTACATTTGACAAAGAAAAGAGGGCTTGAAAATGAGCTGCACTCCAAAAGTTAGACAGAAAAAATCTAACTTTTGGGGTGTTCTTATCATGAAATTAATATATGAGGATAAGGTTCAGATCTAGGAACTCAAAAAGCCAAGGCAAATTTTTAAAAGGCTTTCCAATAGATACGGGGTGAGCGTTTCTAGTATGCAGGACTTAATTTAAGGTTCTTTAAGTTTTGCTATCATTATAAATCTTGATCTTTAAGGAATTAGTGATCAATAAAAATAATAACATTCAGTAATGTTACATTATATTGGACAGTAAATGGACAGTGGCATTGTGTTTGACGGAAAGAAAAAGAGGCTTAAGTGCCTCTTTTGTTATGTAATAAACAATTTATACTAATCTTTTAGTATGCCCTTGAATTTAACACTACTTGGATCCATAATATAACGATTTACCGCTATCTCTTCATTGTCTATATAGTAGTAGAATCTCGGACTATTTACCCCATTATTTTGAGCTATGTTATAGAATGTTTCGTTTAGAGCACCTATGATTGCTCTTTGTTCAGAGACTGAATAAGAAGCAATCAATGGGGAAAGGTTAATTTTTATTCCAGGAGTAACAGATGTCCTTTCCATAGAGAGCGTATCCCCAGTTTTATTATTCATCTCATCGATGGCTGCTTGAACAGAATTATAATAGTTATCTAAATCAACTTTTTCAGTCGGAGTACTGGCCTCTGTTGTATCATCACTGTCAGGCATTTTTTGATCTGATCTGTTTAAACTTTCCTTTTCATGAGAGTTTTCTACACCCAATAATTCAAGACTTGATCTTCCAATTCCTTTATAATTTTTAAGACCAATTGTGATACCGTTAAATTCTTGATTGCTTTTAAGATATTGGTCCCAATCAACGAAGTCATTAAAGGCAATAACAAGAATATGTGCTTTATCTATCTCATACTTTTTACTTCCTGTTGAAGTTTGGATGACTATGCTTTCTACTTCAAAATCATATAGCATTTCCTCAGAACTTGATTCATACGGGATACGTTTTAAAAGTTTTCCTTCAATAGTAAAAACTTTTGAGTTACTATTAAGATAACTATCTAGCTCAGAATTACCGAATGGTTTCCATTCTTCGTTAGCTCGATTCAATGAAGAATTAGATTCTTCATGAATTCTATCTAACTCTGTTTTAATAGCACTGGATAATGGAAATATAGCAATTATTGATAAAATAATGATGATTTTTTGCCAATGTATTTTAATTCTCAATTTAAAATCCTCTTTTTCAATTTTCATAAATAATTTTTAATATATCACTAGTTGATAATAATATACAGTATGTCATACTTGCTGTCAATAAATAATGGTATGATTTTATTTATAATATTAGAAGTTGAGGAAGGTGTTGATAAGTATCAGTAAAAAAGAAGATCATTTATTTTAGGCATTTTATCTTTATTAAATGCGATATTGTAAAACATTGTACTCTAAAAAATAGTGACCTACTGATATCCACACATCATTTGATTTAGAGTAATAAACATGGTACAATGAAAGCGTATACAAAGATCGTGCAAGGAGGGAAAGAAAATGAAAAAAAATAAGCTGTTGCTTGCTAGTGCGATTATGATATCAATTTTAACTCCAATGTCTCAAGTAAAGGCTGATTGGAAACGGGATAATGTTGGTTGGTGGTATTCACTGAACAATGGTTCTTATTATAAAAACACAGGAGCTTATATTGACGGGAAGTGGTATAGATTTGATGACAGAGGTTATATGATGACCGGCTGGCAGCCGATAGCGGAGCGTAATGCTACTAGTCTGAAAAAAATAAACTGGTCTTATTTTGATCCAGTAAATGGTGATCAAAAAATTGGCTGGCAAAATATAGATGGAAAGTGGTATTACCTTACTAGAAGTGGAGCACTTATTGGTGAGCAATACATGGATGGGAAATCTTATTATTTTGACCCAGTTAATGGTGATATGAAAACTGGTTGGATATCTAATTCAGGATATTCTGGTACGGAATGGAATTATTACGACCCTGTAAGCGGAGAAAAAGCTAGGGGTTGGAGAAATATAGATGGGAAATGGTATTACTTTACAATTAGTGCGTTAAAAGGTTCGCAGAATTTAGATGGAGAAAATTATTATTTTGATCCGGTTAACTGCGATATGCAAACGGGTTGGGTAAGCAGACAAGAGGCCTCTGGTACAAAAAGATATTATTACGACCCAGAAAGTGGGAAACAGCTATCAGGTTGGCAAAACATAGATGGGAAAAGGTATTACTTTGGCCTGTATGGGGCATACAGTGGTCGTATAAGTGGTTTAGATGGAAAAGATTATTATTTTGATTCAGATACTTGTGAATTGAAAATAGGATGGTTTGAGTCAGGTAAATATAAATATTATGCAGATCCAAATGATGGTGGTGCACTTGCAAGAAGTAAGACTTTAATTATAGACGGTATTTCATACACATTCGATAGTGGAGGTACTCTTATAAACAATATACCTTAATTGATCAGCACCTTAAAAGTTAGATTTTTTTCTAACTTTCAAGGTGCTTTTAACTATGGTTATAAAGAATTGTATTATAAAATTAGAGTGAGTTATAAGGTTATTTCTTTAATTATTTTTTTTGATTCTATTTCAGATACTATCTTATATAATTTTATCTAAAAGTGAACACTGATAGCCTTTTGAAGGAGAAATAAAAAGAGAGTGACTCTATATTTGAATTCGTTGATGGTGACCTTCATATATCCACACATCATTTGATTTAGAGAAATAAACATGCTACAATGAAAGCGTATACAAAATATAAGGAGGAAATGCAAATGAAAAAAGCAACTAAGTGTTTGCTAGGTGGGGCATTAGTAATATTACTTTTAACTCCAGTATCTCAAGTAAAGGCTGATTGGCATCAAGATAATATTGGTTGGTGGTACTCACTAAATAATGGTTCTTATTATAAAAACCAAGAAGCTTATATCGACGGTAAAAACTATAAGTTTGATGATAGAGGATATATGATAACTGGCTGGCAATATAATGTGTCTAATGATGGAGATTACCATGGGTGGTATTATTACGATCCTGTAAACGGTGATAAAAAAATGGGCTGGCAATTGATAGATGGGAAATGGTATTACCTTAGCGCATTTGGAGCACGTTTTGGTGGTCAAAATATAGATGGAAAACAATATTATTTCGACCCAGTTAATTGTGATATGAAAACTGGTTGGATATCTTATCCAGGATATTCTGGTACGGAATGGAATTATTACGACCCTGTAAGCGGAGAAAAAGCTACCGGTTGGAGAAATATAGATGGGAAATGGTATTATTTTCTCCCTCACGCGTTAAAAGGTTTCCAAAAGATAGGTGATAAAAGTTATTATTTCGATCCAGTTAATTCCGATATGAAAACGGGCTGGATATCTAAACAAGGATACCCTGGTCTAGAATGGTATTATTATGATCCAGAAAGTGGAGCACGAGTATCAGGTTGGCAAACTATAGATGGGAAAACGTATTGCTTTGACGAATTTGGTAAGGCGTTTGTAGGTCATTGGATATTAGATGAGGGCAAACATTATTATTTTGACCCAACTACACGTGAATTGATAACAGGATGGGTTGAATTATCTGGAATCAAATATTATGCAGATCCTAACGATGGTGGTGCATTTGCAATGAATAAAACTTTAATTATAGACGGTGTTTCTTATACATTCAGTAGTGGTGGTTCTGTTATCAATAATGAGCCTTAATTGATTAACGCCTCAAAAGTTGGATTCTTTCTAGCTTTTGAGGTGTTTTTAATTATGATAATAACAGACCACCCTCGCGGTGGTTTGTTCTATACTAGACATACATCGAAGAGGAGCTAGAAAAGAAGTGAGGAAAGGAGGATGTCTGTGCTAAAAAAAGGATTGATCTTTCTATTATTAGGAATTACTGTGTTAGTAGCTTGGCTTCTCTTTGTTCCGAATGAACAACCAGCTCTAAATTTTTCATCTAAAAATAAAATTGAATTGCTGGCAAGAATACTTGATCATCGTAATGCCAATACCATTAGAAAAGCTGGCTATGGGATTCCTTCAGACGCAGAGATCAGACGTGTGGGTGGCATAGACCAACTGGAAATGGATGGGGATTTGAAATGGATGGTACGAGTTCCTAGTCCAGATGACAATAAAATCTTGATTACCTCTTCAACGATCATTGAGGGTGAAAAAATAGATGTAGCCTTTTCATTAGATAAAGAGTGGGGATTACTACATGTTAGTTATTTCCATATTGAGAAAGATGGGACCACAAACCGAGTTGAGGTCAGTGATTCTCAGCAAACAGAGCTCCTAGAAAAAGTGCAAACAGCATTAAATCACTTTGTAAAAAAAATGGAGCAAGAGCTAAAGCCGTAACTAGTTATGGATATCTTAAAAAGAATGAAGTTCCGTAGTCTTTGGGTAGAAGGAGCTTTCAAAATAGATCAAAAAAACCCACCTTCGGGTGGCTTTTTTCTATACTTGATTTTACCATTTGGTCAGGGAGACTTCGCCACTATTGAGCCAGATTTCTTCTTGATTGTCTAATTGGACCAAGAGTTGGCCGGTATCAGAGATGTCTTTGGCGAGGCCTTGATAGGTCTGTTGGTTCTGCTCAAAAGTGACAGTTCGTCCTAGGACCAGGGAGCGCTCTTTGTAGAGGTAGACCAGTTCATCGACATCTGTTTGGAAGAATTCCTTCCAGATCTCACTGATGAGGTCATTGCGGGTGATGGGACAAGGCCCTTCAAATAAGGAACCTGCCTTACTTTCTAGCTCTTCTGGGAAAGTAGGAATGGCTAAATTGAGACCGACTCCGATAATGACATCCGTGACGAGACCAGTCTCAATCGAGGTGATAGCTTCGGTGAGGATTCCCCCAATTTTTTTATGGCGGTAGTAAATATCGTTGACCCACTTGATATCGATATCGATCAGGGTCAGGTTTTTAATAGCCTTGAAGATGGCTCCAGCGACCATGAGGGTATATGGGGGGAGCTCCGCAGGGGGTAATTGTGGCTTGAGATGAAGGGACATGTAGATGCCCCCTTGATCAGGGCAGTAGTAGTCACGACCAAAGCGGCCCTTTCCTGCGGATTGCGAATTGGCCAGGTAGAGCGCCTTGCCTTCTTGATGGCTTTCTATGCCTAATTTTGCGTCCAATTGGGTAGAATGACATTCTTCATTCAAAGTAACGGTCAACTGGGTATTGCTTGCGATGACTTCAGGAAGAAGAATATCGCCTGAGACCAGTCTATAGCCCTTCTTTTTTAGGGATTCGATGACGACCCCATCTTTTTCCAGGCGCTGAATGGCCTTCCAGATGGAGGTGCGGGAAACACCTAGTTCTTGCGCCAGCTGCTCCCCGTTGACATAATCATCTGCCTGAGAAAGGGTTTGAAAGAGGATTTCGTGTGTTTTCATAGGACCTCCTAGCGACTGCTGTCTCGAATCGTGAGTTTAGTGGCTAATTTGACCATATAGGGAACACTTGGTTGATTCCCTTGAAAGGTTTGTCGCAACATCTGAATGGCTTGCTTGCCCATTTCTTCCGTGTAGACGGTCACTGTAGAGAGGGCAGGAAAGACATACTTGGCAATCGATGTATCATTGAAGGAAATGAGACTGACGCGATCAGGAACTGCGATTTGATGCTCCTGAAGGGACCGAAGAGCCCCGACAGCTAAGGCATCACTGGCCATGAAAAAGGCAGTTGGCAAGTCGTCGCCCAATGCTTGAATCAGTTGCTCCATCATCTGATAACCCGACTCGGTCGAGAATTGACCAACAGAGACAAAGCGCTCCTCATAAAGTCCTTTTTCCGTGAGAAACTGTTGAAAGGTTCGTTGACGGGGATCCATCTGAAGTGGTGTCGCATCTGCTGTCTCTTCCTGCCCGACCAAGAGCCCGATCTCCTTGTGGCCATGCTCAAGGAAATGCTCGAGAGCGGTGATGACAGAATCTTCTAGATCGGTCGTCACACAGGAATGCCCTAAATAGAGGGTATTGCTATCGACAAAGATCAGGGGTTTGCCGTAGCTTTCTAGATCTCGAATGGTCTTGGGACTGAATTTTCCAAGAGCGATGATGCCGTCTGCCTCTTGAATCAAGGACCAATCGTCATTATTAAAGATACGAAAGATCTCATAGCCTAATTCCTGGGCTTGTTTTTCTAACCCCATCCGAATGGCATAGTAGTAGAGGTCATCTAATTCTTCTTCGCGCGTGTACCATTCAAAAATGACGATTTTATGAAAATCCTCAACTGGTTGAGGCGCTGTTTTGCGGCTTTTCTTTTGGTAATGCAGGTCCTCAGCGATGCGAAGAATCCGACTGCGCGTGTCTTCACCAACCGATAAGGTCGCATCCTGGTTGAGGACGCGAGAGACCGTTGCCTGAGAAACGCCTGCTTTTTCCGCAATGTCTTTAATCGTTGCCATAGTTCATCCTTTATTGATTTCTACTTCCAGTATACTCTAAAAATTAGTAAAAAGAAATAAAATTTTACTAAATTTTATGTTTGTTGCGATATTGGCTAGGAGTCAGTTGGCTATAGGCCTTAAAGGCTTTTGAAAAATAGAGGGGATCTGAAAAGCCCACCGAGTAAGCTACAATCTTAATGCTTTCGTCCGTATTGGTCAGTAACTGTTGGGCACGCTGCATGCGGACCGAGTGCAAGAATTCCTTGGGAGAGATCTGGTGAAACTCCTTAAAAATAGTTGTCAGATAGGAGCGATGGACATTGAGGTCATCAGCGATCTCTTGAATACTCAAGTGTTCTTTGTTGTAATGCGTCTCAATCACATGCTTGCAGGTCAGGTAGAGTTGATAGGTTGGAGATGGATGGCTCCGATGGATATCGGGAGCCACTTCACTGATAAGAAATAGCAGTTCATAGATCTGCGAGAGAAGGTGGAGTTGGTAGTGAGAAGTCATTTTTGAAGCCTCTGCTTTGTGGACGAGTCGCTCCATAAACTGGCCGATCTTTTCTGTTTCCACCTCTGTTTTCTTTAAAAAGCCTTTTTCATGCAGGGTTGAAAAACGCATGAAATCACTCACCTTGGTGCCACTGATGCCAATCCAGTAGTAGGACCAAGGTTCTTCTGCATCGGCCTTGTAGTAGGTCACCTTATTTTTGGGAAGAAGAAAGAGATCCCCGGTCTCTAGGTGGATTTCTTTTTTATTGAAGTGGAAGACTCCCTTTCCTTCTGTAATAAAATGCAAGACAAAATTATCTCGGACGCTAGGGCCAAATTCATAGTTTTTTGGACAATCTTCATAGCCATAAAAATCAAGGGCTAGGTCAATGGTATCGGTTTGGTATTCAGAAAAGACTAACATAGGGAAACCTCCTACCTAACATTTTACCATATAAGTCCAACAAAATTCTATTTTCGAAAGCGTTTACATTATGTAAAATAAAGACATGCTAAAAAAGAAAGTTATTGGAACTGAATATAAAAATACATAGTGATTTTTTAGGGTCCAATGGAGGAAGATATGGCAATTCGTATCGAACAAAATTTGTTCTATGTAGAAAGTAAGGGACTGAGCCTGATCCTTGAAAATCGAGATGGCTACCTGATGCTTAAGCATCTGGGACGTCCGATCCCGTCTTATCATTTTTCCAATACGGTGCATGAGAAGGATCATGCTTTCTCTGGAAATCCAACACCTGATAATCGAACCTTCAGCTTGGATACCCAGCGTCAGATCCTAGGACAGCACGGGCTTGGAGATTTCCGAAAGCCGTCTATTCAAATCCAGCACGGCGCCACAGAGGTGACGGATTTCCTCTATGTCGGAGCCAATATCTACTCTGGCAGTGTCGAGGCAACTGGTTTTCCCAATCCACATACACTAGATAGTGCTGAAACCTTGGTCTTGGTCTTTGAAGATGATCAAGCGGCTCTTCGTTTGACCCTCTATTACACGGCTTACGAGGATCGAGCAACTATCACCAGTTTTTCAAAAATTGAAAACTGCAGTGATGAAACCGTCGTGATCCACAAGGCCCTCAGTGTGATGGCCGATGTCCCAGCAGGTGACTATGATGTCATCACCCTTCAAGGCGCTTATGCGAGAGAAAAAACAGTCCGCCGTCAGCAAGTGGAACAAGGAATCTTCTCCATCAGCTCCAACCGTGGTGCTTCTGGACACGCCCAGACTCCTGCCCTTATTCTAGCAGATCATGAAGTGACCGAAGATGCCGGTTCAGCCCTTGCCTTCCAACTGCTCTACAGTGGGAATTTTGAAGGATTTGTTCAAAAGAATCAACTCAATGAAGTTCGGGTTGGATTGGGAATCAATCCAGAAAACTTCTCTTGGGAGTTAGCGCCAAATCAGCTCTTTGATACGCCGGTAGCCATGATCAGCTACTCACATGAGGGATTGACTGGCCTCAGTCAAGAAAGTCAAGCATTTGTCCAAAATCATATCATTCCTAGTCCCTATGCTCATAAAGAACGTCCAATTCTGATCAACAACTGGGAAGCCACCTACTTTGATTTTAAAAAAGAAAAATTATTGGAGCTAGCAGATGAGGCTCAAAAAGTGGGAATCGAACTCTTTGTTCTTGATGATGGCTGGTTTGGCAATCGCTATGATGACAATCGGGCCCTTGGTGACTGGACTGTCAATGAAGAAAAATTAGGAGGAAGTCTAGCAGAATTGATCCAGGGCATCCACGACAAGGGGCTTCAATTTGGCCTTTGGGTGGAGCCAGAAATGATTTCTGTTGATAGCGACCTCTATCGGGCTCATCCGGACTGGGCTATTCAAGTCCCAGGCTACGAACACACCCATTCACGGAATCAACTGGTGCTCGATTTCTCCAATAAAGAAGTGGTGGCTTATATCAAGCAGGTCTTGGATGACATACTTGGAAAGCATGAGATCGACTATATCAAATGGGATATGAACCGCAATATCACCAAACTTGGAAATGGTAAAACCTACCTTGAAACCAAGATGCAATCTCATGCTTATATCCTGGGTCTCTATGAAGTGGTTTCTTACTTGACAGAGAAGTACGAGAACATCCTCTTTGAGTCTTGCTCCGGTGGTGGTGGCCGCAATGACCTTGGTATGATGCGTTACTTCCCACAGGTCTGGGCAAGTGACAATACGGATGCCATTGCCAGACTTCCGATCCAGTACGGATCGAGTTATCTCTATCCTACCATTTCTATGGGGGCTCACGTTTCAGCGGTTCCAAATCACCAGATGGGACGGATGACACCGCTTGAAACGCGAGGTCATGTAGCCATGATGGGAAATCTAGGCTATGAATTGGATCTAACCAGTCTTCCGCAAGAAGAGTTGGATAGGATCGCAGCTCAAGTCGCTCATTACAAAACGATTCGACCACTTGTTCAATTCGGAAAACACTACCGCTTGATCAATCCAAGCCAAGGTAGCAATCAAGCAGCCGTCCAGTTCACTTATCAAGATCGCACGGTTGTAACTTATGTACGGGTCTTATCAACGGTTGAGGAGATCGAGCCGACCCTGAAACTCAAAGGATTGGAAGAAGATGCGCTCTATCGCTTAGAAGGGACGGACCAAGTCTATTCAGGAGCTGAGCTCATGTATGCCGGCTTAACCGTCGTTCTTCCTCAGGGAGATTTCCTCAGCAAACAATATGTTTTTGTCAAAAAATAAAAGGAGACAGCCAAATGAAATGGTATAAAAAAATCGGACTTCTTGCGACTACAGGCTTAGCCTTGTTTGGGCTTGGCGCTTGCTCCAACGATGGTAAATCTGCGGATGGCACAGTGACCATCGAGTATTTCAACCAGAAAAAAGAAATGACCAAAACCTTGGAAGAAATCGCGCGTGATTTTGAAAAGGAAAATCCAAAGGTCAAGGTCAAAGTTGTCAATGTACCAAACGCTGGTGAGGTGTTGAAGACCCGTGTCCTCGCAGGTGATGTACCAGATGTGGTCAATATTTACCCACAGTCTATCGAACTGCAAGAATGGGCGAAAGCGGGTGTCTTCGAAGATTTAAGCAATAAAGACTATCTGAAACGTGTGAAAAATGGCTACGCTGAAAAATATGCTGTCAACGGAAAAGTCTACAACGTTCCTTTCACAGCCAATGCTTACGGAATCTACTACAACAAAGATAAATTCGAAGAATTGGGCTTGAAGGTTCCTGAAACTTGGGACGAATTTGAACAGTTGGTAAAAGACATCGTTGCCAAAGGACAAACTCCATTTGGGATTGCAGGAGCAGAAGCTTGGACACTCAATGGGTACAATCAATTGGCCTTTGCGACAGCAGCAGGTGGCGGAAAAGAAGCCAACCAATACCTTCGTTATTCTCAGCCAAATTCCATTAAATTGTCTGATCCGATTATGAAGGATGATATCAAGGTCATGGATATCCTTCGCATTAAAGGTTCGAAGCAAAAGAACTGGGAAGGTGCAGGTTATACAGACGTTATCGGAGCCTTCGCGCGTGGAGATGTCCTCATGACACCAAATGGATCTTGGGCTATCACCGCGATCAATGAACAAAAACCGAAATTTAAGATTGGGACCTTCATGATTCCAGGGAAAGAAAAAGGACAAAGCTTAACCGTTGGTGCGGGAGACTTAGCATGGTCTATCTCAGCTACTACCAAACATCCAAAAGAAGCCAATGCCTTTGTGGAATACATGACCCGTCCAGAAGTCATGCAAAAGTACTATGATGTGGACGGATCTCCAACAGCGATCGAAGGGGTCAAACAAGCAGGAGAGGATTCACCGCTTGCTGGGATGACCAAATATGCCTTTACGGATCGTCACTTGGTGTGGTTGCAACAATACTGGACCAGTGAAGCAGACTTCCATACCTTGACGATGAACTATGTCTTGACAGGTGATAAACAAGGAATGGTCAATGATTTGAATGCCTTCTTTAACCCGATGAAAGCGGATGTGGATTAGGAGTAGAGAGACGATGAAAAAAGTATTACAAAAATATTGGGCATGGGCTTTTGTGGTCATTCCCCTCTTATTACAAGCAATTTTCTTCTATGTGCCGATGTTCCAAGGAGCCTTTTACAGTTTTACCAACTGGACAGGTTTGACCTATAACTACAAGTTTGTCGGCTTGAACAACTTTAAACTCCTCTTCATGGATCCAAAATTCATGAATGCGATTGGCTTTACCGCGATCATCACCATTGCCATGGTGGTTGGTGAGATTGCACTTGGGATCTTCATTGCGCGTGTCTTAAACTCTAAAATCAAAGGGCAAACCTTCTTCCGTGCTTGGTTTTTCTTCCCAGCAGTTTTGTCCGGCTTGACAGTGGCGTTGATCTTCAAACAAGTCTTCAACTACGGTCTACCAGCGATTGGGAATGCACTTCATATCGAGTTTCTCCAAACCAGTCTTTTAGGGACTAAGTGGGGAGCAATATTCGCGGCTGTCTTTGTCCTTCTTTGGCAAGGAGTAGCTATGCCCATCATTATCTTCCTAGCTGGTCTGCAATCTATTCCAACCGAGATTACAGAAGCAGCAAGAATCGATGGAGCGACGAGCAAGCAAGTCTTCTGGAATGTTGAATTGCCTTACTTGCTACCAAGTGTCTCTATGGTCTTTATCCTAGCCCTAAAAGGTGGGCTTACAGCCTTTGACCAAGTCTTTGCCATGACTGGTGGTGGTCCAAACAATGCCACAACCTCACTTGGGCTCTTGGTTTATAATTATGCCTTTAAAAACAACCAATTCGGTTATGCCAATGCCATTGCCGTAATCTTGTTCTTCTTGATTGTAGTGATTTCAATCATCCAATTGAGAGTATCTAAGAAATTTGAAATTTAAGAGGAGAAGCACGATGAAACAAGATGAAAGAAAAGCCTTGATTGGCAAATATATTCTATTGATTCTAGGATCGGTTCTGATTTTAGTGCCGCTCCTTGCCACCCTCTTTAGTTCCTTCAAACCAACCAAAGATATTGTAGATAATTTCTTTGGATTCCCGACGAATTTCACATGGGACAACTTTAGCCGTCTATTGGCTGATGGGATCGGAGGCTATTATTGGAACTCTGTCGTCATCACTGTCTTGTCTTTACTTGCAGTAATGATCTTTATCCCCATGGCAGCCTACTCCATCGCACGTAATATGAGTAAGAGAAAAGCCTTTACCATCATGTACACCCTCTTGATCCTTGGAATTTTCGTACCTTTCCAAGTCATCATGATTCCGATTACAGTTATGATGAGTAAACTCGGTTTGGCTAACACCTTTGGTTTGATCTTGCTCTACTTGACTTATGCGATTCCACAGACCCTCTTTCTCTATGTGGGGTATATCAAAATCTCTATCCCAGAAAGTTTGGATGAAGCAGCAGAAATCGATGGGGCTAATAAGTTTACAACTTATTTCCGTATCATCTTCCCAATGATGAAACCGATGCATGCGACAACTATGATCATCAATGCTCTTTGGTTCTGGAATGACTTCATGTTGCCACTCCTTGTCTTGAACCGGGATTCAAAAATGTGGACCTTGCCTTTGTTCCAATACAACTACGCAGGACAATATTTCAACGACTACGGACCAAGCTTTGCTTCTTACGTTGTCGGCATTATCAGTATCACCATTGTCTATCTCTTCTTCCAACGCCATATCATCGCAGGAATGAGCAACGGCGCAGTGAAATAAGAAATAAGATACAAAGGGACGATTCAGCTTGCTGAAAATTTCTGTAGAAAAATAGGAAATCGACGTAGTGTGCTTGCACACAAGAAGATTTATCTTTTTTCCTAAGAAATTAGTCCCGTGTTCAATTCTGTACACAAAGTAACGATTCAGCTTGCTGATTTAAATCGTATCCTAGGAAGCAATTTTAAAATAGAAAAACTCAAGAAAGCCAGGTCTCTTAAAACTTGGCTTTCAAAAAAGAAAAGGAAACCATTATGCCAATTCAAAACAAAACCATGTTAATTTCTTACTCAGATAGCTTAGGAAATAACCTGAAGGATCTCTATGAAAATCTGGAGAAGCACTTTGGGGATGCAGTAGGTGGGGTTCACCTCTTGCCATTTTTCCCATCAACTGGTGACCGTGGCTTTGCGCCTGTGGACTATGACCAAGTGGATCCAGCCTTTGGAGATTGGGAAGATGTCAAACGCTTGGGCGACAAGTACTATCTTATGTTTGACTTTATGATCAATCACATTTCTCGTCAATCTAAATACTACAAGGACTACCAAGAGAAGCATGACCAAAGTGCCTACAAGGACCTCTTTCTCAACTGGGACAAGTTCTGGCCAGAGAATCGCCCAACTCAAGCAGATGTGGACTTGATTTATAAGCGCAAAGACCGAGCTCCCAAGCAAGCCATCACTTTTGCGGATGGGACGACCGAGCATCTCTGGAATACCTTTGGGGAAGAGCAGATTGACCTAGACGTGACCAAGGAAGTGACCATGGACTTTATTCGCAAGACCATCGAACACCTGGCCAGCAATGGCTGTGACCTCATTCGTTTGGACGCCTTTGCCTATGCGGTGAAGAAATTGGACACCAATGATTTCTTCGTAGAGCCAGACATTTGGGATTTGTTGGATAAGGTGCGCGATATGGCCGCAGGCTACGGTGCTGAGCTTCTTCCAGAGATTCATGAGCACTATTCCATCCAGTTTAAGATTGCTGACCACGATTATTATGTCTATGACTTCGCGCTTCCAATGGTCACCCTCTATAGCCTCTATAGCTCAAAAGTGGATCGCCTTGCCAAGTGGTTGAAGATGAGTCCGATGAAGCAATTCACGACGCTCGATACCCATGATGGGATTGGGGTGGTCGATGTCAAGGATATCTTGACAGATGAAGAGATTGACTATGCTTCAAATGAGCTCTATAAGGTAGGGGCAAATGTTAAACGCAAATATTCCACAGCAGAATACAACAACTTGGACATATACCAAATCAATTCGACCTACTATTCAGCACTAGGAGATGATGATCGTAAATACTTCCTAGCCCGTTTGATTCAAGCTTTTGCGCCAGGCATTCCACAGGTTTATTATGTTGGATTCCTAGCTGGGAAGAATGATTTGGAACTCTTAGAAAACACCAAAGAAGGCCGCAATATCAACCGTCATTACTACAGCAATGAAGAAATCGCTAAAGAAGTAGAGCGTCCAGTCGTGCAATCCCTTCTCAAACTCTTTAGCTTCCGGAATAACTCGAAAGCTTTTGATCTAGAAGGAAGCATTGAGGTGGAAACACCAGATGATCATACCATTGTCATCACGCGCCAAAATAAAGACCAAACTGTCACAGCAGTAGCCCGAATTGATCTTGCTGACGGGACTTACCAAGTGACAGAAAATGGTCAAGAAATGGTGTTTTAAAAAAATATGAACGAACTAAAGGATAAGTAAAAAATGCTTATCCTTTTTCTGTTTTAGATATTGCAACCGTTTACAAAACTATAAAACAATGGTACAATATCTATTGAAAGAAAGGAGGTCGCTTTATGAAAAAAATCATTTATCCATCTGCGGCCCTATTAACGGCTTTTGCTCTATTATCCGTTCAAACAGCAAAAGCAGACACAGCTCAAGCGTCGGATCAAGCCAATGAACCGGCAGCAACAGTAGAAGAGGTGGTGGCTTCTCCAACGCCAGAAAGCACCACAGAAAATCAGGGAGAAGTGGCCGAAACGCCGACTTCAACAGACCGTGCTGCTGTCCCTGCAGCCTCCCCAACGGTAACCTCGACAGAGACGGCATCTCCTGAAGTGGAAAAACTGATTGAAAACATGCCACTCAAACAAAAAGTGACGCAAATGATCATGCCGGACTTCCGTAAGTGGCAGGAGGCTAATCAGGAGTCGCCACAGGATCTCACCAAGGTCAATGCTGAAGTAGCAGATGCGATTGATAAATATGATTTTGGAGGCGTCATTCTTTTTGCTGAAAACGTCAAAGAGACCAAGCAGACCCTGGCTCTGACGCAAGATATGCAAAAGGCAGCGATTGAAAACAAAGCCAATAACGGGAAGATTCCGCTATTGTTAGCCATCGACCAAGAAGGGGGGATCGTCTACCGCTTGGGTACGGGTACTGCCCTTCCTGGCAATATGGCCATTGGGGCTACCAATGATCCCAAACTAGCGAAAGAAGCCGGTCAAATCATCGGACGTGAACTTTCTGCATTAGGCTTGAATGTGGACTTCGCTCCGGTTCTAGATACCAATAATAATCCTCAAAACCCTGTGATTGGGCTTCGTTCCTTCTCATCTGACCCAAACCGGGTTGCCTACTTGGGTATTCCGATGATGAAAGGGATTCAAGACTACAATGTCGCTGTAGCTGCCAAGCATTTTCCAGGCCACGGAGATACAGCAGTCGATTCACATACGGGTCTGCCATTGGTGGATAAATCTCTTGCCGAGCTTGAAAAATTGGAACTCCTTCCATTCAAAAAAGCTATGGATGAAGGGGTAGACCTCTTGATGACGGCTCATATCCAATACCCGCAGATTGAAAAAGATCAGGTCGTGTCAAAAGAAACGGGTGAGAAAATCTATGTTCCAGCGACGCTCTCTGATGATATTTTAACGGGCTTGGTACGAAAGAAATACGGCTATAAGGGCGTGATTGTCTCCGATGCCATGGGAATGGATGCTATCGCTAAGAACTTCGGTGAGGTGGAAGCTGTGAAGATGGCCATCAAAGCCGGAGTTGACCTGGTCTTGATGCCAACGACCCTTCGCAGCAAAGCCGATTTGACCAAGATTGATACCATTGTCAATGCGGTGGTAGATGCGGTCCAAACCGGTGACATCTCAGAAGAACGCTTAAATGAGTCGGTTCGCCGGATTCTGACCCTCAAAGAAAAACGTGGGGTCTTGAATTTTGATCCAAGTGCTCGGACGGCTGAAAAAGCAGAAGAAGCAGTCGGATCTAGCCTCAACCGTGACTTGGAACGTAAGATTGCAACAGCAGCGGTGACGGTTGTAAAAAATGAAGACAATACCTTGCCATTTAAGGTGCAAACAGGGGACCATGTCTTACTCTTAGGAGCTTTTGAAAACGAAGTTCCTGGACTCGATTTGGGTATGCGTCGCTTAATTGCTGACGGAGTGCTTCCAAAAGATACCTCCTTTGTGGCCAAGAACTTCACTAAAGAATCTACCCTTCATAGTCTAAAAGAAGACCTAGAGAAAGCCACTCACATCGTAGTGATTTCAGAGATCGGTTATGAAGGGCATCTAGATAAAGATTTCTGGCGGACCAAGATCCCAACTGAAATCGTCAATTATGCCAATACCAACCATAAGAAGGCAGCAGTCCTTTCTATCTCTAAACCTTATGATGTAGCCAACTATCCAGCAGCCAAAGCCATTTTGGCAGTCTATGGAAATAAGGGAATGGATCCAACGGAATCCCTCAAACCAGACAATGCATTTGGTCCTAATATTCCTGCAGGAGTGGAAGTCATCTTCAATGGCAAAGAACATCTAGGTACCTTGCCGGTGGATATTCCAAAAATTGTAGACGGAAAAATGTCGGAAACAGAGTACGCCTACCGCATTGGTCATGGTCTCTTCTATCCAGCACCGGCACCATTGCCAACACCAGAAACCCAAGATCCAACTTCACCAGTCCAAGATCCAACCCATCAGACACAACCAGTAGAGGTTGGTAACACAGGAACTCAGGTCCTTGTTAGCAAGCAAGAAAAAGCTAGCACTCTTGATGCTCCACAAGTTATTCCGATCGCTGTGAAACAAGCCACTGATCAGGCTCCTGCAAGTGTTTCAGCAAGTCCTGCATCATCGGTATTGCCAAAAACCGGTCAAACAGGGAACCTCTTCTCCCTCATGGGCATCAGCCTCTTAACCTTCCTTGGATCTTTTGTCTATCCAAGAAAGAAACACTAAAGGATTCAGAATCTCAATTGGGTGATTTCCCAATTGAGATTTTTTGGTAAAAGTTTACTAAAATTAACTCGAGATGGCAATGATGGAATAGAAGTTGTAATCGGAGGAAAACCCTTTGTTATCGCCTTTCTGGGTATAAAATAAAAAATTAATAAAATTTTACTAAAAACACTTGAAGTTTTACTTGTGATCAGATATAATACAAGTATAAAAACGTTTACAAAACTAAAGGAGTTTCTCATGACGACAACAATCACATCTCAAGATTTACAAGCAAAGTTCCAGGCTGTCTTTGGGGAAAAGGCTGATCATACCTTCTTTTCACCAGGACGGATTAATCTGATTGGTGAACACACGGACTATAATGGTGGCCATGTCTTCCCAGCAGCCATCACACTTGGTACCTACGGAGCGGCAAGAAAGCGCGAGGATAAGGTCTTGCGTTTCTTCTCAGGAAACTTTGAAGACAAGGGGATCATTGAAGTTCCACTTGAAAATCTCCACTTTGAAAAAGAGCACAACTGGACCAACTATCCAAAAGGCGTGCTCCACTTCTTGCAAGAAGCTGGTCATGTCATTGATAGCGGAATGGACGTCTATGTTTATGGCAATATTCCAAATGGATCCGGTCTTTCTTCTTCAGCATCACTTGAGCTCTTGATTGGTGTCATCGCTGAGAAACTATATGATCTTCACTTAGATCGTCTAGATCTGGTCAAGATCGGCAAACAAACCGAAAATCACTTCATCGGAGTTAACTCTGGGATCATGGACCAATTTGCCATCGGTATGGGAGCGGATCAACGGGCTATTTATCTCGATACCAACACCCTAGAGTATGATTTGGTCCCGCTGGACCTCAAAGACAATGTCGTAGTCATCATGAATACCAACAAACGCCGGGAATTAGCGGATTCAAAATACAATGAACGTCGTTCAGAATGCGAAACCGCCGTTTCTGAACTCCAAGAAAAATTGGATATCCAAACCTTAGGAGAATTGGATCTCTGGTCTTTTGATGCCTACAGCTACTTGATCAAGGATGAAAATCGCATCAAACGGGCTCGTCATGCTGTACTTGAAAACCAACGGACTCTCCAAGCTCGTAAGGCACTTGAAGCAGGTGATTTGGAAGGCTTTGGCCGTCTCATGAATGCTTCCCACGTATCCTTGGAGCATGACTACGAAGTGACAGGTCTAGAATTGGATACCTTGGTGCATACAGCCTGGGAACAAGAAGGCGTCTTGGGCGCTCGTATGACAGGAGCAGGCTTTGGTGGTTGCGCCATCGCCCTTGTAAACAAAGATAAAGTTGAAGCCTTTAAAGAAGCTGTTGGCAAACGCTATGAGGAAATCATTGGCTATGCGCCAAGTTTCTACATTGCAGAGGTTGCGGCAGGGACACGGGTGCTTGATTAAAAAGGAGATAGGATGACAGAACTGGTATTAGATGCATTTGTCACAGCCGTCATTGCGGCAAGTGACTATGAAGAGATGGATCGGATTTATCTAAAAAACCGCGTTATGAGTCGCATTGGAGAAGAAGGGCTAGACGCCCCAGCTCATCAAGCTGACTTGATCGCACTCAAAGATCAGCTGGTGGAAATCGCTGTTGCGAATAATAAGATCCAGGACAGCATGGCCGCAAAAGACAGTTTGGGTGCGGAATTGATGGCTTGGGTCACCCCTAGTCCTAGTCAGGTCAACCATCGTTTCTGGGAGACCTATCGTCAGTCCAAGGAAGACGCGATTGCTGATTTCTATGCCCTCTCCAAGCGCAATGATTACATCAAGGTCAAGGCGATTGCGCAAAATATCGCTTTTGAGGCAGAAACTCCATATGGCTCCCTTGAAATCACCATCAATCTGTCAAAACCTGAAAAAGATCCTAAAGACATCGCAGCGGCGAAGCTGGCTAAAGCTAGTCATTATCCAGCCTGCCAACTGTGCTTTGAAAATGAAGGCTATCAAGGTCGCCTAGACCATCCTGCCCGTGCCAATCATCGGATTATCCGCTTTGACATGGACGGGCATGATTGGGGCTTTCAATATTCCCCTTATGCCTACTTCAATGAACACTGCATTTTCCTCGATAGCCAGCATGTTCCCATGGCCATTAGTCGCAAGACCTTTGAGCGACTCTTGACCATTGTCGAGACTTTTCCAGGCTATTTTGCGGGCTCCAATGCAGACCTGCCCATTGTAGGGGGATCCATCCTGACTCATGACCATTACCAAGGCGGACGCCACACCTTCCCTATGGAGCTGGCTCCTGTGGAGGAAAGCTTTACCATTAAGGGATTTGAGGCTGTATCGGTAGGAATTGTCAACTGGCCCATGTCAGTTCTTCGTTTGAATTCAGATGACAAGGCGCAATTGATTGCCCTGGCAGACCATATCCTAACAGCCTGGCGAGGCTACTCGGATCCAGCTGTTCAGGTCTTAGCGGCATCCGACGGTCAGCCCCACCATACCATTACCCCCATTGCCCGGATTCGTGATGGGCATTATGAACTGGACTTGGTGTTTCGTGACAACCAAACCTCACCAGAGCATCCCGATGGCATTTATCACCCACATGCAGATGTGCAACACATCAAAAAAGAAAATATCGGCCTGATCGAAGTCATGGGCTTGGCCATTTTGCCACCTCGCCTCAAGGAAGAGCTCAAGCAGGTTCAAGACTATTTGCTTGGACGTGAGAGCACAGTGGCAACTTACCACCAGCCTTGGGCAGATGATTTGAAATCTACTCACCCAGCTATTACAGACGAAGCAGAGGCAGAGGCCCTTGTCCGTGAATCAGTCGGTCAGATCTTTGCGCGCGTGCTCGAAGATGCCGGAGTCTACAAGCGAACCGCAGAAGGACAAGCTGCCTTTAGACGCTTTGTTGCGACACTTTAAGTGTGGAGAAGAGGCAGAAATTTGGTACAATAAGAGAGAAGACAAGAAGCGAAAGGAAAACAAATGGCAATACTCGTACTCGGAGGAGCTGGCTATATCGGTTCCCACATGGTGGACCGTTTGGTCAATGAAGGACAGGAAAAAGTCGTCGTGGTCGATAGCCTGGTCACAGGCCACCGTGCAGCGGTGCATCCAGATGCCGTCTTTTACCAAGGAGACCTGGCGGATCAAGACTTTATGCGCACTGTTTTTAAGGAACATGCAGATATCGATGCGGTCATCCACTTTGCGGCTTACTCACTGGTCGCTGAATCCATGGCCGATCCATTGAAATATTTTGACAATAATACAGCAGGCATGGTCAAACTCTTGGAAGTCATGCATGAATGTGGGGTGCACTACATCGTCTTTTCTTCAACTGCTGCCACTTACGGCATTCCAGAAGAAATTCCGATTCTTGAAACCACTCCGCAAAAACCAATCAACCCTTATGGCGAAAGCAAGCTCATGATGGAAACCATTATGCGCTGGGCCGATCAAGCCTACGGGATCAAGTATGTGCCCCTTCGTTACTTTAATGTAGCGGGTGCCAAGCCAGATGGATCCATCGGAGAAGACCATGGACCAGAGACCCATCTCTTGCCGATCGTCTTGCAAGTAGCCCAAGGCAAACGCGAAAAGATCTCTATTTTTGGAGATGACTACCAGACACCAGATGGGACCAATGTTCGGGACTATGTCCATCCATTTGACTTGGCAGATGCCCATCTTTTAGCAGTGGAGTATCTCCGAAACGGCAACCCATCTACCGCCTTTAACCTGGGCTCATCGACTGGATTCTCCAATCTTCAAATCGTTGAAGCAGCCCGCAAGGTTACAGGACATCCGATCCCACTTGAGATAGCCGATCGCAGACCAGGAGATCCAGATACCCTGATCGCATCATCTGAGAAGGCGCGTGCCATCCTCGGTTGGCAACCAAAATTTGACAATATCGAAACCATCATCCAAACAGCCTGGGCTTGGCATTCCAGCCACCCAGATGGCTACAATGATCGATAAGGAGGGACTGCGAACATCATTTTTGAGACTTTTTTAATAACATTTAAAACGACAGTTGATCTTGCTAAATGACTCGTTTCAAACGTCAGTCATTTCCTTAACCATCATAAAAAGTGAGGTATTCAAAATGAATAAAACCACAAAAATGTTAGCCGTCTTCTTGACAGCGGGTCTTCTTTTAGCTGGTTGCACACAAAAAGAGACTACAAAATCTACTAGTCCATCGTCTACTAAAGCGACCAGTAAAGCAACAAGCAAATCATCCGCCAAAGAGAAGACAAAAGAGTCATCAACTGATGAAAGCAAAAAAGAAGATGCACTAGCAGGTGCACAAAAGACTGTTCTCGAAACGAGTGATGAAGCAGGTAAGTCAACTATCACCTTGTATTACAAGGGAGATACCTTGTTATTACAAGAAAAAGTTGATGATTACGACGTCTCAAAAGTGCCTGGTGAGAACCCTCTTGAAACCATGAAAGAAGCCGTTGCTAAGAGCCAAGAAAAATTCAAAGATCTGATGGGCCATGGATTTGAACTAACATCAGAATACAAAGACGGAATCTTTTATATCCGCAATACCATTGATTACACAAAAATCGATTTTAATAAATTAAAAGAAATCGTCCCAGGATTTAATCCCCTAGATGACAAAACAGTTAGTTATTCAGTAACGAAAGACAGTCTTATCAAAGGCGGAATGGTAGAAAAATAAACAAAATGGAGAGCAGCTCAGTTTGCTGCTCTCTTTTTGTTTTAGATGTTGCGGAGAAATTAATGATTAATGTGGAAAAAAGAATGGATAGATGAAGATGTCAAAGAAGTAGAGATTACTTTATCGTATAACCAATACGATCTTGTATGTTTTTCAGACGAGTACTATAGAAGATTTGTGGGGCAGATAACTTCTCTTCTCGAGCTATTTCACTTAACCCCCTAGGCTTGGTAGGGCCACCAACCAGATGATTACAATGATCCATAAGAAGGAACTCAAGTGAATCAGCTTGAGTTTTTTTGTGTGCGAATGAGCTGGGAATACCACTAACTAGGCTTTTTTATAGCTGTGAAAGATGTTATAATATGAAAAAATTTAAAGGAGAAATGAATGGGAGATAAATACACAGTAAAAAGTGATCTTTCGGTAGCTGCTAAGCATGCTACTGCTATAGGATCTGCCAATAATCATTCAGCTATTACAGTTCAAAGAGATGAACAAACAACAGTTGCTGGTAATAATAGTGCCAAAAATGGTATTAGTCAATTTGAGAATCTTCAGACTCAACTATCGAATCATATTGTTAATATGATTCAAAATATCCATAGCTTAGCCGACCAATTTGAAGATAAGGATGCCATGATTCGTCAAAATTTAAATATTTTGAATACCATTCAGTCTAAGCCATCATTCTCAAATGAAGTGAAATCAAAATACTTAGATGTATTAGAGGATTAGATATGAGTGCAGAAGATACATGGAATAAGCTCCATGAGAAAGAACTACAACTTTCAGATAAGGAGTGGGACCTATATCAGCGGATAGAAAAATTAGATTTTAAAAAAATGGAAGTAATGGATTAGCTGTTGAATGATTCACATTGGTTAAATGATCTAAATTTTCTTTTTGAAGGTAGTAGATATCAAAGTCAAATGATGGATGACCGGTTAGAATTTCAGCATCAAGTGAGAATAATGGAATACAGTTTGGATGAAGAATTAGAAAAACTTCGGAAAGAACATAAATCTATTGAAATGAAGTTAGATTCAATTCACCAAGAAAAAAGACGATTAGTGACGGAGGAAATCACATGAGTATAGATATGTATCTAGAATCCGCCAGAAGTCAGGCAACTAGTTTATCTAGTATATCCACCCAGTGCGTGCAACAGAATATGGAATTGATTAAAGTTCTTGAAAATTTTGTCGCTGAAGAAAAGTTAAAGGGCATGCTTACGACTCAGCAAAGGCGCATATTACAAGTACTGTTATTCCTTTAATTCAAGGAATTGTCTTATACCAAGAATCTCTGGCGGAGGAGTGTCAAAAATTTGTCAGTCAGTATACCTCTGACGTAGATAGTAAAAGTTGGCGTCAAGTGGATCTAGAAGAAAAAATTAGAGAAGCAGATCAAAAGATTTCCAGTCTACGACAGTTAATGGAAACAAAATCGGATAATAAGATTTCAGCTTTTCTAAATCTTTCGGTATCCATAGCCGTATTAGAAGGAGCAAAACAAAAATTACAGAAAATATTAATTAGCCTGCTTACTTTTAATGCAGTATCTCCAACTATCTTTTTAAATTCAGAGCGGTATTTATTGGCCGTTCAAAATGGTTTTGCCCAAGCTGCACAATCATGGGATGCTGCTAGTGGAACCTACTTGCCTCCAAGTAGTGGATCTGATCTATCGTGGAAGCAAACAACCTCTTTAGGATGGCAAAAACGTCAAGCCATTCTGAACAAAGTGAAGAATCCGAAAGTTGAAA
>ERZ1699235.241-NODE-241-length-25235-cov-3.129003_pt1 | contig 25235 bp, 18 predicted proteins | sample MGYA00581546_ERZ1699235 | MGnify/ENA primary metagenome ERZ1699235 (study PRJEB42319, sample SAMD00040334) | human oral metagenome | material: saliva | host: Homo sapiens | study: EMG produced TPA metagenomics assembly of PRJDB4115 data set (Metgenomic analysis of... | reverse complement strand
AACAGTATGGGGTGTTATGTACCATGCTTTGTAATACTTCCCCAACACTCCCTTAAAGCTTCATCAGTGTAGATAAACCATGGGGGAACACAATGGGGGCCTCAACAAATAAACGGTATCTGCAGGCAGCACTGGCCTTAACCCTGCTGGCCTGCTCGGGGTTGAGTGGGTGCAGTGGCAACCAGGAGCAAAGCGGTTCAAATTCAGGTAGCAGCAAGGCCGCCGTCAGCGCCGGTGCGCGCGCCAAGACACCAAGCGCCACAGCCAAGGCTAGCGGCAAAGCCAAAGGCACCGGCGCACCTACCACAACCGGCACGCCCTCAGCGACTGCTAGCCCAACACTCATAATGACCCCAGAGCTGGAGGCTTCAAAGAAACGGGCCCTGGCTACGCCACCACCACCCAAACCAGAACTAATCACCGTAAACAGCGACGACGGGGCAATAGCTACAGCCAAATACTGGGTGCAACTGCACTATTACATCTACACCACCGGCAAAGTAGATGAATACAAAGCACTCTGCCCAGGCAATAGCGATACAGCTACCAAACCTGTAGAAAAAGCACAAGAAGTACACGGCAAGGGAGGGTGGAGTAGCCCAGTCACAATTACATTCATTAACGCTTTCCGTAGATATGATTTTAAAGATGGGATAGTAATACAAGTAGATTTTGAACGCGAAGACGTAACACAGTATAACAGTGACGGAAAAATTAACTATGGAGAGAAACAAACGCGCTGGGCAGCTGTAAAACTTGAATACAACGGAACACAATGGGTCGTAATAGGGGCTACCAATCGTGAACGCTAATCCTTTGATTTGTTTAATAATTCCTGCGCTTGCCATATCTCCGCCTTCAACAATTTGGGGAGACTCTGACGATCACGGAGTAGTTATAGGACATGATGAAACTACGACTAGTCCTGGTGGTTTTTCGTCTGTGGCTGAGCCGGCCGGGCCCAGTGACATCAAGTCAACGGAACAGTGACTACTACTGAGACCTCAAGCCCGTTCAACCTCTACTTCGCTGACTCCTACGGCACTACTTCAAATTAGATGAATCAACGCAGATTAATCATGAGGAAACACAATGAATACACCACCAACTAAACGCCACCTTCAAACAGCACTGGCTTTAACCCTGCTGGCCTGCTCGGGGTTGAGTGGGTGTAGTGAGGGCCAAGAACAAAATGCTTCAAGCAGTGCTAGCAGCGCTAAGGCCGCCGTCGTCACTGCCACGCCAAAAGCCAGCGGCACGCCTACCACAACCGGCACGCCCTCAGCGACTGCTAGCCCGACTATAACTATGACTCCAGAGCTAGAGGCTTCAAAGAAGCGTGCCCTGGCTACGCCACCACCACCCAAACCAGAACTAATCACAGTCAACAATGACGATGGGGCAATAGCAACCGCCAAATACTGGGTACAACTACATTTCTATATTTATACTACGGGTCAGACCAGCGAGTATAAAGAGCTATGCCCAGGAAATAATAAAGGTTGTGTAGGAGCAATTAGTGATGTTCTCGGTAACCATGCTGCCGGCGGATGGATGGATCCTGTAACTCCGCGATTCATAACTGCTTCTCTACGTTTAGATCTCTCAACAGACACGACTACCGTAGTGCAACTTACATATGAACATGACAGCTTCGTTCAATATGACGGTACTGGTAGAATAATTAATTTTCCAAATGGAAGTCGTTACGCCATCATTGAAATGCACTTCGTTAATGGTGAATGGAAGGTTTTAAAACATGAAGACGAAGTATATAAATAGAACTATATATTTATTTTTAGTAATCTCACTATGCTTGCATACACCGACAGCGATAGCAGCCGATTTTAGTGGCAATGGTGACGGCACCGTATGGGTTGTTGATGGGCATGAAAATAGCAGCACCCCTGGTGGTTTTTCTGCGGTGGCTGAGCCAGCCGGCCCGGTAGACCCTGAAGCAGCTAAACGAGCCGCTGAAGAATACGCCCAAAAATGCCTACTGCCAAAAATACTAGCAATCGCAACAATGGGGTTGGCCCCAGGGCCTCCCCAAGAATGCACCGCCCAAGCCAACACCGGTGCACCCCTGGCAGCCGGGCCTACCACGGTTAGTAACGAGCAAGTAGCCCGTTTGATTCCGCATGGTTCTGGGATTAACCGTTACCCCAGCGGCGAGGTTTTCGTTATTTTCAAGCAACCCATGATGGTATGGACCAGCCCCAACAAACAAACCTTCAACATAACCCTGCTAGGCACAGCGATCGAGGTTGAGGCTACACCTGTGTCTTTTAACTGGGACTGGGGCGACGGACAGTCCTTTGAGACTACTGATCCTGGCACGCCATACCCTAACTACACGGTTAGTCACGCCTATGAGGTTACTGGTGATGGGTATGTGATCAAACTACGTACTTCCTGGTCGGCCCGGTGGCGTATAGCCGGGCAATCCCAGTGGCACCAAGTCAACGGCACAGTCACCACTACTGAGGCCTCAAGCCCGTTCAACCTCTACTTCGCTGACTCCTACGGCACTACTCCATGAGTTTGACCTAGTAGCTGTAAAAGAGAGCTTTAAGCTAGGTAAATTTAAGCTACGGCGACGGTGGTGCTAAGCCCTACCTACATAAAATTTCAGGTGCCATAGTGTAGGTGGGGCCGCGCCGCCGTCGTCGTTAGCCTAAAAACCCACAAAACAAGAGACTAACCCTAGAAAGACTACCCCCAGGTCAGGGTATAGGCAGGGCGGCATTACTGGTGGCTTGCTAGCTTGTTGAAGCTAAGTGTCCCCAGATTCTAGTGAGGGGGTGTCGTTCTCTAGTTAGCAGTGTTGCAATCACCCCTAGAATCTAGCGCCAGAGCCATGCAAGTAAGGGCAGCTAGGACAGGGGGAGAGTCTTACAGATACGGGGTTTTCGTCCGTTGCCTATAAAACCCCATGAAAAAATCATAGGGAAGGGACGATTTTGCCTGTTTATGTGACACATTCACGCAAATCTGTATCATCCCCTGAAGGGGCCGACACTACGCAGTTACACTCAAGTACCGAGGGATCAGGTGCTAAAGACTCAGCCTCTGTTGTCTCTACGGCCGGCGCTGTTGCCTCTGCAACTGATACCAACTCAACAGCTACCGCACCAGAAGCCAAACCCCTAGCCGCACCCACACTTATAGCTTTGGCGCTTATGGCCGGTGTAGCACCGCTATCTACTGACCTATACCTGCCGGCAATGCCAGCCATGGTTAAGGACCTGGCTGCCCAGTCATCTACTGTGCAACTGACCTTGACCACGTTCCTAATTGGTTCAGGGCTTGGGCAGGTGTTTTTCGGTCCTCTCTCTGACCGCATTGGCCGTCTTAAACCACTATTAGCGGGGCTAATCCTATATGTTGTGGCATGTTTGATAGCAGTTTTCTCCCCGAATATTGAGGTGCTGATTGGTGCCCGTCTCCTTATGGGCTTGGCAGGTAGCGCCGGCATGGTGCTCAGTCGCGCAATCGTACTAGACAGTGCCCAGTCTAAGCAGGCTGCTGGTGCCCTCAACATTATGATGACTATTACTGGTTTAGCCCCAGTTGTTGCCCCATTGCTGGGAGGGGTACTTGCTGACCCTATTGGTTGGCGCGGAATCATGGCGGTTATGGCTGCCACGGGCACCTGCACCATCATTATGACGCTGTTATTTGTGCGTGAATCACTGCCGCGTCAGGTGCGTGAAAGTCGCCGGGCAGCGGGGGATAAGGGCGGCTTTAAAGCCCTGGTGAACCTGCGTTATATCGGTTTTGGCGCCACCATGGTGTGCACCGCTGGAGTGCTATTTGCCTACATTGCTGCCTCACCTTTTGTATACCAAAACATGATGGGTATGAGCGCAACTGGTTACGCTATTGCCTTCGCCATCAACGCTATTGGCATGGTTTCTTGTACTGCGCTTTCAGGTAAACTCGCCAAACGCTACAGTCTGGAAAAAATAATTGCTTTAGGCCTGGCCGTAAATGTTACAGCCGTGGCAGGTATTGGCCTAGTAACCGTTAGCGGCGCTGACATTCGTTTGATGGCGATTTGTTTCTTCTTCATAGTTGCCTCGCTGGGCTTCATTTTTGGTAACTCCACCGCCGTAGCCTTGTCTGCCGTTGACCGCGCCGCTGTGGGTACTGCTTCAGCCATGATTGGCATGAGCCAGTTTGCGCTAGGTGGTATTGCCACGGCCACAGCCGGTTTGAGTGGCGAAAACTCTACAGTTGCGCTTGCCATCGTCAGCGCAGTTTCGGCTGCGTGTGCTTTGAGTGCTTTCCTTGTGGCCCTCAAGGCGCCGGTGAAGGTACACCGCATCGGCTAGTAGATCGGCTAGTAAGACTGATTAAATTTGTGGCGGGTGGCTGGTTAGCTGCCCGCCACTAAGTGTTTTAAGGGGCAGCTGTGGCCCTGGCTTTGTGGCCCTGGCTTAGAATGTGGTCATGCAAGCTTTTAACGTTTTAGTTCCGGCCCATGTCGATAGCCAGGGTAAGCACGTGCCAGCCTTGGAACTAAGCGAATTTGTTTTAGAAGATGCCGCTGCAGTTAGTGAGATTTGCGCCGACGCCGCGATCGCTAAATGGACTACGGTGCCCAGCCCCTACACGCTTGCAGATGCTCAGTATTTTATTAAGGAAGTAGCTCAAGCCGGCTGGAGCCAGGATTTGCGTGCAACTTGGGCAGTGCGGTTAGACGGCCAGCTGGTGGGATGTGTTTCGCTTGAGTTTGCTAGCTCTGCAATTGGTTACTGGTTTGCGCCCCAGGTACGCGGCAGCGGGGTTGCGCGGGCGGCTGTGGCGGCAGTAATTCGTACAGCTTTTGCTAGTTTTAAGATGCCTGCTCTGTATTGGGCAGCTGAAATTCACGACGGCGTACCTAACTGGCCTTCGTGGCGTTTGGCCTGGTCGCTTGGTTTCAAGCGGGAAGGCTTGGTGCGTTTACACGGACAAAATAAGGGCGAGTACTGCGACCAGTGGGTGGGGACGCTGCTAGCTGGTGATCCGTTAGAGCCGGTTGCTCCCTGGGATGGTCCGGTGCGGGAACGCCAGGCAGTGGATACTCCTTTGGTGGCTCACGACGGCGTCGGTGAGCGTGAGGGTGATGACCCGGAGGCTTTGGTTCGCCGCTTCCACCATGTTTATGGGCTGCCGGTTTTGCCTACTGATGCTCCCAGCGTTGATAACGAGCGCGTGCATATGCGCATGAGCCTGATTGCCGAAGAATTTGGCGAACTAGTAGGTGCGGTCTACGGCAAATGTGCTCGCGCGGGGGTTGAGGCTGCTTTTAAGCAGGCAGTTAGCGACGACGACGGCTCACGCGACACGGTGGAGACAGCTGATGCTTTGGCTGATCTGATCTACGTCATTTACGGTATGGCCCTAGAAATGGGTATTGACCTGGCTAAAGTGCTGGCTGAGGTACAGCGCTCAAACATGTCTAAACTGGGCGAAGACGGCAAACCTATCTACCGTGAAGACGGTAAGGTGCTTAAAGGCCCGGGCTACTTTAGGCCTGATGTGGCCGGGGTGCTGGGGCTGTAATAGGCTCTGGCTATTAGCTAGGAAGGGGACAAGGGCATGAATGTAGAAGCTGAGGCAACTAACCGGGTAGCTGTCCTACTGGGCCGAAAAGTGAGCCTAGAAGATTTACACCGCCTGATTTTAGATATCAGCTCTCTACTTTCACCCACTGTTCCTATCGTTATGGGCCCAGATTTCGCTATTCGCTGGGTGCTAGGAGTGCGCAGCGTAGAACTTGGCGTCACTGCGGATAGCAAATGGGGTTATAAGCTCACGCTGCGCTGCTATGACACCCAAATAGTAGAGAGTGAAGAAAAGCTTGCGGTTGATTACCGCGAGCCAGATGAAGATATAGCTAATTTTAGCTATGCCTGGTCTATCTATCCGCTTGGTGCACCTAAGGGTTGGTTAGATCTAGCTTATATGCTTTGCTATAACTGGAGTACGTTTGATATGTATTTCGCTCCAGTGCTTAACAGCTTGCCTGAAGCTATCAAGCTAATGCCACCCACTTGGCGTAAACCGGTTAATTTTAGCTGGAATATGGAGGCGTCTGGTTGGGGGACTGTGCAGGTTAGCGCCACTGAGCAGGGCCTTACTATCAGCTCAGCTGTGGGCGCCGAACAGGTTGAAATTCCTCTAGAGGCATTATGGCAGGTTGATATAACTGCGGTTCTCGCTGGATTGGGGGGGGAGTGCCACTTAAACAGCTACCTTTCCTAGGTTGTGAAGGTTTAGCTAATGGTCCAGAGTCTTTGACCGGCCAGGAAAGCGCAGAGGATTTAGAGCTGTTTGCTGAGTGGGAAGATGACGAGGAAAACGAAATAGAGCCTGATGGCAGTAACTTTCCAGCCCTTAGTTTCGACGACGTACGCAACTTGGTGGCTAAAGCTCAGCTTGATGAGAGTGAAGGCTTTGAAGAAAAACCGTTGCAGGGTGTGCCAGTTAATCCGGGCCTAGCGTTGCAGTCAGTTTTTAAAATCATTGATAGTTGGCTTTCTGGCATAACCCCCAGCCAAAGCGCCATTGAGGCGGGTGCCTGTCCGGGAGATCTAGGTGGGCGCCAAGCTTGGCTAGGGCCAGGATGGTATTTGGAAAAGCGCTATGCCTGGAATCTAAATGTGGCCCCAGAACCTAAGGGGGCTAGCTTAGAGCTAGAGCCAGCCAGTCGTGCCCGCATGGCCTGGTCTTTAGCTTGGGAACTTGAAAAGCGTTATGGCGCCCCCATTGGTTCACGCACCACTAGCCAGGGTGGTTTAAGCAGACTGTTTAAACTGGGAGATAAGGGCGTGCAAGTCCACACTGACATCTGGGGGATTACCGTCACCTTAGGTGACTTTAGCCAGATCGGTATCCAAAACTCATTTACCTAAAGAGCTGCCAGCTGGCGGGTAGGTTAAAGATAACCGACCCGGAACATCTATAAGCAGCACCTATAAAAAGCTGTGGGGTCACCAAACGGTGACCCCACAGCTTTTAGTTAATGGACCTTAGCTGTTTAGGCCCTTGTCTACGCCGTCGGCAACTGCCTGCTCGACGGTGGGGGCTACCACCTTGGCACCCACCAGCGTGCCCAACATCTGACGCAAGTCCAGTCCCATGGTTTCGCCCAGACCGGCGTTTACCTGAGACAGGGAGTTGGTAATGTCAGCAACCATCTTGGCGCTGTTACCTTCACCGTACATGGTGATGGAGTCTACGTTAGCCAGTGGCGAGGCGATAGCTGCGGCCACATCAGGCAGGGCCTTGAAGTACATTTCCAGCACGGCTGCCTGGTTCATCTTGGCCATGGCCTCAGCCTTCTTTTCTAGACCTTCAGCTTCGGCGGTAAGGATTGCAGCCTTAGCAGCAGCTTCAGCTTCACCCTTTGCTCGCAAACCTTCAGCCTCAGCTAGCATGGCCTGCTTGGTGGCCTCAGCACGCTTTACCTGCTCGAAAGCTTCAGCTTCAGCTTCACGCTGACGAGAGTAAAGCTTAGCGTTGGCGGCCTGCTCAGCGGCGTAACGGTCAGCATCAGCCTGGGCGTTAACGGTTGCTTCCAGGGCGTTACGGGTTACCTTTACCTCGCGCTCCTTAACCAGGGCTTCCTGCTCCTGCTTGACAATGTCTGCCTGAGCGGTTTCGCGCTCAATGTCGCGACGCTGAATCTGAGTCTGAATCGTGTAGGCGGCGTCAGCCTTGGCCTTTTCAGTGTCGGCCTCAGCCTTTAGGGCTGCGCGGCGCTTAGCTAGATCAGTGTCACGCTTGGCGATCTCCATGTCGGTGGCTACCTGGGTTTCGTTAGCCTCGTTCTTGGCGCGGGCACTAGCGCTAATAATGTCTCGCTCAGCATTTGCCTTAGCGATAGCAGCGTTTTTGCGGATCTGCTCCACATTGTCGATACCCAGGTTGGAGATCACATTGCGATCATCAGACACTGACTGGATAGAGAAGGCCACGATTACTAGACCCATTTCCTCCAGGTCACGGGTGGCATTTTCCTGGACACGGTCAGCTAGAGCGTTGCGGTCAGTGACAATCTCAGTCAGTTTCATCTGACCGATAATGGCGCGCAGGTGACCTTCAAGCGTGTCACGCACCTGCGTGCCGATTTCTGCAGCGCTACGGTGAATGAAGGAGCTAGAAGCGGCGTTGAGTAGCTGCTGAGTTTCATAACCAATACGCACCTGTACCACTGCATCTACGTGTACGTTGATGAAATCATTGGTGGGCACGCTGTCAGTGGTCTTAGCGTCAATACTAATCATGGAGGCAGTTAGGGTATCGACGCGCTCAATTAGCGGTACTTTCCAACCGGTCTTACCACGTAGCGCACGCTGGCCCCAGGGGCCTGAAACTACCTTGATGTCAGCGGGAGAAGCTGAGACAAAAGAGATCCTTAAAAAAATGAACAGACACAATGCTGCCCCCGCAATTGCGGTAAGGAGGAACATAGATGCACCTTTCATATGGAAACTAGCTCAACGGCTAGAAGTCTAGCCTCAAAAGTTGGGGTGCACCTGGGGGATTAAACCCCAAAATAGACGCCTCTTGGGGACTAATGTCCACTAGCGCGCCGCGATTATAAGTTGTCCACCCCAGCTAAGTGCCACGACACGCCTTAGTTAGTGCTTAGCGTCCTTAGCTCAGCTTTAACTTCTGTGATCGCAAACATATACTTGCCTAAACCAATCCGTAAGACATCGAGGTCTTTTAGCTATGTCTCACCGCTCCAAAGCTGGGGTTTCTATCAACCCTCGCTCAGCTCAAAACATGTCCACGCGCCCCGCTGGAGTGTCTAAAAAAAAGTTCAGCCCCTTTAAAACTTTTGGTGCATTAGGCGCCCTGGCAGCCATTACTATCTGCCTGTTTGTACAGCTACCAGGTTTAAGCGTGGAAGGTACCAGGATGTTTGGTATCTTCCTAGCCGCCATTTTGCTGTGGGTTAGTGAGGCTGTACCGCTAGCTGGTACCGCAGTGCTAGTGATCTTCCTGGAAGTGCTATTCATTTCTGATCATGCCCTGCTTGACGTAGCTAAAGGGGCCCCGGCCTACACCAAGTTCTTTGGGGCACTAGCTAACCCGGTAATTATTTTGTTCCTGGGTGGCTTTATGGTGGCCGACGGCGCCGCCAAGTACAAGCTCGACCGCGCCTTGTCAGCGGTGCTACTAAAACCTTTTATTGGTAAGCCACGCCTGACTGTGCTAGGCGTCATGTTAATTACTGCCATCATGAGCATGTTCATGTCGAACACGGCCACCACCGCCACCATGTTTGCGGTGATGATGCCGGTAATCATGGCTTTGCCTGAGGGCAAGGCTCGCACTGGTATTGCATTGTCGATTCCAGTGGCCGCAAATGTGGGTGGTATGGGTACCCCTGTGGGCACACCCCCTAACGCGATTGCCTTGGGCGCACTGGAAAACGCAGGCGTTAACGTCACCTTCTTACAGTGGATGCTGGCGGCAGTACCGTTGATGTTGGTGCTGCTGGCATTGTCTTGGGCTTTTATCGCCTGGCGTTACATTCCTACTGACGCAAAGTTCAATATTGACACAAGTGCCCGTTTTGAAAAGTCACGTAACGCCATCATTTTCTACTGCGTGGCTGGGCTGACTATCTTGCTGTGGATGACTGAGTCCCTGCACCACATTTCTTCAAACATTGTTGGTTTCTTACCGGTAGTAGTACTGCTGATGACCAAGGTGATGAGCGGCGATGACTTGCGGGCTTTGGACTGGCCAGTGCTGTGGCTGGTGGCCGGTGGTATCGCGCTGGGCTCTGGGGTTAGTGCCACGGGTCTAGATAAGTGGATGCTGGGTTCAATCGACTGGACTTCCATCCCTGGCCTGCTGCTGATTTTGGTTTTGGCCCTGGTGGGTTGGGTTACCTCTAACGTAATTTCCCACTCGGCTTCAGCTAACCTGCTAGTTCCTATGGGTATGGGATTGGCTGTGTCGGTTTCTAGTGGAGCTGCTGAAATTGCCATCGTGATTGCCCTGGGTTGCTCGCTGGGTATGTGCCTACCTATCTCGACGCCGCCTAACGCCATCGCTTACTCCACGGGCACCACCCCCACCCGCGAAATGGCTATTGTGGGTGTAATCGTTGGTCTGATTGGCATTGTGCTGCTGGCTTTTGCTGCTCCGCTAACCTGGGGCGCCATTGGGATCAAATAGATCATGGCTGCAGATACTGTAACTATTTTGGTGTTTGGCGATAACTCTCATGGTATCGCCCAGCCACTGAAAGTAGAGCTGGCTAAGGCTTTCCCGAAATTACATGTAGACCCAGTTCTTAGTATTGAGCAGATAGATGACTACTGTGCAGGCTTAACTGAGCTTGATCATGTAGCTATCGCGATCGCCACCAGCGAGGTAGCAAATATCGATGCCTTAATTTCTAAGGCACGCACCCACCAGCACCTAAGCCAAACTCAGTGGCTAGTGATAAGTGACGCTAAGACCCACCGCGACCTTACCCAGGCCACCAAGGACGGCATCTTGTCAGCTATTATTAGCGCGCCTTGGACCCTGCCGCTGCTGGCTGGGCAGGTGTACTCAACGATGCTGCGTTACCTTAATGGTTACAGCCATAAACGCATTCGTGAACTGATTGGCAGGCCTCCAGATTTTGCGGTGCAAGGCCCATTATTAAAGGGACTAAGCACTGATGAACGCGAAGTCGTGATGAAGTTTCTCGAAGGTGTGGAGCGAGTACTGGGCCGGCGTCCACGCATCCAGGTGCCTCCCGGTACGCATCTGCTTACCGAAGGTAAACCGGTTGCGGCTGTGAACCTAGTGCTTGAAGGTAAAGTTTCGCTTTACCGCGACGCGCGTCACGGTGAAGTACTAGCTCACTTGGCTTCATCAGGGCCAATTATTGGTCTGGTATCGCTAGCACGTGGGGAGAACGCGTTTTTTAGTGCGGTTACTACCGTAAACACTACTTTGGTACGGCTAACTACCGAGCAGCTACAGATAGTTATTTCTAATGATCCTTCTATTGGTTCAGCCTTAACTGCGCTAGCTATTGGTTCACTGACGCGCCGCCTAATGCGGGCAGAAGAACTACATGTAGAAAATGTTACGTTAGCCGAGGATCTAGAAGCCCAAAAGCAGGCTTTGGCCCGCACTAATGAGGATCTGCGCCAAACCCGCGCTGAACTAGTGGAGCAGGCCAGGTTTGCAATGCTGGGGGAGTTGAGTGCAGGTATCGCCCATGAGCTCAACAATCCAGTCACGGCCTTGCTACGCGCTGCCGGTCATCTAGCTCAGGACGTAGATAAGGTACTTAGCTGCGCTAATCCTGAGATAGCCCGCAGCGGTATGCATCAAGGCATGCATAGCCAGACACTGTCTACTGCTATTGAGCGTCAGCTGACTCGCGAGCTATTGCCTTTAGTGGGGGATAGGAACCTGACGCGTACCCTAGTAAGCGCTGGGGTTAGAGACCAAACCCAAGTGCGTGAGCTCATAAGTCAAGCCGGAGCAGTCGAGGCTTTTCAAAATGGGGCCAGGCTGGGACAAAGCCTGCGCTCAGTGCTGGCAGCTGGCGAGCGCGTAACTGAACTGACCCAGTCACTTAAAGGCTATGCCCGCCCTGACGCTCAAGAAGGTAGGCCTGTAGACTTACGCGCCAACATCGACGACGTCTTACGCCTTACCGCCCATCGCTTACGTAACGTTGAAGTTGAGCGCAGCTATGAGGACGTGCCCGAGGTACTAGGTTTCCCAGCCAAGCTATCGCAGGTATGGACCAATCTAATTGTTAATGCGGCTGAAGCTATAGATGACGAAGCTGAAGATCTAACCGCTGGGCAGCTGCCTGCTCGCGGAGAAAACAAAGCTCATATCACCATTACCATCAGCAATGATTCCCAAGGGGTTCATGTGACCATTGAAGATAATGGCCCAGGTATTGAACCCCATATGCTAGAAAAAATCATGGAGCCACACTTCACCACTAAAGCTGGGCGCGTACGCTTTGGCTTAGGCATGGGGATGTCTATTGTGCGCTCCATCATCGCTGATCACGGTGGACATTTCTCAATCGATTCCCACCCCGGGTGCACTCGTATGCATGTACTGTTGCCACTAGCAGGGGCGGACAACCTATTCATAGCCCCCTTGCCAACCCCATCACCACAGGAGGAATTATGACTGTGACTATTTTATTGCTCGAAGATGAGGCTGATGTACGTACTGCTTTAGAGCGCGACCTTGAGCCTTTCTGGGGCAAGATTCGCTATGAGGTAGCCCAAGATGTGCCCGACGCTTGGGCAGCTATAGATGACATCCTCTCTGACGGCGATGAACTAGCTCTAGTTCTCTCCGACCACCGCCTACCGGGCGAATCCGGGGTGGACTTCCTAGTGGAGCTGACTCATGATGAGCGTTTTAGCTCCACCCGCACCGTGTTAGTAACTGGTCAAGCCGATCAGGATGACACTATCAAAGCAGTTAATGAAGCTGGCTTGGACTACTACATTGCTAAGCCTTGGGATCCCCAGAAGCTAGTAGCAGTAGTGCGTGAGCAGCTAACTAACTATGTGCTTGAAAGTGGCATCAACCCATTACCCTACCTACCTGTACTTGATGGGGTTCGGGTAATGGAAGCTATCCGCTAAGTAGCTTGCAGCTGCTTGGTGAGGCTAGCGGATAGCTAGCCTCACCAAGCAGTAACTTGGCGCGTAGAAAAACTTTGACGGTATTGATTTAGGGCCGCCAGAAAATCCCCCAGCACAGCTTCCACTTCTACTGGCTGGGTGTGCCCAGGAACCGAAATTAAGGTAACCAGTCCACCACAGATGAACCACAGCAGTTTCGTCTGAGATTGATCCAGTTCCCCGATTTGATCAACAGCAATCTCTTGTAGCTTTCCTACAAGTTGACTTGTTAACTCTCTTGCGAAAATAGGATCCTCCAGTAGGGGAGCCAGGCGAGCGAAAGCATCATCGCTAAAGCGCACCGCAAACTCACGCGGCTGCATAAAGAACTTATCTAGGTAGTCCATAGCTTCAACCAGCTTGGCTACTTGAGTAGAAAGATATGCACCACGCAGCTGGGCCAGATCTCGATAATGCAGATAGAAGGTGGCCTTGTTGATACCAGCTTCACGAGCTAGGGAAGTGACCGAGATTTGATTAGCGTGCTTGGGATCTTCTAGGGCGTGACTATAAGCCTGAAGGATCGCAGCCTCAGCGCGTAGCCAACGTTGGTCTTGCTTGTCTACCATGTACCTAAAATACTGCAATTACGCCTATTAGACACCCGTATTATAGATAAATAGACGCTAATTGACGACTGTCGTAGAGAAGATAGATAGTAGATAACTAAGCAACTGTTGTCGAATAAGTAAAGAAGCATAGAACGACAGTTGTCTAACAAAACATTAAGAATAATTATGCACCACCCGGCGGAACTCTAACAAGTGCATAAATATGCAGTATATTTATCGGAAAACTCCTTGAATATTTATTCAACATTGAAGTGAAGAAGTGGGGCGCATACTTATGCAGTCACGTTTTGCTAAGCATTTCACCGTTTCCAGCCGCTTCCTATCCACACTGCATGAGCGTGTTATATCCACAAATGACTTTGTTGGAGATCTATAGGGGAGTGGGCTATGTGTGCTTCGCATAGCTTGCCCAGTGTTGGCCACATGAGCCCTCCATCTTAGGAAGCGAACCCTATCTGGTAGAGGACCAAGTTGAAGCTGGCTTATAGATGAGGCTTCGCAGGGGCAAGGTGTCATCTAAGCGCACTATGGCTAGTTTTTTTGAAGCGAGGTGGCACAGATTCGGTTGGCACTTATGGTACTTAGTGGGGGCATCAGCCCAGGGGAGGGGTACCAAACCGCGCTTAGGATGCTTCTGAGCGAAGCTTAACCGTCAATTTTGCGAGTTTTCGCCCTGCTGCAGCCCAGCAACTTGGCAGAGGAGTGGTGTGGGAGGTAAAAATTAGGAATTTTTGGGAAACATTTGAGGGAAGCTTGGCCGGGTCAGATAAAACTACCTAGCGGGGGAGTAACCTTATGTCATTTTATTACCATTCCGTCTGCAACTGTTGCAGCAAAACGGGCGCCAACATTTACAGCTGACGCCCGCAAAATTTTGCAGAAACTAAATTCTTGCCTTCACTGAAAACGGTTTCAGTTGATTTTCAGTAAGGACGGAAGGGTGGTCTTAGAACTGGTCCAGTCGGGGGATGTTACGCATGTTTGAGGTAGCCATTGCTATGGCCTCACCTGCGCCACCGTTCAAAACCACCTTGCTCATAGCAGTAGCAAAGCCAATCATCTGCTCGCCCTTGATCTCAGGGGGTAGCGATAGCGCGTTGGGGTCGGTGATTACTTCTACCAAGGAGGGGCCATTGTGAGCAAAGGCTTGACTGAAAGCGTCTCGTAGATCCTTAGGATCATCTACGCGCTGAGCATGGAAGCCAGCAGCTTCAGCGATCTTGGCGTAGTTAACGTCGTGTACGTTAGTACCAAAATCAGGTAGACCATTTACTAGCATCTCTAGTTTGACCATGCCCAGGGTGGAGTTGTTAAACACCACCACATTGATGGGTAGATCGTACATACGGGCAGTTACTAGTTCACCTAGCAGCATGGATAGGCCGCCGTCGCCAGAAACCGAAATTACCTGGCGACCAGGGTAGGCTACCTGGGCACCAATAGCATGGGGCAAAGCGTTAGCCATAGATCCATGCAGGAAAGAACCAATTAGGCGGCGCGTGCCCAGGGGATCAATGTAACGGGCAGTCCACACATTGCACATACCGGTGTCGGCAGTGAAAACAGCATCCTTAGCGGCCACTTCATTAAGTACGTGAGCAGCATACTCGGGGTGAATCGGCTTTAGCTTTTCGGCGTTACGAGTGTATGAACCCACCGGGGCGTTCATAAGCTTGGCGTGCTTCTTAAGCTTGCCCTTCAGGAAAGAATCAGAACGGTTGCCATTTAGCTTAGGCAGCAGCTGCTTAATCAGCTCCTTAACATCAGAGTGGATAGCCAGGGAAACATCCGTGCGGCGCCCTAGCTTTTCGGCGTGGCTATCAACCTGCACCGTGCACTTACCGGGTAGGAACTGGTTGTAGGGGAAGTCAGTGCCCAGCATTAGCAGCACATCGGCGTCGACCATACCTTCAGCTGCAGCGCCGTAACCAAGCAGACCAGTCATACCCACATCGAAGGGGTTGTCATACTGGATGAAGTCTTTACCGCGTAGGGTGTGACCAACGGGAGCCTTAAGCTTATCTGCCAGAGAGATTACCTCATCGTGAGCATCTTCAACGCCGGCACCTGCAAAGATAGCTACCTTCTTAGAGCGGTTGAGCAGCTCAGCTAGCTCGCGCACATCCTCACTGTTAGGAGCAATCACGCTGGAGCGTGCGGGCACATACTTAGGAGCGTGACCGGTAGCTTTTTGATCTGAAATGTCTCCAGGCAGGGTGATAACACTGACGCCCTTTAACTCAACTGCGTGACGGACAGCGGCGTTAACTACGCGCGGGCACTGCGCAGCGGTGGAAACCATCTCATTGTAAACGGAACACTCGTTAAATAGGCGGTCAGGGTGGGTTTCTTGGAAATAGGTCTGACCAATCTGCACAGTGGGAATATGCGAGGCGATAGCCAGCACCGGGGCGCCCGAACGCTGGGCGTCATAAAGGCCATTAATTAGGTGCAGGTTGCCCGGCCCACAAGAACCAGCGCACACTGCCAGCCTGCCGGTCAGCTGGGCCTCGGCAGCGGCCGCAAAGGCTGCGCCTTCTTCGTGACGTACGTGGATCCAGTCAATGCCGCCCTTAGCGCTACCGCCAGACTTACGTACGGCGTCAACAATGGGGTTTAGAGAGTCTCCAACAATCCCATAAATGTGGCTTACGCCAGCATCAATTAGCTGCTGTACTAACTGCTGAGCGACGTTCATACAAGCTCCTTAAAACTAAGCGTGCCTCCAGCTAAACCTGGAAGATGCCAACTGTTAGGTTTTTAAAACCTAGTAATCCACCATACCTCCCCATGGGTCAAAAGTCCCTAGTTTTGTGTGCAAAGAGACGCGGTAGGTTAGCACTGCTACCGTTTTGAGATAATAGGGGCGTGTTGGAACAGCTTATTGCCGCGCCACCGCTCCTGCCGGTAGCCGAGAGTTTAGAGGCCCTAACCGCCTTGGCCACACCGGGTAACTGTGCACTCATTACAGCTCCTGCCGGTAGTGGCAAAACCACCTTGCTATCGCCAGCCATTGCAGTGGCTCTAGGCGGGCTAGAAAACCGTCGGGTGCTAGTCACTCAGCCACGGCGCGTGGCCGTACGCGCTGCAGCTCGGCGTATTGCCTCACTGCTAGGCCAAGAAGTAGGCCAAGAAGTGGGTTATAGTGTGCGCGGCGATAGGCGCGTAAGTGAGGCTACCCGCATCGAAATGCTAACTCCCGGGGTACTGCTGCGGCGCCTACAAAACGATCCCGAACTGCCCGGGGTGGGGGCGGTAGTGCTAGATGAATTCCATGAGCGCGATCTAGACACTGATCTGGCTTTAGCCTTCTGCTTGGATGTACGCGCCAGCCTACGTGAAGACCTATTTTTAGCCATCACCTCGGCCACATTAGACGCCAATCCGGTAGCTGAGCTACTTAACAAAGCTACCGACAGTACCTGTATAACTACCGAAATTCCCACCCCCATACACCCTCTAGACATTGTCTATAAACCAACGTCGCAAGCTGCTTTAACACCTAATAGCCAGGGCCGTATGGGGGTTAACCCTAAGTTTTTAGCTCACTGCAGCCAGGTAGTAGCCGCTGAAGCGAGCCAAACAAATGACGACATACTGGTGTTTTTGCCTGGGGTGGGGGAGATAGAGCGAGTCCGCCAGCTTTTAAGCCCCCAAGTGGGCGACGACGTCGAGATTTTAAGCCTGCACGGACAGCTAAGCGGGCCAGAACAAGACCGAATTTTTAGCCCCAGTGCTAAGCAAAGAATCATCCTAGCCACCGCCATCGCCGAGTCTTCTTTGACTGTGCCCAGGGTACGCACCGTGGTGGATGCGGCACTAGCACGCGAACCTCGTCTAGATGTACGTCGCGGTATCGGCCAACTAGTTACTCTGCCGGCCTCGCGTGCTCGCCTAGCTCAAAGGGCTGGCCGCGCCGCCCGCCTAGGACCAGGCAGGGCCATTAGACTCATGGATAAAGTCGATTACGCGCGGCGCCCAGCTCACTCCCAGCCCCAAATCGCCACTTCACAGCTAACCAATATGCGTTTGCAGGCCGCCGTGTGGGGCGCGAAAAACCCCACAGAGCTGTATCTGCTAGACCCGCCACCCAGCGGCGCATGGAGCCAGGCTGGTCAGCAGCTGCATGCTTTAGGGGCTATTAATGACGACGGCGCCGCAACCAAGGTGGGCCGTAAGCTAGCCAAATTACCGTTAGAACCAGCCCTGGCTAGAGCGCTATGGCAAGGCAGCGCCCTGATGGGGATTAGGGACGCGGCCCAGTGCGTGGCCACACTAGCCCAGGACCTGCGTGTGAGCGACGCAGACCTAGCCCGCCTAGCCAATAAAATCCTTTTCCAAGGAGCCCCCCAAGGCAGCAGCGCCTATCAAAGCAGTGAAGCCGGCCAGATTCGCCGTGAAGCTAAACGCTTAGAAGCCATCGCTAAAACCGAGTTTGGTAACCAAGCCCCAGAAAAAATCCTGGAAAAACGCAGCTTTCAAGATTGTTTGGCACTAATTAGCGCCCTAGCCTACCCGCAACTATTGGCTTGCAAGCGCCCCGATTCTGATACCTACCTGCTGGCTAATGGGGTAGGGGCGCAGCTAGAGAGCCACAGTCCACTAATTGGGCAGCAGTGGCTAGCGGTGAGCGGTATTGACCGCGCCCCCACCTCCCGTCAGGCACGCATACTTGCGGCTGTGCCCATCAGTGAGGACGAGGCCTTAGCTGCTGGGCAGGCGCTGGTTAACGAACGCGACCAAATCATCATTGAAAACGGGCAGGTAAGCGGCATTAAGCAGCAGCGTTTAGGTCAGATTGTGCTGCGTACTAGCGCCACTAATCCCAGCCCAGAACAAGCCCTTGAGGCAGTAAAGCAATATTTACATAAGCAGGGCCTGCAAGTATTAAACTGGTCTAAAGAAGCCATCAACCTGCGCCAACGTATGGGGGCTTTGCATCTGGGCTTGGGTTCACCTTGGCCTGATGTAAGTGAACAGGCGCTTTTAGCTAGTCAAGATAGTTGGCTGGCACCCTATGGCCAGTTGCTTACACAGCACAACATAAGCCAAATATCGATGCTGGAAGTAATGCAATCCATGCTGCCTTGGCCCCAAGCTGCTCAATTAGATGAGCTGGCTCCGGCAAATATGCTGATCCCCAGTGGGGTGTCTAAAGCTATTGATTGGTCTAGTGGCCGCCCGGTATTAACTTTGCGGGTGCAACAAGCCTTTGGCTGGACTAGTAGCCCACGCCTAATTGGGGGAGCAGTAGCGCTTTTACTTCATTTAACTGATCCAGCTGGCCGGCCGGTAGCTATAACCGATGATCTAGCCTCGTTTTGGGCTGGGCCCTATCAACAGGTGCGTTCCCAGCTACGCGGGCGCTACACCAAACACCCGTGGCCGCAGGATCCTTTAAACGCCACGCCTACCAACCGGGCCAAGCCACGTAAGTAAACTAGAGGTTATGACAGCTAAGCAGAGTTGGACGTTAGTGTTCCTGGGCGCAGCTATGGGGGCGGCTAGCCGAGTGGGTTTAGGCTCGCTCTGGCAGGGGAGCACTATTCCTTGGGCTTATGTATTAATTAATCTTTGGGGTGCTTTCGCCTTAGCTGTGCTTTATGGTGCTTTAGCGGGCGATGGGGGACAAGTTTTAGCTGCTAAGCATCAGCAGGCACTACGCCTGAGTGTAGGCACCGGTTTTATGGGTGGTTTTACTACCTATTCCTCATTTATGCTTCAAGTTTTCAAACTGCCTGCGCATTTAGCATTTAGCTACGCCCTGGGCTCGCTGGTGGCCGGCTTAATGGTGGCAGTTGTGGGCTATAGGCTTGGACGCACCCTGCGTTGGCGTTACGCGGCAGCCCTAGTTAGCGCCACAGTTTTACTGGTTGGGATAATGAGTCTACCTAAAATATCCGCGCTGTTAGGCCTGGCAATTGTGGGCGCAGCTGGTCTTGGAGCCCTGGGCCGTTGGCAACTGGGGGCCTGGGTTAACAGCAAAATACACGCCCCCATAACCCTAGGCACAGCAACAGTTAACCTGGTGGCCTGCGCCCTGATGGGGGCAGTAAGTGGAGCCAGCGCCAGCGCTAACTGGCCTTGGCTAGCGGTTATTACCACGGGTTTTTTGGGCGGGCTATCTACTTTCTCAACAGCCAGTGTGGAAGGTGGCGACCTGGTGCTAGCAGGCAAAACTCGCTGGGCACTAACTCACCAGGCCGGTATGGCGCTAAGCTGTTTTGCCGCTCTGGCTTTGGCCTACACCCTGACAAACTAGACTTGAGCTAAACCTCCACGCCACCGAAAGAATCTTCATGCCCGACATCAAGCTAGTTATCAGCGATCTAGACGGCACCTTACTAGATGGTAAAAGCCAATTTCCACCCGAGTTTTGGCCGCTGCTAGAGCAAATGCGTCAACGTGGAGTGCTATTTGCGCCCGCCTCAGGACGCCAATATGCCAACCTGTTAGGCCATTTTGGTCCCAGTAAAGACATGCCTTTTATCGCTGAAAACGGCGCTTATGTGGTACAAAATGAGCAGACCATTTCTCTTACCGAATTAAACCCAAATACGGTACGAGCTACTTTAGATGCATTAGAAAATGTCGATAGTGATTTTGGTTTAGTGTTTTGTGGAGCCAAAATGGCCTACTGCTCACGCACCGACGAGCCTTTCTTAGAACAGGTACGTAAATACTATGCGGCTTTGGAAATAGTTGATGATCTGCGTAGCGTAGACGCCCCGCTGATTAAGGTGGCCGGCTACGACTTCGACGATGCCGAAGCTAACCTGGGCCCAGCTTTAGAACCACTGCGCGCCCATGACCAGGTGGTTATTAGTGGCAAAAACTGGGTCGACGTTATGGACTCGCGTGTCAATAAGGGGTTGGCGGTGCGCGCCCTGCAAAAAGCGCTAGGTATTAGCCCCCAGCAGACCGCAGTATTTGGTGATTTCTTAAATGACCTGGAAATGATGAGCGAGGCAACCTACTCTTACGCCGTCGCCAACGCCGACCCTCGCGTTAAAGCCGCTGCCAACTACCAGGCCCCAGCCAACACCGAACACGGGGTAATTACCGTAATCAAGCAGCTGCTGGGTCTCTAGAGCGCAGGGACAATACGCCACTGACGGAAAGCTACTTAAATCAACAAGCTACTTAAATCAATGAGTGTGGCCGGCACGTTTACGCACCGGCCACACTACTTACATCTAGCGGTTGCTATGACCAATTAAAGCCTCAAGCTGGCGCCGCTCTTTCTTGGTGGGCCGCCCAGTGCCGCGATCACGCACAATTGCTGCTGGAGCCTCCAAAGGGGAGGGACGCGCCGGGGTATGGTCGATATAGCATTCCCGAGCCACCGGGGCGCTTACACGTTTGGCGATAAGACGTGTCACCTCAAGTAAACGGTCAAAACCCTCCACCCGGTAACGCACCGTATCGCCGACTTTAAGGGCCGTGGCCGCCTTAACCGGCTCACCGTTAATGCGCACATGCCCGGCCCGGCAGGCAGCTGTAGCGGCGGAGCGAGACTTAATCTGTCGTACGCTCCACAGCCACACATCTATACGCACACTGGCTACCTGTGCGCGCTGAGCTACCTCTTGCGGATTTTGAGCACTGGCGATAGCCAGATTCTAGCGTCGCCTAGACCGCGAGCGCTTTTTAGTGCCGCCCAGGGCTGAGCCTAGGTGGCTGCGCAGCATGTATAGCGCTAGCCAGCCTACGATGGTTAGTACTACGCCGGCGATGAGTAGGGTTTTGGGGTTTTGTTGTTTGATGATTTTGGTTAGGTCGTGGGTGGAGGTGGTGCCGTCGTCGCTGCAGTTGGCCAGGACTTTGGATAGGTAGTTTTTGTCTGCTTTGGGTAGGCCCATGTGGTAGGCGGAGGCGACGGAGACGAAGCGGCGGGCGTAGTTGCAGCTGTAGTTGCTGTTTTCGGGCCACCAGCTGCGTGAGTTTGAGGGGTTCCAGGTGCCTTTGGCGGAGTCGCCGCTGGGGCAGGTGGCTGGGCCGCAGGCGCCTTTGGCTTGGTTGGAGCTGCCGTCTACGGCTAGTAGGTTGAGTGGGTCGTTGGCGATTTGTTGGCGTTTGGAGGCGCTCCATTTCCAGCCGCCGTGGGCCCATACGTAGGCTAGGGGGAGTACGTGGTCGATTTGGACTGCGTCTGAGGTTTCGGTGCCGCGTTTGTAGCTGATGGTTTTAGCGGTGTAGGGGTCGTCTAGGACTCCGGACCAGACGGTGGCGTTGCGGCATGAGCTGGTTCCTTGGCCTTTACCTTTGGCGCGTCCTTGGATGCCGGGGGCGCGTGAGTAGTCTGCTTGTTTTAGGTCTCGGCCGAGGATGTCGTTGCGGGTGTCGCAGCCGTTGGAGTCGACGTCGGCCCAGGCTGGTCCGAATAGGCCGATGCGTCCGCCTTGTCCGTGCCAGGATTTGGGTGCGGGGGCGTCGTTGGGTAGTTGTGCTAGGGCTTGGCGGGCTTGGGAGGCGCTAAGTACGCGTGAGTCGCTCATCCAGTTGGAGTCGATGGCGGGGGCGTCGTTAGCGGCGCCAACTGGGGTTGTTAGGGATGCGGTTAGGGCCAGTGCCAAGGCGGCGGGTAGGGCATTGCGAAACCTGAACATGAGTTCTATTGTGCCCTAAATTAGTGTGTAATACACATAAATTTATGTACATATGTTCTAATTCTTTATAGAACATATGTTCTATCTGTTTCTATAGGGAGTTAGTGTTACGCAAGTGAAAATTGAGTCGAACCTGCGTACATGAATGGGAGTATATAACTTATACTATCATTTTCATAGATCTCCACCTAGGTTTTGTCCTTGAGGTGGTGACACTTGCATAATTGGATAGACCGCGCAGTCCCACAGGGAGTAGGTAAATGTCTAGCTCAAATCTGACCCGCGTAGAGGCAAGCCAACGCGCCCAGGCAGTAGAGGTACTAAGCGAGCTAATCGAGATTGACGTTACGGGGGCGCCAAGTAAAGACACGCATTTCCCGGTTGACGCCACGCTAGAGCTAGCAGTTAAGGATGCTGGTACTAAGCTGTGGATTGATTTCCTAGGCGGCCAAGTTGACCAGGTCAGCGTTGATGGGGCCATAGTTGACTTTACCTATGATGGCAGCCGTATCTGGCTAGGCCAGCTAAGCGTGGGGGAGCACCAGGTTAGGGTGTGTGCTCAGGGCAGGTTCTCTAACACTGGTCAGGGCCTGCACCGTTTTAAGGACCCGGTAGATGGAGCCACCTACCTGTACACCCACTTTGAGCCTTCTGATGCGCGTCGCGCCTGGCCGTGTATGGATCAGCCTGACCTTAAAACTGTTTTCACCCTAGTGGTTAAAGAGCCCCTAGCTTGGACTGTGCTGGCTAATGGCCTGCCGGTGCAGACCCGCGAAAATGATGACTACAAGCTGATTCGTTTTAGCCCCACTAAGCCGCTGTCAACCTATCTAAGCGCTTTGGCGGCTGGTCCCTATCACCGTGTCTGCGACACTTGGACTTCGCGCCTGTACGATGAGCAGGGCGCGCCTCTTGAGGCAGGGGCTCACCCTTTAACTGTGCCGCTATCGTGGGCTTGCCGGGCTAGCCTGGCTAAGCACCTAGATGCTGATGAACTGCTACAGATCACCAAGCAGGGCCTAGATTACTTTGACGCCACATACGACTTTGCCTATCCCTGGGGCTCGTATGACTGTGTGCTGGTGCCCGAGTACAACATTGGCGCCATGGAAAACCCTGGTTGCGTTACTTTCTCTGAGGACGCCTACCTATTCCAGGGGGAGGCCACCGCTGACCGTCACGCCTCACGCGCTAACACTATGCTGCACGAAATGAGCCACATGTGGTTTGGTGACCTGGTTACCCCGCGCTGGTGGGAGGACACTTGGCTTAAAGAATCCTTCGCAGACCATCAGGGCACTGAGGCTGCCGCGCTGGCCACCAAATACACGGACCAGTGGGTGGCTTTTGCTTCCCGCCGTAAAGCTTGGGCCTATAACGAAGATCAGCGCGTGGACACCACTCACCCCATTGAGGCCCGCGTTGACGACGTCGAAGCTGCCCGCCAAACCTTTGACGGCATCACCTACGCTAAAGGCGCCTCAGTGCTTAAGCAGCTGGTGGCTTATGTGGGCCACGAGCGTTTTGTGCAGGCTGCACGTATCTGGTTTAAGCGCTATGCCTTCTCTAACGCTGACCTAACCCAGTTCTTGCAGGTACTTAGCGAGGCTTCAGGTCAGGACATGAGCGCTTGGGAAGCGGCCTGGCTGCGCACTGCCGGACCTTCCATCATCACTGATGAAATTGAAATTGAAGATGGCCGCATCAGCCGTCTAACCGTAAGTCAGCACAGCGTTGACCTAGCTACCGGGCAGCAAATTTTACGCCCCCACACCCTAAACGTGGGCCTGTACTACCTACGTAACGGCAAGCTAGAGCGCGAACACCTGCTGCCACTAACCCTAAGCGAGTCCAGCACTCAGCTAGATGAAGCTGTGGGGCTGGCGGCCCCGCAAATGGTGCTAGTTAATGACGAAGACCTAACCTACGCAGTGGTGCGCCCCGACGCGCTATCACTAGAAACCGCCTCTACGCACCTGGCACGTCTAGGCGACCCGCTGGCGCGAGCCCTGTGGTGGTCCATGCTCTACAACCTGGCCCGTGACGGGCTGCTTAGCGCTAAGCGCTTCATTGAAATCGCGCTAGCCCAAGCCGATGACAAGACTGAGCTGGCCACGCTCACTAACCTGTTCACCCAAGCCCAAACCCTGGCCTTGTATTACAGCGCCAACACTCAGGCAGATGTGCAGCTATTGGCGCAAGGGCTAACCAGCCGACTGGACCCGGCTCGCCCCGGCAGCCCAGCCCAAACTGTACTGGCGAAGGCTTATGTAAGTGTGCTGGGTCAGTTGGGCACCAGTGATAAGGAGGTTAGCGTCCAGGGCGCTAAGCAGCTGCAACAGCTATTTGATGGCCACTTTACTGACCTAGAGATCAGCACTGAACTGCGCTGGCGCACCCTAATTTCACTGGCTCGCCTTGACGCAGTTAGTGACATTGACCTGGCAGTGCAGCTAGCCCGCGAAAACACGGCCACCACCATCACCTACCATCTGCAAGCAGCTAAGTCGCGCCCCAATGCGGTTGCTAAGCGTGAAGTGTTCACCCGTCTGCTAGGCGAAGACACTCTCTCTAACGATCACATTGATGCTTTGGTGGGGGCATTTAATGTGCCCAGCCATCGTCAGCTAACGCTACCATTCGCGCCCGAGTACTTTGCCGCCCTAGAACAGATTTGGGCTAGCCGCAGCCAAGAAATCGCTTCACGTCTAGTCAACGGGCTCTACCCCCACGCTGGCGGCCAGGCTGAGCTGGCACTAAGCCAAGCCTGGCTAGATGAGCACCCGCAAGCCCCGGCGGCTTTACGTCGCCTAGTGCTTAAAGCCCACGACGACCTGGCGCGTGCGGTACGCGCCCGTCACTAAACGTGGATTCGCCGCAGATGCTGCCCCCGCAACCACCGGTTGCGGGGCGCCAGGGGGCGAGCGCCGATCCGTGGCGGATATGGACTATTCCTAATGCACTTTCGGCGCTGCGACTAGCGTTCATCCCGGTGTTTGCGCTTAGTATTTGGCAGGGCCATATGCTTAGTGCCGCGATAATTTTGGTGCTGGCTTCGGTAACTGATTTTCTTGACGGTGTGATTGCCAGGGCCTTCAATCAGCGTTCTCGTCTGGGTAGGCTTTTAGACCCAGCTGCGGACCGGCTTTACATCGCTACGGCGTTGATTATGTTGGCTGTGGTGGGGGCTTTGCCGTGGCTGGTGGTGGTTTTGCTGCTGGCACGTGACGTTATTTTGGCGGTGCATGTACCAATTTTTGCGCATTACGGGTATGCTCCTATTTCCGTTAACGCGGCCGGCAAAGTGGGAGCTTTCATGCTGATGAGCGCTTTTCCTTTGCTGTTAGTAAGATTTGCGTGGGTCAGTACTAGCA
>ERZ1699235.234-NODE-234-length-25980-cov-3.745523_pt1 | contig 25980 bp, 33 predicted proteins | sample MGYA00581546_ERZ1699235 | MGnify/ENA primary metagenome ERZ1699235 (study PRJEB42319, sample SAMD00040334) | human oral metagenome | material: saliva | host: Homo sapiens | study: EMG produced TPA metagenomics assembly of PRJDB4115 data set (Metgenomic analysis of... | reverse complement strand
CTTAAAATTAAAGCATTTTGTTGTATCGCTTTTTTAAGTGTTTAGCAAGTAGCTTTATCACTTCTTAGCGCTTGATAATAGGGCGTTTGTGAGTTTTCGCTTTTCGTTTGAATGTTTTGGAGTTTCTTCCTTACTCCACAAATCACTGAACATTTAACTTCATTATTTATGAGTTCAGCAGGCAAGAAACTAGCATGTTTTAAACGTGCTTTTTTTCATGTCTATATAATAGGAAAAAATTAACCATTTTTAAACTATTTTTTTAACCTATTCATATTCAATTGTTTCATCTATATAATTTTCATAAGAATCACTTTCAAAAGCAATCATATAGTTAGAATCAAATGAAGGTACAGTATCGTATTCAAAACCTTTTAGCTTTATTTTTCGACAGACAATATTTCCATTAAGTCCCTTGTCTAATTCTGGATCTAAGTACAGAATCAAATAGTTTCCTAATCTATTTTGGTTAACTATTTTATTAGTTTTCATGACATACTTTACTTTTTATCTTTTTATACAATATACTTAAAATAACGTTTTATTGCTTTACCTATTCTAAAAATCCTAGTTTTTTGAATTCTCAAAAAACACAATTTATTAGGGATTATTATAAATCATTATAAATCATTAAAAACTCTTAAAATCTTCACAAAAAGCCCTAAAAAAGGGCTTATCATTTATGAGTTTAGTAGTTAAGAAACTAGCGCTCTAAAACGTGCTTTTAAACTATATAACAAAGACAGATATTAGTTAATGCCTATCTTTTTACAAATAATCAATCAAATCCAATATAGGTAATCAAATCATTTTCCTTAATTGTCTCTGCAAAATTCATTACAGGAAGTGTATATGAAGGAAATTGATTTGAAAGATTTGTTAAAGTGGAAATATATGTTCGCACATACGGATATAGTATAGCTACAGCATTCCCTCCTAGAACATTTTTCAATTCCTCTTCGTTTTCAAAGTCAGAAGAAGAATAACTATATAGCCCCCTAATAGATACTTCACATGTAAATGGAATATTAGGTATCTCCTCAGGATTTGTTGATTGACCTAAATTTACGTTAATAATAACATAGGATTTCTCTTGAGTCTTATCAACTCCAATTTCAGCAGAAAATTTGATTGGAACTACTAAACGTCCATCTTCTCTACTATTTTCAAAATCTAGATTAGTTTCATAAACCGACTTATCAACTACATAATCTTCAAATTTAATAATTGCCATTATGCTGCCATATCCTTCGCTTGCACCTTATAGGCGCTTTTATTACTATTATAACTATCTGTGTACCCAACAAAGTCACGGAACTCCGCTTTTACATTTTTTACCGAACTTTCCGTAAAATATGGTAGATTGCATTCAAATAAGCTCTTTAACTCTAATTTTTCTTGATATAAAATAGCTTGAACAACTTGGTCTATAGCTTCTTTATGCAACCATGAATCTATATCAAGAATTGATTCATCTAGAATAATTTCTTTAATAGCCATTATATTTCTCCTTTGTAACCGTCCAATCAATTAACGTAAGTGTTCGTAAACAAATCTCTTTCCCATTAGGGACAGGCGAAATTGGTTTATCTGGAGTTGGTGGAGTGTATGTTTTACACGTTACGACATCCACCTCAGTATAGGATTTATTGTAACGCAATAAATGTTCTAAAAACACTCCATCAAGATTATACCTGTGAAAGGAATTGTTACGTTTAAAACCACCTAATGAATTTTTTAACTTTTGATAATATTTATCTTTGTATACATTAAAATTTTTAGTCGTTGTAGGATTATTCAAATCTAAAATAGTTAAGTTGTCACTTTTTATTTTAAACATTATAACACCTATTTTTTTATTACTATTCCTATATACTCGAGCGTACTTTTTTGCATTTTCTAAACCTTGATACCCATTTGGTGGATCATCAACAAACATGTACAACCCCACTCCAAGATCATTAGGTAAACTTTGACCACTTTTAATCACCCAGTCGCCTGTTATTTCAAATGAAGTACACTCAAAATGTTGTTGTCCCAAAATAGCATTAACTGATTCAGGCTTCGTCCCATGGTACCCCTCCATAGAATGCCTCCCATGTGAGCAATATGATACACTATGTATATAACGTATCATACATATGATATTACATTTAGAAACACATGTCAATTATATGTTCGCATTTTTCGCTATTTATTTGAAATTTTTATTTTTTAAAATTAATTAATAAGATACAATTATTTCTTATATTCTTTTCAAGTTAAAGTTAGACTTAAAAAAACATATTTTATATCAAATTCAGTCAATATCAAAAAGTGAACGACTATTTTGTTAACCAACAATTTTTACCCCCTTTTTGTTTGGAAGGCTCCGACTTGGAAAAAGTTCCCTTCACCGGTACCCTACTGGCCAAAATGATTTTTTAAAAGGTGGGGGGGACTCAATATCCTTTCAGTTCTATAAATCTTTTAGCGATTACCTTTCTTCGACTATTTATATAACGAGTAGTTTTATTTAGTTTCTCTGCCACGTCTTCCCAAGTCACACCAGCTTCTAAATATCTCATTTTAAAAATTACTAGATCACTTTCAATTAAGTTTTCCATCAAGGTATCTACAACTAGTTTGAAACCTTCTAAATATCTTAGTGTTTGGTCTTCTTCAATTCTAATGATTGTCGCTTCAGTAGGACTAGATACTATCTTGCCTTTCCCACCAGTATAATCTTCAGCGCTATGTTTCTTATTATGTATTAGTTCCTGTCTTCTCAAATAAATTTTATTAGCAAGCGTTCTATACCGTCCTAACTCAATATCTATCCCGTCCAAGTCTCTGTTACTCAACTCGTACATAGGCAAGTACCTCCACTTAAATTTTAAAAATTTTTTATCTTGCAATTTGTCAAATTGTAAATTCTGTCAAACTGACAAAAAGCGCTAAAAGCCTTCCAACACTCCACTTATCAGGTATCATTGTTTTAAGTTTGACAACTCTTCAGTATGACAAGTTCAAGGGAAATTTCTTTAATTTATCCCCTCAGTTTCTCATATCTTACATTCTGTGAAACTCACTCCATTCTGTAAACCCCTGATATACCTTGCTTTCAAGCTATTACTTCTTTTCAGTTTATGCTTACTTTGTTATGTGAAACTTAGTAAAGCATAAAAGTAGGACTAGCGATATCTCTTCTGTTTCAGCCATATATCACTAGCCTTACTTAATTTGTTCCCTATTTTTCTAAATACTCTTTAATGTCCCGATATTCCTTAGAAAAATTCATCCACCCGCTAGAATCAGGGGTTAAAAATGGTAGAACAGTAAGTGGACTTACTTCTGTTCGATATAGCAATAGAGAATGTTTCTGACTTATTTCTCTGACTACACCTGTATGGATTTCTTCCACATTCTTCTTTAGTTCTTGAATTTCATCATATGCGTCCAGAATTTGTCTAAGTTTCTTTCGGTATTGTTTATAGATCTTCTTAGTTTCCATCCGTTGCTTAGTCTCTTTAAAAATGTATTCAAAGATGACTGCATTAGCTTCTGAAAAATCACTATCAAATTTTTCCTGAAGGCCATTAATAGCTTTTTCCATATTTTCCAGCTGCTCTAAAGATTCTAAGTTATTTGACAAAAAAGAATCTATGTTCTCAAATGAAACTGCTTGATTGCCTAACAGGCTTTTCCTTTTTTCGCTTAACTGTTCTCGTGCTGAATTAATCTTACTTTTTTTATTATCTAAATCATCCAGTGTATCAAATACTTGATTAATATCCATTTCTTTCTCCTAATTCCATTGAATAAAGTAACCACAATCTTCTTCAACTTTTCTTACATCAAATCGGGTATGTAAAATCAACCGTTTTCCAAAATAGTCATTCGCATTCACCCAACTAAGTGTATCTTTCTTGCGATCAAACAAAGTAACAAAGTTTTCTAGATCTCCGATAAAGCCTTTTTTGTCACCTTTATTCCCTAATGTTGTATCATCTACAATTAAAAAGTTATCTACAAAGAATGTTTCACTTGTCCCTGTCTCTTTATCAACTTTAAGAAGATAATTTCCTGAAGTGTCTTTCATTTTTTCTAAGACACTAAATAGTGATTGACTAACAACCATAGATACATTGCGCTCTGGATTGATTAAAGAAACAATAGATTTCAAGTCGTCCATACTTGTAGCAGTCTGCACTTTCGCAGTTTGGAGAATTTTCCCAATCTCTCTATTTCGTGTTCTACGTTTTAATTTAATAATCTTCTTACCAAGAAAATCCGTTAAATTATATTGGCCATCATCTAATTGTTCCTGTGAAAAATCAAGTTTTCCACTGAATAATTTAACTAAGTAATCAACGCTGATAGTTTTCTTTTTATCTGCTTCTGTTCTCTCAACCGAATTTTCACTAACTTCTTGTAATGAATCAGATTCAAAGTCAGTTACTTCATACTTCCCACCACGGGTACGAGTCTCAATAACATTTACTAGATCAACCAATTCTTTACGTTGATGTTCATCTTCGTAACTATCAAGTATTGGTTTTTCAATGAGTACATGATTATTTTCTACGTTCATCCCTCTAGTGTTATAACCCGTACTTCGGATATAAGCTTCTAGATTTTCTTTTTGTTTAGCTAAGTTAGTTGTCATTTTTTTGCTCCTTCATCTTTTAATATCTGATTTTTGTTTATAATTTTTTCTAAAATTCTTTGCTTTTAGCTTTTCTTTTATGACTCTCCGAGCCTTTAAAATCATTTTTTCTAGATTTTGATTTGTCTTGTTTGTTAGCATATTTCTCTAGTATTTCTTGTTTCCGTTGTTCTAAGCTATCATCTTCTTTTTTACACTGAGAAAAGATTTTCTGTCTTTTATCTGGATCCATAGAAAACTTATTGGCTACTACATACCCTAAAGAAGTATCTCCTGACATTGCTCTCACCCCCTTTCTATGCAAACAAAAAGGGACATACCACTAGCATTATATGCTTACGGTATGTCCCTGAGTTGTTCTCAATAGACTTATTTTTTAGTTTCTTTTTTGACTAGATGAGTAAATTTCCCATCTGAATAGAATAAAATAATTTCTCCAAAACTTGGAACTTTTTCTATCTCTATTATACCACATTTTTCGTAGACAACAAAGCCTTTCTCTGTTGCAAATCGCATTTTATCATCATTCATTGATATTCTCCCCTCACTGTGTTTATAGTATATCTCTTATCTTTGATCGTGAAAGCCTTGAAAGTGTTCCCTTCTAAACCTTTCAAAATTCTACTTGAATTTCTAGCATTGTATACCGTCCGCAGTTCACTACTATCTAGGTTCGTGTTGAAAATCGTAGTTTCTCGATTGTTGATAATATCAAACAAGAAATCCTGTTCCCAGTCACTCTTAGGAGTGATTGTTCCATTTTTTGCCCCAAGGTCATCGATGATTAGAAAATCAACATCAACTAGCTTTTTAACTGCCTCATACTCTGTTAAGTTTGCATTCCTTCCATAAGCCCAACCTTCTTTTATCTGCTTGATAATCTCGGTTAAGCTGACAAATAAGACACTCTTAGGATCGTTCTTCTCTCTGAAACTCTCATTGATTTCTTTGGCCAGAGCAAGAGATAAATGACTTTTCCCTATTCCTGTGCTACCACTAATTAAGGTATTTCCCGTCATACCTCCAAGGTACTTCTGGGCTTGCCCCTTTACAAACTCTAACATCTGACGCTCCTCTGTAGTCTTAACAAAGAAATTATCAAACGTCGCTCCTTTCAACTCGTTAGGGATCGTACTGTCACGCATTAACACATCATAAGTTTTAAAGTAGGCTTGTCTGTCCTCGAACTGCTGCAATAGGTCTTTCTCTTTCTGTTTAATCTCTCCCTTCACGCACTCTGGGCAAAATGCTTGTAGTTTTCTTTCTGAACCCCCTAACACCGGTACAGAAATTTCCCAATAATTTACCTGGTGAATATCGCAAACTTTATCCGATATTTTTCTGTTATTAAATTCTTTAAATTGTTCCTTCATCTGTGCAACTCCTAAAATGGTAGATCTGGAAAGTTGTCTTCGGACTTCCCTTTTATGGTTTTAGGCTTTTGATTCAAATAACCGTCAAACTTAGATCCAAAAAGTGTTTCAGGTCTCAGATATTTAGAAAATTCAGGACTATCCTTCCATTCTGCTGTTTTAATATCTATCACCTGTTTAAAATCTTCCGTGTATAGCCTTCTTTGAATCGTGCTAGTAAAAGCCTTTTTGTCTTATCAACAAACTTATACCTCTTATTAGCTACTTGATTCAGATAAGCAATAGGAATCCAAAGTTCTTTATGTTTTGTTTTCTCTAAATCTTTTATAGCTGTTTCTTCAAGCCAAGTAGGAAAATTGTAGTCGGGATTTCCCGACAATATATTATCTAAATATAAATTATTACTCTTACTATTAACTCTATTCTCTTTCTCTATCTCTGTTGGACATGAGTTGGAAATAGTCTTTTTATTTTGGACATTCTCCAATTTTGGTAAATTTTGACTATTTTTTCTTTGGTCTCGCTTGTATTTTGCCCAATTTGTTTCACTCTCAACCATGGCTTTTGCTTGCGATAATGTAGCATGTCCATCATCGTCTATCTGAATCAGTCCGCATTTTGTAAAATATGCAACTGTCATATTTATATCATCCTCGGACACATCCAATTTTAAGGCTAGCTCCTGTACCAAATTATCAAAATACCCCTCATAGTACAAAATACAATCATCTTCTAAACTTTCCAACATAAGACGGATATAAATCACTGTCATAGTGTAGCCACCAGGCATATTTTTAAGTCGTTTAATAAAAAGATTATCAAAAAACTTCTTATCAACTTTTAACCAAAAATATATTTTAGTCTTTGCCATCATCTACCCCCAAAAACTTTAAAACGTCTGAGATTTTATAATACGCTTTTCTAGTATCTTCAATAGGCGGTATATACTGCGGTAGTCCTGCACCTTCCCATTTTATCAAGGTTTTATCTCCTATGCCCAGTTCTTCCTTTAGTTCCACCTTGCTGATCAAATCTAATCTTTTTTGAGGTACTTTCTCATGGCTTTTTAAATACCGTTCCACTGCTTCCAAAATCTTAGACTTTAAATCTTCAATCATTTTTTCAAACATCTTATTACCCCCATGGCTTAACCGCTGCAAGCTGAATATATCGCCCATAATCAGGGCTTAAACCCTCGCTAATTGTTTCTATCGTCTGTGTACTTTCTCGCTCGATTTGGGCGCTTTTTTTGCGGTCTCGGTGGTTTAGATACATGAGAAAGTCAACCAATATCACGGTAAAAATAAGCGCCTGTGTATTGCTTAAATCTAGTTCATTCATGCTATGCCCTCGCTTGGTAATTCTTGATATAATTCACTTGATAGCTGTGCTCCATCTTCAGAAAGTCGTACACCTCTTCTGGAGTTACTTTATCATCTAAAAAGTCAATTATGAACTGAAAGAGGTTCGGATGTCTATCCTTGATTTTAGTCATTCGGTTGTAAAATTCTGATTGTGTCATTGCATTGCCTCTTCAAATTTTTCTACAAGACAATCTTTATTTACTTGTCGAGTCCCATTTTTAGAGTTAAAAAGAATATCCTTCAAGGTTATAGTAGCCTCTAAATACTCCTTTTCAGCATATTCTATATACGCCTGTTGCTCTGTTGCATTGTCAAAAAAATGCTTGGCTTGGCGTTTAAAGAATGCTTGTCGCATAGCATCCAATTCAAAAATACCAGGGCTGAAAAAGATTCCCGTAGTTCTTTTAGAGATCGCTTTGATTTTATGGCTGTCATTCAATTCAGGAAGTTCAATCCAAAGTAAGCGGTGTAAATCTTCTTTGATAGCTTTTAATTGTCCTGATAAGAGTCCTATTCTTAAAAAATCATTGTTTTCGTCTGCTTGGTGTAATTCCATACTAATTCTATCCAAGCTTTTAGCGATAATATCGTATGTTGTTTCTGTCATAGTCTGTTTTCCCTTTTTCCTATATTGGATTGTTTCACCACTCCAAACGCTGGGCGATTGCCCCAAGTTGGCGAACGCTTGTAGCGGTGTTTCGTGAGTAATTACCCATCTTTCAGCTAAACAAGGCCTTAGAATCACCCTATCAGCACTTGATTTTCAAAACCTTTTCTAATTGCTTGCCTGCTCTTCGGTTTTTCTTGAGATATTTGATAGAATAGATATTTTTTGCTATAATCAAAGCATAGAAAAAATTTCTATACTCTGAATTGTGTCGCTTGCTCTCCTCGTCTAAAATTTGAGCAAGTGATTTTTTTATTTTCTTTTTGCATAATTACTACCTGACTGTGGTTTATAAAGCAAGTCTTTGCTTTCGATAAGATCTAGAATCCAACTGAATCCCTGCTCCACCGTTTCAAGAAATGCGCCCAGGTCTTCACTGTCCAAGTTCTCGTAGTTCATACAAATATATTCGGCTAGTTGTCTGTCTTTCTCAACTAGCTTTTTAAAATCCTTGGGATACTTAGGAATTTCTAACCCCTTGGCATTTGTAACTGTCTTAAAATCATTTTCCATTTTCTATACTCCTATACTTTAAAAATTAATTCCTTAATTTCTGAATACCCCCTATTCAAATTAATCATAGCCATTGCCATATCTTCCAAACGTTGGTAGTTTGTCAGTTCTGCACTTGTCAAGCCCTCAATGCCGTTCTTACTTTCTCGCTCCTTCATGAGTTGCGCTTTATTCTTCCCTGTCACTCCCTTTAGTAGTAAGTTTGTAAGAGTACTATAGGCATGCTTGGGGGCTTTCTCCCATGTTTGAATAGCTTCAGTTAAACTTTTACGCTTCGGTTTTTCCAGTTCTCTTTGAAGATAGCGTTTAGAAAGTTCATCACGCATTTCAAAAAAGGCTTTGACTAGGTTCTTCTTAAACTCTTTTACGGGTTCTGTATTTCGTAAGTAAGTGATCAGCAATGTTGCTTGTTGCTCGTTCAAAATATAATCCCGTACATTTTGCCCACTCTCTGAAGGTGAAATTTTAAATGTCACCTTTCCAAAACTCTCAAAGTCCTCTCGGTGTTTATTCAGCAAAATCTTCAAATGTCTGTGCTTAATTTCAGCGCAGTCTGCAACGATACTGCTCAGTGTATACGGCTCTTTCTTGCCGTCCATATAAACCAATTCCATTGGTTCACTCCTTTCTTCTTGTTGCTCGTGCTTGCCACCTAAAACAGTACCAAGGTAAATCATTGTGGTAGGGAAAATTTAGGAGAGAATAAACCCCTACAAACCCTTGATACTGCCATAGGTAGCAAGCAGAAATATTCTTGATTCTGTCTTATGCTCCTTTCTAATAATCTTCAGCAAGCCATTCCATGGCTTTTTGGTAAATGCTCGGCTTGACTTCGCCACCGTCTCGAATTTTTCGATAGGTAACTTGTGTAACTCCGATTTCTTCGCCTGCTTGCTTAGCAGTCAATTTCTTATCAGCTTGCTTTCGGCGAATCGCTTTTGCTTGTGTTGAGGTAATAAGCAATAAAATCCTCCCTTTCTTTTGCTAACTATTTGTTAGCTTGGTTGTATTGTAGCGTATTTTTTGTTAGTTGTCAACAACAAAATGATAAAAAGTGAATTTTTTGTTAGCTTTTTGTTATTTTGTGATATAATTAAAATGAGGTAATATACATGAACAGATTAAAAGAGTTGAGACAAAAAAAAGGCGACACTCAAGAGGACGTCGCTAAAGTTATGGGTGTGACCCGTAGAGGATACCAAAAATGGGAAAACGGAGAAAGTCAAATCAAACCAGAAAAAGCTCGACAGCTTGCTGACTACTTCGGAGTAAATGTTGCTTACTTATTAGGATTTGAAGATAAACAAAATATTTTAAAAATAATCCAAAGTAACGAATTTAAAAAATTACTTAATGATATAGATATTGAAAAAATAAATGAACTTGGTTCGGCATATAAAAACGTTGAAGAACATATAAATAATCCTGTAAAGTATAACAATTTTGGAAAAGGATTGCTTAATCATATCCCATCGTATATGTTTACAATTGAAGAACTAATAAATGCTGATAAAGAGAACAATACAAATTTTGCAGATATTTTAATCAACTATATTTCTTTAAATGACTATGATAAAAAAATAGCTTTTGATTTAGTTCAAAAACTATCTGAGAGAGACAACGAAAAGGAGTAACCCCCATGGGATTTTTTGATACTGTAAAACAAGAAGGTAGTTTTTCTACCGCTTCTGGAGTAAATGGACTACACTACGTTGTCCTTCAGGTAACTTTGAAAGAAAAGTTTTTCGGCACTGGATCAGGAAACCTTACAGAATTAGAAGATGTTATCAATAAACAAGCTTCAAAAGGTTATCGCCTACATACAATCACAACCGCCAATGGTGGAAGCAAAGGTTTAGGCGGTGGTGACCGTATCCAGGCTACAATGGTTTTTGAGAAGATTCTATAAAAATCCTCCATATTCGCCAATAGTGCCCCTATTTCTAAGGTCTATTGTGCAAAAACAAGGGAAAGTGAAAAATAGAAAGCCAATTTTACAAACTAAAGCGCAAAAAACGGCAAAAGTGACAAATAGAAAAAGACAAGCCTGCTACTGCTGACTTGTCTGACAATGCAATAAAAGCAACTTTCCCAGCGTTGAGTTTTTTCGATACTCAAAAATTTTTAAAAAACAAACTAAAAATATTGACAAAAACTAAAAATTACAGTATTATTAGGCAATGAGAAGAGTTTCTGCTCCCAAGGGAACAGAGTACGCGAAACACCGCCTAGTTCTACTAGGTGGTGTTTTTGTATATAAGGAACATATATGAAACCATTTCAAACATTAGATGAACAAATAAAACTTCTCCAGTCTAGAGGTTTAGAAATAGATAACATAGAAGAATGTAAAAGATACCTTCTAACTAACAACTATTACAACGTCGTCAACGGATATAGTAAGTTTTTTCAAACATCAAAAGATAAATTTATAGCTGGTGCAGACTTTAGAGAAATAGCTGCAACACACTTTTACGATAAAGAAATTAAATCAGCTTTTTTAAAAGCAATTATAGATGCAGAAAAACACTTTAAATCCGTACTGGCATATCGTTTTTCAGAATCATATCCAAAGCCATACTCTTATCTAGATATTAATAATTTTGAAACACAAAAAGATGCAAAAAGGCTCGCACAAATTACAAATTTAATCAGTATATTAGCTAAAATACTCAATGATTATAATAGGGATAAGCAAAACAATTCTATAAAACACCACTATAAACAACATGGCGTTGTTCCTTTCTGGGTTATCATCAATGAACTTACATTAGGGCAAGCATTTAACTTTTATAGAAATCTAAACACTGATATAAAAAATCAAATAGCTAGAGATTTATCACCATTCTTACAAGAAAATATTGAATACATCCAAAATAGACCTAGTAAAGACCTTTTAAGCGGAAAGGCTTTAGAAAGTATTATTAAAAATATACTAGAAATTAGAAATATCACTGCTCATAATAATAAACTTTTCAATTATAAATGTCGTGAGAATCTTCCACAACTAGCTTATTTCCACTATTACAATAACAATGCCAATACATCAAGACAATCTGTATATTATGTTTTTCTTGCCTTGCAATGCCTACTTGCTTCCACACAATACGCTCAATTACATAACACTATTATAAAAAGAACCAAAGCTCTAAATAAAAAAGCGCACTCCATTGAAGCCGGCATTGTATTGGACACACTTGGATTTCCGAATAATTGGTATAATATCACTGACACATTAAGATAGAACTACTTGCAATATATGGGCTTTTTCAAACCCCATATATGCCCCATATCCGCCTTGCTTCCTATTCTTGTATAATTTACCGTCCGTCCTCTTAAAATCGAAAATAGAGGGGTTCTCGTAGCTCCTCGCATGGTATAAACTCAAAACCTTTTCTAATTGCTTGCCTGCTGATGGAAAAAGGAGTAAAACCATGAAAATTACACAACACACGAAAAAAGACGGATCAGCAGTCTACCGCTCCAGTATCTATCTTGGCATTGATTCTGTGACTGGTAAGAAGGTCAAGACTACCATATCAGCACGAACAAAGAAAGAACTCAGAAACAAGGCCACCCAGGCTAAGGTAGAATTTGAGAAAAACGGCTCTACACGGAAACAACGCTCACATATAACAACCTATAGCGAACTTGTGGACTTATTCTGGCAAACCTACCAGCATACCATAAAGACTAATACGCAGATAAAGATAAAAGGTTGCTTAAATAATTACCTCTTGCCCTCATTTAGTACTTACAAACTAGATAAACTTACTCCTGTTATTATCCAAACTCAGGTAAATAAGTGGGCGGATGAGTACAATCAGGACGGAACAGGATATAAAGAATACAATCATCTTCATGCCTTAAATAAACGTATTCTACAGTATGGAATTTCTATTCAAGCATTAGACAATAACCCTGCTCGTGATATTGTTATTCCTAGAAAGATAACCAGAGATAAACAAGAAATTAAATACTTTCAAGATCAGGAACTTAAAAACTTCCTCTCCTATCTCGATAACCTGGAGAATACCTTTATCAATTTTTATGATACTGTGCTTTATAAAACGCTCCTAGCTACTGGACTGCGCATCCGTGAATGTCTGGCCCTGGAATGGTCTGATATTGACCTGCAGAACGGAACGATCGATATTAACAAAACACTCAACATTTTAAACCAGGTAAACAGTCCTAAGACAAAATCAAGCTATAGAGTTTTAGATATCGATCATAAAACAGTGCTCATGCTTCGTCTCTACCGAGCAAGACAAGCAGAAAACGGTAGAAACATTGGCTTAACCTATGAGAAAGTATTCTCTGATAGCTTTGACAACTATGTCAATACTCGAAAGGTTGATTATCGCCTACATAAGCACTTAAAAAACGCTAACTGTACTGATTTAGGCTTTCATGCTTTCCGACACACTCACGCTAGTATCTTGCTTAATGCCGGATTACCATACAAGGAGATACAGACACGGCTTGGCCATGCAAAAATATCTGTAACTATGGATACGTACAGCCATTTATCAAAAGAGAACCAAAAAAGAGCAGTCTCATTCTTTGAAACTGCCCTCGAAAAAATAAAAAGTTCTTAAAAAAGTCCACAAAATAAAAAAAGTGACACATAAAACCCTTATGTATCAACGATTATAGAATGATTTCGGTATAATGACTATTATACCGAAATTTTCTCATTTTTAAAAGAAAAAGGGCGCTGGTAAAGGATAATCTTCACCAACTCCCTATTTTTCTACTTATCTAAGCCTAATTCTGCCAAGATTTGACGTTTGTAGGCAATCTTTTGGACTTCCTTGTCCTCGTCTTCAGACCAATCTAGTTTAATTTCTGAAACAATCTGCCCAGGGCGATTTTTCAAGATATAGATGCGGTCGCTGAGATTGAGGGCCTCCTCGATACTATGCGTGATAATCAGGGTCGTCAATTGCAACTGCTTGTGAATCTCCAGATACCAAGCGTGGAGTTCCATCTTGGTCATCTCATCCAAGGCACTAAAGGCCTCATCCAAGAGAAAGAGCTTGTGCCCGAAAAGGTAAGTTCGAAGCAAGGCTACACGCTGACGCATCCCACCACTGAGTTCATGAGGATACTTGTCCCGTACAGCTGTCAACTGGAAGGTCGCAAGAATTTCATCCGCACGGGCAATGGCTTCCACCTTATCCACTTTTTGAATCAAGAGGGGCAGGATGATATTACCAAGCACCGTCTTGTGCTCCAAGAGTAGATCCTTTTGCAACATATAACTCACGCGCCCCTGGGGATTTTCTTCACCATCAAGGACAATTCTCCCTGACTGAACTTCTAAAATCCCAGCGATTAGATTAAAGAGGGTGGTCTTTCCAACACCACTTGGACCTAAGATAGAAACCACTTCACCTGAAGTCACCTGCAGGTTAATGTCCTCTAAAATCCTCTCCTGACCATAAGCATAACTGACGTGTTCTAGTCTAATCTCTGTCATTATTTCACAAATTCGTTGGTGAAGCCTTTGTCTGTCAAGTCTTCTTTAAGGATACCATTTTCTTTATCCCATTTGTAGAAGGCATTCCAGCGAGCTGCATCAAATTGACCCCATTTTTCCTTGTCGCTTGCGTATTCTTTTGACAAGTATTTTTGAGATTCGATGACAAAGTCACGTTTTTCCTTGAGTTCAGGCGCATTCTTGATGAGGATATCCGCAGCTTCTTCTGGATGTTCCATAGCATATTGGTAGCCTTTTTTGATAGCTTGGATGACTTTACGTGCTTCTTCTTTGTTGTCTTTTAGATAGTCGTTGTTTGCGATGATAACTGGTGAGTAGTAGTCAAATTCTTTAACGTAGTCTTTCAAATACATGAAGTTAGCATCTACACCTTGAGATTTTGCAAGGATACCATCCCAACCGTAGTAGATCCAAGCAGTGTCAAAGACACCGTTAGCAATCGGTGTGATAGAGTTTGAGTCGTTATTTGGTACTTTTTCTACCTTCTCAAAGTCCCCACCTTGTGATTCTACCAAGGTTTTCAACATAGCAAGTTCAGTTGGGTCATTCCAAGTTCCGTATTTCTTACCAACCAAGTCTTTTGGACTAGCTACATTGTCAGATTTACGAGAGATGATTCCTGATGTATTGTGCTCTACGATAGCTGCGACGGCAGTAATCCCTGCCCCTTTTTCCAATTTTTTAGCCATGTAGTCTTGGAAATACACTGCAAATGGTGCCTTGCCATTGATAACCAAGTCAGAAGAACTTTCTTCTGGCGGTAATTTCAAATCAACATCCACTCCAGCTTCTTTGAAATAACCTTTTTCCTTGGCAACATAAAGGCCTGTGTGGTTGGTATTTGGTGTCCAGTCTAGGATAAAGTCAATCTTCTTGAGTTCTGCTTCTTTGTTGTCCTTGGAAGCAGTTCCTTGACCACAGGCCACAAGCACAACAGCTACAAAAGCTGTTATAAGCGTTAAAAACACTTTCCATGTTTTTTTCATTTGGATTTCCTCTTTTCTTTTTCAGAAACATCCTTTTTCTTATGAATGTTTCCATTTAATAACATATTTTTCACTAATATCGACCAACTTCATACCGAGAAGGCTGATAATCGATACCAGAATAATAATAGCGAACATGGTATCATACTGAAACAGTTTCTTGGACTGAATCATGTAGACACCTAGTCCTTCAAAGCCTCCCAACCACTCAGATACCACTGTTGTGATAAAGGCGTAGGAGACACTGACCCTCAGTCCTGCATAAAAGTAGGGCAGGCTGACAGGGATTTTAAAATGCCACAGGATTTGCCAAGGATTGGCTCGCATCAGACTAAACAAGGTCAGCATATCCTTGTCACAATGCCTAAATCCATCTAGAATACTGACGATAATAGGGAAGGTTGTCGTCAAGATAATCAAGACAATCTTGGGCAAGATTCCATAACCCAACCATAAAACTAGGATAGGGGCTATGGCAATGGTCGGTATGGTCTGGACAACCACCATCATGGGGTAAATCAAGTCATTGAGCCATCCCAAACTATCCATAAGTACGGCCATAACACAGGCTATCAAGACACCCAAGACCAAACCTAGCAAAGCTACTCTCAAGGTTGCCCAGCTATGGTACCAGAGAAATTCTCTGTCACGAACAAAAGACTGGAGAATCTCAAGTGGTGTCGGCAGGATAAACTTTGGTAAGAGTTTTAAGAATCCCGCCACCTGCCAAGCGGATAAGACACCCAAAAATCCTAGCAGACTAATATGCCGTCTCATTATACTTTTCAAGTTTCTCATCGATGCTTAAAATCTCTCCTATATTTATTTTCACATTGGCAAAAACATTGTCTGCTCCTTGGCCCGCCACTTCTAGCGCTTCTTTGAGAATGCGCATAAGCTCATCAAACTCCCCCTCTAAGACTGTTTCAAATGGTGTCACCACCATGGTCACTTCTTGAGCTTGCAGATAGTCAATGACCTTATCAATTACAGCTATGCGGTCAATCCCCTGTGATAGGGGCAGGACTTGTAAAGCAATGCTTGCTTTCATTAAAACCTCCTTCTAAGTTACAGTTTTTCTTTGTAAAAAAAGAAAAACCTCTTTCATATATGAAAAAGGTGCAAAATTAGGCCAAGTATCGTTCCCTACGCTGGCATTACCCAGATCAGGTGCGGTCGAAGTTTAAACACTTCCTCTCAGACTGTACACAGACTCCCATATATTATATGGACATATGATAACGAAAAATAAATAAGATGTCAAGGAAACTGCTTACAGAAAAGAGAGTAGGACAGAAATCGGTAATTCGTTAGAATTCGATTTCGTCGTCCCACCTCCGCACAGTTGAGTAGGGCTGTAAAAGCTGATGAAATCAGCGTAGTAAAGCCCACTCAACCACTGCGTCTTGCTCGACAATCCAAAGAAAATTGAGAGGCTAGGACTTTTGTCCCAACCTCTCCTCTAATCATCTATTCTCAGTTAATTCTTTCAATTAAAGCATAGGTGCAAATAACTGTGTTACTTCTTTAATCATCATTTGATACCATGTAGGATTTATGGTATCCGAGAAGATTTCTTGAGATTGTTCAAAAATTTCTTCAAAATCTTTGCGAATATCCGCGATTGACTCTGTTTTGTAGAGTAGTACTGCATTTTCATAGTGGTGAACCAAGCTACGATAATCCAAGTTAATCGTACCCACAGCCGCAAATCGATCATCAACAATCATTTGCTTACTATGGATAAAACCAGGTGTGTATTCAAAAATGCGAACACCCGCAGATAAAAGATCTGGATAAGCTCCCCGTGTTACAAGTTGAATGAGTTTCTTATCTGGTATGTGGGGTGTGACTATTCTCACATCTACACCTCGCATCGCCGCATTCTTTATATCCTCTGTTAAATCATAATCGATAATGAGATAAGGCGTTGTGATATAAACAAAATCCTCTGCTTGATTAATCAGATTTTGATAGACAATTTTACCCACCTTCATCTGGTAGATTGGTTTCGGTCCACTACCGTATGGGATACAAAGACCACTACCAGACCGTGTCTGATTTTCCAAATGATACTGATCAAAGTCACTGATTTCCCCACGGTTGATGTACCAGTTCATGAGAAATAGTCTGGTAAAGGCTTGAGTCGCCGGACCATCTATCCGAATTCCACTATCTTTCCAGTGTCCAAAACGTTCAATATGATTGATATATTCGTCTGCAAGGTTGATCCCACCAGTGTAGGAAATCTGCCCATCAATAACCAAGATTTTACGGTGGTCACGGTTGTTATAGGCCACTGTCATACGAGGAATCACCTTATTAAACTTATGAGCATTAATCCCTTTAGACCGCAAATGAACGGTATAATCTCCAGGCAAAGTCACCATACAACCAATATCGTCATAGAGCATCTTGACTTCAACTCCCTGAGCAGCTTTTTCTTCTAGAATTTCGAGCATGCTATCCCACATCAAGCCCTCTTCGACAATATAGTATTCAAGAAAAATAAACTTTTCAGCTCTTTTTAGATCCTCCAGCATCTGTTGCCACATTTCCTCACCACTTGCGAAAAATTGTGAATCTGTCTGGTCATAGACTTCTGCATTATTATCCATATGTAGCAAGGCATTGATAATTCCGTAAGCTGATTTATCTGTCTCCTGTAGCTGCAGATGGAGTTGGCGCCCATTATTCTCATGAAATGCAATAGAATTCAATTCCTGGAGTTGTTTCAGTTCTTTTTTTGATAGCCTTCTTTCACCGAACATGAGATAAAGCAGTGGACCAAACACCGGCACAAAGGTCACAATCAACCAAGTCACCTTGCTCTCAGGAGACATGGAGCGATTGACAATCGCTATAACAGTTGCTACGCTAACCAGAAATACAAGGGAAACCCAAACAAGCGGAGCAATCTGACTCATGTAAAGAATAATGCCAAAAATAACAAATAATTCTATCAGAATTATCGCAATACTAAAGCCATACTTGGACATCAATAATCGAAATTTTCTTGTCCCCATATCTCCCTCTCAATTTCTAAGTCTACTCCCTAATTCAACGTCTGAAAACGCTTGTCACCTTCTAGTATACTTAGTTTCATAAAACTTAGCAAGCTTTTTCCTGTTTAGGCCGATACTTCTACCTATAAAATCATTTAAAAAGCAGGCAATTTACATGTGCCTGCTCTCGTTTTACAATTTCAACGCCAACATATTAACCGTCATACCAGCTGCAGTCCCCATTAAGAAGATAGTATCTCCTTCCTTCACATAGCCATGATCGAGTGCATAGGCCAAGCCAAAAGGTACCGCAACGGAAACCATATTCCCATACTCACTGACAATATTGAGATACTTGTCTTTGTTAACTCCTAATTTATCCATAACAAGTGGTAATGCTCGACTAGCTTGGTGGGGAATAATATAGTCTACAGCATCTTTAGAAATACCAGATTTCTCTTGGAATTCTTGGAACATTTCTGGAATGACACGAGCAGAAAGCAAGAGGATTTTCTTCCCTTTCATATCAAACATGAAATTGGTCTTAGTTTCTTCAGAGTACTCTTTTGGTTGATATGAAGTCAAACCTCCACGGATTTCAGTATCGTGGGCTCCCTCTGACCAAGTACGTTGAAGGCTTGCTATCACTCCCTTATCCTTGTCACTTGCTTGGAAAATAAAGGCTGCAGCTCCATCACCAAAGAGTTCATAACTTTCTTTTTGCTTTGGATTGAGACCCAAGCTACCAACTTCACTAGATACAATCAAAACGCGATGATATTCTCCTGCTTCAATCAAATGTGACATAGTCGAAAGAGCTGAAATAAAACTTGTACAAGTCGTATTGATATCCATAGCTGGAATAGAGAGTCCTTTTGCCACGCGCTCATGAATCAAAGCAGCTGTACACGGAATAGGCTGAACACCTACCGCGCTAGCTGATACAAGGCAATCAATGTCTTTAATACTTAAGTTTGCATTTTCAAGTGCACGTTGGATAGCCGCTTCTGCCAAATCTAGCTGTGTTTCTTCATTTTCTACGACACGGTAACGCGTTTGATCTTTAAATTGCACTGTGTTTTTTGGGAGGCAAACTCCATAGCCTGCAATTTCTACATGTCTTTTTACTTCTGTCATAATCTTTTGTCCTTTCATAAACGTTGGATACGTTTGAGCTTACGACTTGTATCCCAGTGATAATCTGAAAATTGTATTTCAGGTTCTTTAAACTCTTTTTGTTGCGCCAAAAGTCGAAACTGCTCTGTAATCGCTGTTTCTACTTGCTCATCTCTTCGACTCAGACAAACTTCCACTAGCTTCTCAGAGTGTTGTTTGACTTGGTAATCTCCAACATTCTCCACAAAGAGAATGCAACGTCTGATAAAGTCAGGATAAATCGTTACCTGACCTCCATCTTGTCTATCAAAATAGAAGATATCATCAGAACGCCCTTCGACCTTGTCAATCCTTGTGTAATGAGAACCACATGGACAAGGTTCAGGATTCTCAACCAAGATATCGTTGAGCTGGTAGCGATAAACAGGCTGACTGCTCCGCTTAAAATCAGTAATGACTGGATAAAAACGTCGGTCATCCAAGTAGTGTTTTTCCACAAAAATGATGTCTTCATTGAGATGAAGATTCCCAGCAGAGCAAGTACAAGCTAAGAAACCTTCCGTTGCTTGATATACTTGGTCAATAATCGGCAACTCAAAAGCGCTCAAAATTCGCTCTTTATCACTATCTTCCAAGATTTCAGCCACCGAAACGATTTTTTGTGGACGAATCCTTAATTCTCCTATCTTTAGGCGCTTACTCAATTCAATCAACATAGAAGCAGGTGCCACTACAATAGTCGGTTGATAATTGTTGAGACGCTCGATATGCTCATCTGTATTCTTGAAAATATCAAAGTACTCTAAACGAATAAGTGCCGTATTGATGGTCTGATACAATTCATTATCCGCTCTGAGGAAAAAGGCTATGCGGTGCCCAAAAAGTTGGCCCTTGGGCAACATCTTTGCCAAGATAGCTGCTGCCCACATACTTCTCTCTTTTTCAGTTGTGATAAAGAGTCCCCGGTGTCCAGATGTTCCAGAAGACAACCCAACAGCTATTTCTCCCTTAAGCTCTGTAAAATTCCTGGTCTTTTCACTTTCGATAGCCAAAGCCAAGGCCTCGTCTCGATCCACTCCTTGGGTGTTGAGCTCATTGAAATGCGTCATCATGAACGCTTTATCCATATGATCAAAGTCGTTAGGTACACCATTTTTAAAATAAGGTGATTCACGTTTGAGAAAATCCATATAGGCAGCCAGTTGCTTTTTCTGATAGTTTTCTAATGCTTCTCGAGATCTAAAGTTATGAAGCCAGCGAGTTTGGATAAAAGTTTTAAGAAAGGTTATTTTTTTCATACAAAATCCGCTCAATCCTTTCTACAGGGTCATGGCTAACTAGCACTTCTATTCCATCCTTTAAAACCTCTTCCAAGAGCTCTGTTCCTTTGATATAGTCATCCTTACTATCTTGCACCAAGGAAGGAACCAGATGCATCTGTTTGGTGTAAGGTAAAAGGTCAATTCCCCAACAAAGGTCTGCTGCAATAAAGAGATGATCATCTGGAATAAAGAGGCAAGCTTGGCCCTTAGCATGCCCATCAATAGAAGCAACCAGGATACTTCCGTCTCCAAAAAGATCATTGGTGGAACGATAATTGAAGTTGGAGTTTTGCTGATCTGCCTTGATAACTGTCAATCTTTCCTCGAAGTCACTCGGCAAAAATTCTTTAAAAATTAAATCTTTTAGTTTAGGTTTCTTGTAAACATCATAGACTTCCTGGGTCAGGATAAAGTTTGCATTCGGAAAGAAGCTAGCCCCTCCCAAATGATCTGGATGTAGATGAGACAGCAGGACATAATTAATTTCTTCTGGTTTAATTCCTTTAGCCTTCAGCAAATGCGAAATCTGATCCTGCTCCGTCATTTGAACGGGCGTCCCCAAGCGATATAAAGCATATCGTAACTTGGTCTTAATATCATAGTGATAGCCAGTATCATAGAGCAAATATCCTTTATCCCTGTGTTTGATAAGGAAAACTCCTGCAGGGAAAGTCATCTTTCTATTCTTGACCCCTTTAAAGAGCAAACCGGCATAACTCGTACAATATCCCGCTGGGAAATACTCAATGCTTTCGATAATCTTGGACATATTGTTCAATCCCTTCTGAAATACTAATTTTCGGATGATACCCCAATTCCCTCTCGGCCTTGCTAATATCCAGCGTTTGACTATAGCGAAGCAGATAATAGGTATATCGAGTTAGAGGTGGCTCCCCTTTAAGGTTCAAGGTCTTGTATATAAATTCTAAACTACTTGCAATTCCTGATAAGAGAGATGCTGGAATTTTTCTATATTTGATTGGATAACCCAGACCTGTCAAACTTTCCTCTAGCAAATCTCTAAAAGCCCTCGGTTCACCATTAGTAATGTTATAAACCTCACCTTTGGCTTCTGGAGCTTCTATGGCCAAACGGATTGCCAGAGCAACATTTTCCACGCAAGTCATGTCCATGAGCTGACGCCCATCTCCAATTAAAGGAATACCAATTTTTTGACTAAGATTGATCACCCGTGGCAAGATGCTGGTATCTCCAATCCCAAACAGTCCCCGAGGCCTCAAGATAATACTAGGAACATCTGGATAATCCTTAAAGAGTCTCTCCGAAGCCAATTTACTACGGATATAGTTATTGAGATTATTTTCCTCTGGAGCATCACTTTCTTTGATAGCCAACTGATCCTTAGGAGCAGCATAGATGCTTGGTGAGGATACATAGACTAAACGTTGAATACCTGTTTGGCGACATGCCTCGAGAACATATTTGGTTCCTAAAACATTAGCCTGATAAAAATCTTCCCAAGGGCCCCAAACTGTTGACAGGGCTCCCGCATGAACGACCAGATCCATCCCCTTGCAAGCCTCTAGCACATCATCAGCTTTGGTCAAATCACCCTGAAAAAAACTAACCGAAGAATTCTCTAAAGAGCGACCAACCTTACTGTTTCTACCAAAAGCTCGAACCTGATAGCCATGCTCGACTAATTCTTCTACGACATATTTACCCAAGAAACCTGTCGCTCCAGTTACTAAAACTGTTTTCATTTTTCCTTCTCCTTATTTGCCAGCAGACGATGGATTTCTCTCTCTAATATTTCCGTCGGATGATAAGACTGTGCTGCTTGGCGCAAAGTCTCTAATTCTGGCCAATTTTCTTTAGCTAACAGCTCCTCAAAGGCTTGTCCAATGGCCTTGCTATTATCTCTTTTAGCTGAGAAAGCAACACCGGCTTCAACCCCACGAACGGCATAATCAAATTGGTCATAATCATGAGGCAGAATCAAAGCTGGTTTACCATAAATGATACATTGATAAAAAATCCCAGCCCCCCCGTGATGAATCACGTAATCCATCTGGGGAATGTACTCCTTATAGGGGAGATAAGAAACTACGGAAAGGTTCTCCATGAGATTTTCACATTGGAAGGCCTCTCCACCTACACCACGAGTTACAAAAAAGTGACAATCAGGATGAGCTTTTGCAAGTTGCGTAGCTTGATAAATAAGATTTTCTTTGGCCCAAGCTAGTTGTGTCCCACAAGTCATCAAAACTTTCTTTCGCTCCATAAAAGGAGACAAATCTAAAGGATAATCCTCTCCTGCCTCAACTGAAGCACCAGAAGGACCAACCCACTTGTAGTGTTTTGGAAATCCCTTTTTTAATTCTACTTCTTTCATACCAATACCAAGAATTGAATATGGAGAATAAATGGTCTCATGACCGAGTTGATTATACAATTTAAAATGATATCTTTTTAAGCGATCACGAAGCAGAAAAGATACAATTCGTTTTACTAAACGGGTTGCTTTTCTCCCAACATATTGTATTGAAGCGTCCCAACCATTCTTAGGACTCCCCATACCACCAATTAAACACGGGGGACCATCAGTCGTTTCTAAAACAAATTGTGTAGCCATAGTAGTTATCCAAGGAATACCAAGTTGATTAGCTACAAGACCTCCAGATAAGGTTATAAAATCAGCAATGACGATATCAGGGCGACTCATTTGCCACTCTTCCAATAATTGATCTGAAACTACATTAATTAAATCAATACTAGAAGAAAGTTGTTGATAAGCTGATAGTATCCCTAATTGCTGATCATTATTAGCAGCCCGTTCAAAATCCTCAATGTGATTTTCTAGTATTGGAACTACATGAAAACCTGCAGATTCAGCAACGGCTTTTTTTTGAGGACCAGTGAATAAGCGAATATCATATCGAGGGTTATTAAGTAAGGGTATTAATAAATTCATTGTTGGGTACAAATGTCCACTTAAAGGAACAACTACAACATCAATTTTGATTCTTTTCATATGTCTAGGATATCAAATTTTTAAAAAAAGAACTATCACAAGGATAGTTCTTCTTAAATATTATTAGTTTTAAATCATAGGAATAGTATTTGATTCCCTAATACATTATTTGAATATTCGGGAGGAATTCGTAATGTAAGAATCTTAAATTTACTATCCCTAAAAAAATTCAAAAGTAGCTTTGCTTAGAACAATTCCTTATAGAAAGAAATGGTTTCTTCCAAAGTTGGCATGAATGGATTACCTGGTGCACAAGCATCAATCAAGGCATTCTTAGAAAGGTATTCAAAGTCAAAGTCTTTTTCTTCGATACCAAGTTCTGTCAATTTCTTAGGAATACCGACAGTTTCAGAAAGTTTTTCAATCTCAGAAATAGCATAAGCAGCACATTCTTTATCTGATTTTCCTTCAATTTGCATTCCCAAGGCTTTCGCAACATTACGGAAGGCTACAGGTACACGTTTGGCATTTTCACGCTCAACGACTGGCAAAAGCATAGCACAGCACACGCCATGAGGTAAGTTATAGACAGCACCCAATTGGTGAGCCATTGAGTGAACATAGCCGAGTCCAGCATTGTTAAAGCTCATTCCTCCAAGGAAGATAGCATTAACCATACCTTCACGAGCTTCGATGTCGTGTCCATTTTCTACCGCACGTGGAAGATATTCTTTGATCAGCTCGATAGCTCCGATAGAGAGTTTCTTAGTCACATCATAAGCACCTGGTGTTACCAAAGCTTCAACGGCGTGAGTAAGAGCATCCATACCAGTAGCAGCAGTCAAAGCTTGAGGTTTTGAAACCATCAATTCAGGGTCATTAACAGAGATAAGAGCAAGACTGTTCTTATCAACCATTACCATTTTAACCTTACGTTCTTCATCAGTGATAACGTAGTTGATAGTAATTTCTGCTGATGTACCTGCAGTAGTATTGATCGCTACAACAGGAAGGCCTTTTTGAGCAGACTTATGCAAACCTTCATAATCCTGTGGCTTACCACCATTAGTAGCGATTACAGAAATACAGCTAGCTGCATCCTGTGGAGAGCCACCACCGACAGAAATGATAAAGTCACAGTTATGCTCTTTCAAAGCAGCGACCCCATCCATGACATTTTTACAAGTAGGGTTCGGTTCAACATCACTAAAGATAACGTAAGCAATCCCTTCATCATCTAAAGGTTTTAAAATTTTTGGCAAGATATCACTTGATTCGATATACTTATCTGTCACCAAAAGAGCCTTAGTATAACCCAACTCCTTAACATAAGGACCAACTTCATTTACCACACCTTTACCAATAAGGTTAACTGCTGGAACGTAAAATGTTGCCATATTTTTTCCTCCTTGCGTTTTTCACGCTTTATATTTAGGTTAATTATATAATATATTCCCTATATTTTCAAATATTTGTGATTTTTTTAACAAACAAATCGCAAAGGAAGGGAGTGGGAAGCCCCACATCCCCCTTATTTTTTTACAAAACGCCTTTTTTCAGGATAATATTTCCATAAAGAGCACTTTCTCCAGTTTGAATCACTAAATAAGCTTTCTCTGCCTGATCGTAAAATTCAAAACGTTCAAACTCTTTGATAGATGCACCTGTATGATACTTGCCTAGTAAGGTTTTATATTCATCCCAAATAACTGGAATAGTTGAATCTCCTGGTACAACCTGCATAAGGCCTGCTTGATAGTCACTGTATGTATCGAGAGGTAGTAGTTGCAAAATAGCATCCAAAATCACAGGAACTCCATGACCATCACAACGAACAACGCGTTGTCCGATCCTGTGAGCTGGGAAATTTGCATCAGCTATTACTAGCTCATCTCCATGTCCCATCTCCATTAGATACTTAACTAGCTCTGGGCTAATAATTTTAGGAATATTCTTTAACATTTACTCCCCCTTCTCTACTAATGACTTGAAAAACTGTTGACTAGTTTCGACATTATCCAAATCTTCTACTACATAACTTTTCAGTAATTCTGATTGTCGAATGAGATTTTGTGCTTCCTCTCTTGACTGAACAATTCCCAAAGTTAACAATTGAGACAAAACATTCCCCAGAGCACTAGCTTCAATCGGTCCTGTAATGACTGGCTTACGAGCAAAATTGGCAGTCAACTGGCATAAAAGCTCATTTTGAATACCACCGCCCACCATCTGAATACGGGCAATCTCTTTACCTGTTAACTCTTCTAGTTGCTCAACTGTTTGATGATAAGCCAAGGCCAGACTTTCAAGAACTGTCCTAACAACTTCTCCCTTAGTCTCTGGAACAATTTGACCACTCATTCTACAGTAGTCTTTTACTTTTTCTTCCATGTCCCCAGGAGAAGCAAAGATTGCTGCATTTGGATTAATAAAGCTTCGATTGTCCTTAACCTCACGCGCTAATACAACCATTTCTGCAAAGCCTATTTCCTCCCCTTGAAGCTGCCAATCTCTCTGTAACTCTTGGATAATCCACAAACCTGTT
>ERZ1699235.233-NODE-233-length-25987-cov-3.644934_pt1 | contig 25987 bp, 21 predicted proteins | sample MGYA00581546_ERZ1699235 | MGnify/ENA primary metagenome ERZ1699235 (study PRJEB42319, sample SAMD00040334) | human oral metagenome | material: saliva | host: Homo sapiens | study: EMG produced TPA metagenomics assembly of PRJDB4115 data set (Metgenomic analysis of... | reverse complement strand
ATCTTGACCAAGCTAACAAAGATGTCCAAACAGCTGAACAAGCCGTTAAAAGCGCACAATCTGCTCTTGACGGAACTGGACTTGCTTCTGCTCAAAAAGACTTGAAACAAGCTCAAACTGACGTCAAAGACGCAACCAAAGCAGTTGAAGACGCAAAAACTGCAAAAGAAAACGCATCGAAAGCAGATGCGAACCGTGCAGACGCTATCAAATCAGCTGAAACAGACGTTAATACTAAAAACGATGCTGTTAAATTGGCTAAAGACAAACTTGCTTCAGCTACCGAACATGCTACAAATGTTGAAAACAAATTGCAATCAGCTCAAGCTGAATTGAAATCTGCTCAAGATAAATTGGCAAATACTAGCGCTTCAAAAGATATTGTTCAAATTGGTAATCCAACATTCCACATTTCTGATAGTCTCCGTGATAAAATTGGTGCAAAATCAAATGATATCACATACAAAGATGCTTACGAATTGTGGAAAGCTAATGACAACGAAACAACTCGACGTGTTATGCGTGGTATGGCAGTCAAAATGTCATCTTCTTCAACTATCACTATCGATGAAAACGATAAAAATCGCCCAGTTGATTTAAACAACCTAACTGATGACCAATTGGTAGAGATTGGGGAATTCTATGCCAAACTCTTAACTCAATTAAACCATAATTTCGGTCACAATGCAAGCAAAAACGCTTATGTTTCAAAAGAAATTTTAAATTACTCAAAATCAGTCGCTAAAAAATATGAAAAACGTGCTCTTGACCCAGATGAAGCTGGACATATTCCTGGTGGACTTGAAAACCTAACATCCCTTGGTGACGGACATGATTTCAAAACAATGTACGATCTAAAATACGGTGTTAAACGTACATTTGAATTAACTTCTTATGAAGATGAAGTCGAAAATTGGGAGCATTTACGTAACAATCTGTCTAACCAAGCAGTTAGTTCTGTTGCCTTGACTGTTGCTAATATCAATGGTAAATACTGGATGATTACCAATTTTGGTGAATACGGTGAAACTCCAATCACCAAAGAAAACGACACAGCATCCCTTGAAAAAGCTGTTGAAACAGCTAAATCAAATCTTGCTCAAGCTGAAACTGCATCAGAAAATGCTAAACAAGCTTTAACAAAAGCTTCAACAGATTACGCAAGCGCACTTAGCTTGAAAACTGAAGCTGAAAAAGTCTTGGCTAATGCAATGGCTACACCACTTCAAGCCCAAGTTGCTGAAAACAACCTACGTTTGGCAGAAATTGCTCTTGAAAATGCTAAAACTCGTGAAGCTAAAGCAAATGATGCAGTAGCTAACTTCTCAGCAAGTCTAGCAGACAAGAAAACTGCTCTTGAAAAAGCTCAAGACGCTCTTAAAGAAGCTAAAACTGTTCAAACAACTGCGTCACAAGCTCTTGAAGATGCTTCAGCTAAACTAAAAGCTCAAGAAGATAAAGTAAACACTTTGAACAAACAAAGTGCTAAACTTCTTGAAGAAAAAGATGCTCTTGTTAAAGAAGCTAAGAAATTGGCTGAAGAATTGCAAGCATATTTGGACGCACCTCCTAAACTAGCAACTGCTCAAGATATGAAAGCAAAAGCTGAAGCTAAACTTGAAACAACAAAAGCTGAACTCAAGACTGCACAGTCTACTCTTGAAAACTTGTTGTCTGCATACCGTACAGAACACGCTAAGTTGGTAGACTTGCAAACAGAATATGAAGCACTCGTTGACCTTGCAGAAAAAGCTCAAGACAACGTTGTTGCCAAATTGCCTGACGGAACAGTCATCGCTGTCCCTAAAGTAGCTCCAACTGCTGAAGCACTTCCAGAAGTGAACATTGCTGAATTGCAACAAGCTCTTGCAACTGGTAAAGAAGTTACTTTGGACGCTCAAGGAAATGTTGTTGTGAAGGAACCTGTTTCTATCGAAAACAACAAACCTGTAAATGTTGCTTCAACATATACAGCTAACGCTCAAAAACAAGTCGTAAAACAAGCTGAAGCTAAAAAAGCTGAATTGCCAAACACTGGTGAATCTACTTCAACACTAGGAGTGTTCGGATTAATTGGTGTATTGACTGGATTTGGTCTTGCTTCACGCAAAAACAAAGAAAACTAAAATAAGTAATGAAGGAGGAAATGCACATGTTCCCTAAAATCAGACTTGTTGACGTGGTAATCTTCGTGATTTCCTTCGTCATCACTAAAATGTTCCTTGAACGCAAAGCACGTAAACGTGCCATGAAACGTTCAAGAATGTACTAAACAAAAATTGGTCACGTTGTGACCAATTTTTTAGAAAGGATTTTAATAATGCCAAACATTGTTAAAATAAACAATAATTTATCTAACGACGATAATATACTTATAATTGAAAATAATCAATTTATTATCGTCAAATACAAAAAATCAGATTACTTTAAACTAAAATCCACTCAGTTATTAACAAATAACGGAATATACATTCTCTACAATAATCAAAAAATATACGTTGGACAAAATTCAAGTGAACAAGGAATTATCAACCGACTTGAAAAACATTACGTGAACAAAAATTGGTGGGAAGAATCAATCATTATTATCCCTACAGAGTTATTCACAAAAGCTCACTATGATTATATTGAAAAAACATTAATCTCCAGATTAAATCAGCATAATGTTACTTTAGACAATAAAAATATTGGTAATACTTCTCCTATCACTATTGCTGAAATAAACCAGTCTGAACAATTTATGTCTAATGTACTGACAACTTTAGATAAAATATTCAATATAAACATCTTCAAACTAACAAAAGATTCTTATGTCAAACATTTAGAAAAGCTTGTCAATAAACTACTTGATAATACTTTAGAAGAAGAAAATTAGGCGACCTACGGTCGCCTAATTTTTTCTAATTATGGTACAAATATACGGTCACCTTTTTTGAAAACAGCATCTTTTGATAAAGAATTTGTTTTAGCCAATGTATCAACATCAAAACCTGTCAATTTCGATACAACAGTAAAATCATCCCCACCAACAGCTTCATAAACATAACTATAATTAGACACATATTCATGATTATCTTTAGTATCTGAAGATTTATTAGTTTTTGTTTCAGATTCTTTCGTTTCTGATTTCTTTTCTGAAGGTTTATCACTTGATACTTTAGTCTCTACCTTATTTTGTGAAGAACTAGATGTTGACTCAACAATTGACGAACTTGTGGTTGTCACATTTGTAATAGGTTTAGCTTCTTTTTTATGAGAACTCAAATAAAAAAATGTCAGAAGAATCATAAAAACAACTAAAATAAAACTAAAAACTATATAGACTTTATTTTTTAAACTCATGGTACATTTTCCTTTATATTTTCTTAAATCTTAAATTAATCTAAATTCATTATATCATATTAGAATTAAAATATCAAATATTCTCTGGACATTGTTTCACAATGTCGATTTAGATTTTGTATTATATTATTGACAAAAATCAATAATTACGATACAATATATTTACGGCAAAAAGATTGCATTTGAAAACATTCAATGCAACTCAGCTTACAACTTCGGGAGGGGTTGTAAGTCTTAGCTAACAATTTAATGTTAGCGAACTTTTTATAGAAATGACAAGTAAATAAGTACAACACCATTGTATAGTTGTAGGTACAGCCAAGAAACCTTTTAAATAGTAACCCTTAGGATAGGCACTGTATAAGTCGAGACTGATCAACTTGCATCTAGGAAGATTCTATCTGAAACTTGTTTGGCAGGGGCGAGAGCTTGTTTAATTTCTTATAAAGGTAGTGATTCATAGTAACTGTCTGTTACCTCAAACCTCAGTAGAGGTGGGTAACGTCTTCGGACTTGTCAGGTAACCTCGAAGGGGGTACTCTTAAATAAAGGGTATCTTACCTATAATTTAGTTACTATGAATTTAATTATTTTCCACTATAGCTCAGTTGGTAGAGCATCTGACTGTTAATCAGAGGGTCACAGGTTCGAGCCCTGTTGGTGGAGTTTGATGATTAAAATAAAAATTCCATAAAATCTCCTATAATTTAATTATACATTTTTGTTTTTCGTCTAAGTTTTTAATTTAATCATCAAATTTAAGGGGAGATAGCAAAGAGGCTAAATGCGGTGGACTGTAAATCCATTCCTTCGGGTTCGGGGGTTCGAATCCCTCTCTCCCCATATTGAACATAAGTACTACTTGACATTCAACTAAGGGATTATGTTAAATCCATCTAAACCACAATGGTAAAATTAAAAAAGTTAGTAAGAATGAGATTAACTTAATCGCCTGAACGAGAATCAAGAGAATCAGCTGATATGTTTAATTACATTTACAAGTATGAGAATCAAAATCTACCTATCAGGTAGATTTTTTTTTTATAATTTCAAAAGTCCTTAATTTACAATATTTCTAGAATATGATATAATAGATTTATCAAATTTTGAGGTGAAAAATAAATGACAGAAAAACAACCACTACGATTACCAACCTGCTACTACTGCGACCTACCATTTGATCATGATTTTGATGATATCATTGACGAAAATACTCAACGTTTATTTGTTGGTTACCAACCTTGTGAAAGATGTAAAGAAATACATGCAAAAGGATTACTATTGATGGGTGTTCAAGAAGAAGAACAATTCCCAGGACAACCTCATGTGTCAGAATACCAAGGTAAAAAATTGTATCCAACTCAAAACATGATGGTTATATCAAATGAAATGAAAGCTCTATTACAAAAAAATGAATTGAGCATGGGTAAAATAAAAGACGATACCAAAGTTGCTTGTATGCCAGATGAATTTGTAAAAGAATTGATTAGCGAAATGACTGAAAAACTAAATAAAGAAGGTTAATTATGTTCAATATTAGTGCACTATTTTATTTTTGGACAGAAGTTATTTTAATATCAATAATCATCATTTATGGGACCATCATTTATAAAAACAGATATTTAAAACAAGATATCGAGCTTAAAAGCAATATAAAAAAAATATCAGCATTATTTTTAAGTTTGTTTATCTTAATAACCATTCATTATGCAGGTTTATCTAAACAAGGTTTAAATTCATTCTTCACAAATCCTTATTTAGCGTCTAAAGCATCTAAATTAGCTCCAAATCCAAACCAAATAACAGATGTATTAACACTAGAAAAACTATCAGATGAAGAAAAATTAAAAACAACAGTTGTTGTATTTAAATTTGGATGTCCTGATTGCCAAAGATTATGGATAAAAACCCAAGAACAAAAAGAATTATTACCATCTAAAAATGTACTATGGGTTTCAAACAAAAAAACAAATAAAGAGAAATCTCAAATTGTTAGAAAAACAAGGAAATACCCATCCATTATACAATGGGTTAAAGTACAAGATGAAATAAAACAAGTAACCATTGAAGAACCAAATGATGAACAATTAAAACAAATTATTGAAAACATGAAAAAATAGATACCATCGGTATCTATTGTTTTTTATTCTAAAATTGCACTAAAATCGTTTATCTTTTTATCATAAAAAACTTTCAATTTAGCAGGAAAACGTTCTAATTCAGGATTTAAAACCATACTTTGAACAACCAATGAACCCCATTTTGTGATGAAATCTGATTTAGGTAAGCGGTACACCTTTTTATCATCAGATGTAACTAAAACTGTACCATCAGGACAAACTCCCATAGACAATATGGTTAAAACATTTGGAAACAATAAACTCGTTCCAACGATTTCATGTTTTTCAGGTTGATATGGATAATTCAAAACACCTACACTGTCAATAAAACCATTTTTCATAACATCAGTTTTAGATTTATCACGTAAAACCATTATTTGACCTCATTTCCAGTTGATCCAAACCCACCAGAACGTTCTTTGACAGAATGATCACCATCTACTTTCAAAAATGGAAGGAATATTCCCTGTCCAATACGTTCACCTTTATTAATGTGTTTATCAACAAAACCAAAATTATAAACAGCAAACATAATATGACCTTCATTAGAATCATTGTTATAATAATCAGCATCAACGACACCAACACCATTTGCTAATATCAATCCTGATTTTAATGCCATACCTGAACGAATACTCAATTGAAGATATTCATCTTCACCCATATAGGCTTTAATACCTGTTGGAATTAACGTTGCTTTCAATGATTTATCCTCATCAAATAATTTAACAAACGCTTTTTTCCAGATACTTGGAACAATTACATCTTCAGCAGCCTTAAAATCATAACCTGCTGCTGACTTAGTTTGACGTAAAGGTAAATTCAATTTTCTATTTAGATATTTTGAAACAATTTCAAAACCACGACGTTTAATATTTGACATAAAAGTACACCTTTCAATTTGTATTACAATCAGTATAACATAATTCAAAGAAAAATTCAATAAAATATACCACACTTTATAACACCATATAACGCTCTCTAACCCATTTTAATTTTTCAACAATATAAATAGACCACCTCAATAAAAAAACGGCTCATACGAGCCGTCAGGTACCTTAAAATTGATGTTAAGCGTTTGGATAGATATAGTACACACCGCCACCATGGCGAGCATCATTAGGATTGAATCGACCACGGTGATTACCTAATGATCTATCAGGTCCATAGTTAGCTTCCATCACTTCAATTGTACCATCGTCATAAACACGAGTTACATAAGCAACGTGACCGTAATTATAACCTTCATACATCACATTAGGGAATACAATAACTGAACCAACTAGTGGCGTTGAACCAGTGGTATAACCTGCTTTACGTGCACTAGCACCCCATTCATTGGCATTACCCCAGTAATTACCAACCCAATCAGCTAAAGTTTTAACTCCCCATGTACATTGTCCAATAGGATAAGTATTTGTTTTATCATTGATTGGATTTGTTAAAGTTGGTTTTGATGCAACAGCTTCAACAACAGGTGTTTCAACCTTAGTTTCTTCAACTTTTGGTTCTCCTTTAGGTTGTTCAGCTTTAGGTTCTTCTTTCACTTCAGTAGTCGTTTCAACTGGTTTGATTTCGTCTAAAGCTTTAACATCTTCATGTTTTTCTTCTACAACTGGAGTTTCAGCAACTGGTGCTTCAACGTTAGTTTCTTCAACAACTGGTTTTTCAGTTTCAACTTTAGTATCAACTACTTCATTTACAGAAGTATCTTCCAATTTAGGAGATTCTTCTTTAACTTCTTCCTTCACTTCAGAAACAACTTCATCAACTTTAGTCTCAACAACAGGTTCAACAATAGGTGTTTCTTGAACTTCATTATTAGTATCATTTGAAATCACTTCAGCTTGTTCTGTTGTAGTTTCAGATTTAATTTCTTCATTTTTTAAATCTTCAGATTCAGATACAGCATTATTAATTAATTGTTTATGAACTTCTTCTGGTTTTAAACCTTCAGCATAAACAGTAGATTTAGATTTAACTTCTTCTTTTGGTTTTGCTTTATCAACTTGTGAAGAAAGTGTTTCAATTTGTTGTTTAATATTTTCTTTAACATTATCAGTTTCAGCATTTACTGAATTAATATAGTTTGAACCTAAAAAACCAGTACCCGCTAAACCTAACACTGTTAAACTTGATAAAATAATTTTTGATTTATACACAATAACATACCCCTTTATTTTTTTACTAATTTTACATATCAAATCTTTTGATATCATACTATATCATACAAATATTACAAGAATATTTCAAAATCATATCAATAAAAAATAAATTTAGCTATGGTATAGTCACCATAGCTAAAAATTTATAATTCATATTCAAAATCTACACTTTTTGATGATGTAGACTCATTTTCAAAATACTGATTCGTCACTGTAACAGTATCTCTATACTGGTCCAATCGACTTCTAATTTCAATTTCATCCTTTAAAATATTATCCATATTATACGGACTATTATCCAAAGTCTCACCATAAACCCAATTTTTCAGAGGTGTTTTAACCAAAGATGGTAAACCTAAACGTTTCCGTTTAGCATCGCTATACTTCAACACACGGTCATTCAACTCAGTCGGCACGTAATACTTGTACTGCAAGGTTTCTAAATCCAAATAATAAGGGATACCGTATCTGTCGATATCAAAAGGTCTTTCCTTATCATCTAAACCTAAGAAATAATGTGTCATAATTTCATGGTAATCGTAATTTTTTGCCATATCCAATCTCACTTCTGTTAAAATATGATTTTTAATAATCTCTTTATCTGATTCCAAACGAGCTTTAACAGCTAATTCTAATTGAAGTTTACGTTCTTCATCCCGTAACTTTTCACGGTCTTTCTTTTTTAAAGCAATCATTCGTTTAAATAGACGTAATCTATAACCATCAGACATCAAATCCATATAAACATCGTCAGAAACCAAAGGTCCGATATTATTAATGTAATAACTATTATTAAACATATTAGTCACCTATTTGATAATCTTTCATATCTTCTCTCAAAGTTGCACCCAATCCAGCTTCAGCTAAATTCAATTCCAATTTACTAATCAATTGGTCATCCGTAATACTCGGGGTTTTCTTAGCTTTAGCCATCATCGCTTCTTTTGTTTCTTCAAAAGCAATACTCAGTTCTTGACGTCTAGTTCTCTCACGAGTAATATAATTTATATTAATTGAATTATTTTGAGTATCAAAATCAATCCTATTATAACCATTTGAAACATCTTTAGCTTCAGGTACAATTTGTAATGACTTAGACACATGACCATTCGTTTTAGAATCAATCAATTCAAATTCAGCTTGTCGTTTTAATTGTTCAAATGAAATTCCTTGACCACCACCGTAATTATAATAACTATTAATTTTAGTCATCGGTTTTTCAGCTTCATTTGTTAAAGAATCAACCATTCTTTCCCAACTAGCCTTTTCAATGGTTGTTGAGAAACGTTCTTCAACAACATCATTTGCAATCAAATCAGGAATTCTACGTTTCAAGACTTCACGTTTAACATCATCCCAAGTACCAATTTCTAAACTAGGAGTTGGTTTTTCTTCAGCTTCAAAATCAATTTTACCAACAGGAACGGCTTTTTCTTCAAATTCAGACCAATCTAAAACGATTTCATTAGGTTTAACTTCATTATTTTCAACAATTTTATCATCTTCAACAACATATGACTCAGTAGCTTCAGTAGTTTCAGATTGAATACGTTCAGGTTCAAAATCATCTTCTAATTCACGTTCTTCAAATTGGTATCCTTCGGCTTCCATCTTAGAAATAACCATCGCGTCTTCAACAACTGAGTGGTCATCAGCATAGACATCAATACCAGTATCAATATTTAAATCAATTGATTCATGAATTTTTTCACCATACTCTGGAACATGAACAATCATCTGGAATTTACCACCAGTTCTCGAATCCTTAAAATCACCTTCCCAAACACCGACACCTTCATTCAAATGTTTAAAGAACTCAACCCGTTGTGAATCTCTTTGAATAAATTCAGAACCCTCATATAAATGAGCAAATTTAGGTCTTTTTGAGTTCAAATCTTTATCTAAAATGACATTACGCATACGTCTAATAGAATCAGCAGAAACCCCATCTTGACCTGCCCATTCATATAAAGCATTTAAAGACTCAGAATAAGATTTCGTCAACCATTCACGTTTAGCAGGGTCTTTTGTATTACGCATATCTTCATTGAATTTAGCAGTTTGTGCTAATTCAGTCAAAGCTGCTGACCGTGCATCGAACGGTACGTGAGTATCCCCACTCAAATAACGACCTGACATACTAGCTTGCCCTCTCGCATTTGCTAGTTTATGTGCAGTTTTTTCGATAGGTTTTCTAAATTGGTCTAAGAAATCATTTCTAAATTGTTTATTAAAAACAGCATTAATTGCTACATGTCCGACAATTCGAGCAACAGCCATACCACTAACACCTTTAGCTAGTGATTCTTGATATCGTTTAATCTGCGCTCGAACTCGTTCAGTTCTAGCTTTTTCAAGCATTTTTTTATTGTATTCGCTCTTACCACCATCTTTACCAAATTTAGAATATCGTTTAACGAATTTGACATAATCAGAATCGACCATTTTTAAATCCGTAATTAAACCCATTGATTCTCTACGTAATTTATCATCCGTAACAGTTCCAACTTTTTCATATTCAACAAAATCTTGGTGTTTACGTCGAGCATGTTTAACAGTTTTTGCAACTAATTTTTTAACACCCATAAAATTTCACCTCAATAATCATAATCATAATTAACTTTATCAACAGGTTTATAACCATACATAGCATCTTGCAAACGACTTAACATTTCTTCGTCAGAATATCCACCATTAAAACGTCTTCTATCAGCTTCAATCTCACGCATAATCACATGTTTATCTTGTAAATAAGAAATTCCAAAACCACCCAAATAATCGTTTAAATCATACTCAGACATTGAACCCAAGTCTTCAAGTTCAAGACCATATTTTTGAATATCATTCTCGTAATCAGACGCTTTAATATTTCCTAAACGAATACCAACCCAATTGACAACTGGTAATTTTTCTTCTTTATCAAAATCAATACTCATAACCTTCATCACCTTTCGACTTTGAGTCAATTGTAGACTTTTCTAAAAATGAAAACTTTTGTAATAAATCATTATCCGATTTTGATTTCAAATTACTAACAACAGCTTTGATTCCATTTTCAGTTCTAAAGACTTCAGCTCTATCAGGATCGTATGTAGTAAAACCTTTCAACACACCATTTTCTTTATAAGATTGAAGATTAAATCCAGATCGATATAAAGCATGATAAACAAAATTATAATCACCTGAATTATGAATATCAAATCCTGATTTATCAATATCATTATTGATTTCACGATAATCCACAACACCTTTATCATTAACTGAATTAATAATATCTTTAGTAAAATCTATTAATTTTAAAGTTTTATTTAAATTAGCTAAATTAGGTTTATCAATTTCAAATCCAACAATGTATTTATCGTTTTTTACAGTTTCTGAATTTACACCAGCTCTTTCAAAAATCTCATGAATTTGAGTTTCATCATAATTTTCACCAGGATCATAACCATTATCCTTATAAGAATAATTGCCATCCCTAACATCTAACCGATATCCATCTTTAGCATAAGATTCTTTCAAAACATTTGCGCCAAAATTTAAAATTTTAATTATTTTATTAACATTATTTAAACCCATAATCAATCACCTCAATATTCATAACCATCATCACCTTTCGATAGCGATTGGTCAATTGTCGATTGTTCAATACCATCAAATTTCATCAATAAATCTTCATCTGTGATTTCATCTTTATTTAATGAATTTAATAAAGTGGCTGTCCCAATACCAGCACCTGCAACTAAACCTGCATTACGAATATTCTGTAACGTCATTTGTTTATCCATCCTGAAACCAGCTACTTCAGCACCTAAAACCTTTTTAAAAGAATCCCAAGTTAAATCTTTAGCATGTTCATCAACTTCTTGATCAATTTGTTCTCTGATATCTTTTTTAGATTTAAGAACTTTACCTTTTCTTTTAATAGCCATAATTAATAAACCCCATATTCATGTTCAATGCTAGACGATTTAGAATCTTTACTTTGTAAAAATTCTTCATACATACGATTTAAATCTTCATCAGTTATACTTGATACTTGTTCTTGTGAACTAGGCTCTTCTTTATAACCAACTCTCTCAGCTAATGTTCCACGTTTAGCAAGAACATCTTTTAAACCAACAATATAAGGTGTATCGCATTTATTTCGCATAACGTATTCAACATTATGAGTTGAATCTGCAATAATTTCAGGTACAACTTTATCAATCACCGCATCCCATTCTGAGTTTGGGATAGCTGCTAACACTTGTTTAGCATGTTGGTCAGCTATTGTATAAGATTTAATACCAACACCTTCAATTGTTTTACCATATTCATCTTTAAACTGTAAATCAAACAATCTATGACTCTTATAATAAAGACTAACATGGTCATTATATTCTGGTACAAAAACCAAAGGAGTATCAACACTAGGTTGATAAGAACCACCAACTTCAGTTGTTTTTTGTAAATAAGACATTAAACCTTCCTGAATCAAAGGTGTTGTAATCATTTTCATCATATACAATTGACGGTTACTATGGTGTGGACCACCTTCATCATAAAATCTACGTTCAGCTTTAGCCTGTCTATTTCGATAATATTCATCTCTCTTTTCTTCAGACATGAACAACACCTTACCAAATTCAATTTCTTCTTTGACGTCTTTCATAATTCTATTAAAATCGATACCCATATTAATCCCCCATTTCACGGTCATGACCAATAGTCACATCAGGTTTATTATCTAGACCAACATCATTTTGAATTTGTTCAAATTTTCTCAATAAATCCTCATCTGAAATTTGAACTTCATCTTGAGTTTCTAAAGGTTCAACCACATGTTGTTTAACATCTTCTTGACGACCAATTTGAACATCAGGAGCATTCCCTTTAACTGGACTCTTTGGACCATATTGTTCCATCATGTCCTTTTCATACTGCTCAAATAATTTATCATCACGTAGATTATTCAAATCACCACCTTTAATTTGACTAACGTCAATACCTTTAGATTCAAGATAATCAAAACGTTGTTTAAACAAATCACGGTCTGCTTCACTAATAAAACCATATTCACATAATTTATCCATAGCTTCTTGTGGTTTCTCAGCTTTAACATGCATCACTAAACGACCATCTTCATCATGATTACAATGAACTCCCTCTTTTGAATCACTCTTCAAAAACTCGTCTAAATCGTCATAATAAAGACCTTTTTCTCGTAATTTTTTAATAATCTCTTGCAATTTAACATCAGAAATATGTGAAGCTTTTGATGAAATGACATTATCATTTTCATCTAATTGAATATCATCTTCAACTTTTTTATTTTTTTTCAAAACTTTTTTAGTTTTGTTGTCTTCTTTTTCATTTTTACGTTTTAAATTTTTAGCCATTTTTAATCACCTCATATTTACTATAAAATATATAGATAAGACCAACACGATGTGTTGGTCTCAAACTATATTACAAATTCGGACCATGTTGTTCAGAATCCTTAGAAAAATCATCAGCCAACATTTGTTCAATTAATGCTTCACGTGAAGCACGCGCATTATCCGCTACTAAATCAGGAATAGTTGATTTTGCTTCAGCTTCAGCTGATTTCTTAATTCCAACTTCGATTGGTTTACTATCAACTTCAGCAAAAACTTCTTTATCCTTCTTCACAACAACATCTTGCTTGATTAAAGCTTTTGTTTCCAAACCTTTGTTTTGAGCTTCGATATTACGTTGAATACTAGATGGTGCAAATTGAGATGTGAATTTACCTTCAAACAAGTTTGCTTTCTCACTAGCTAAAGTTTGCAACAACTCATAACTTGGAGTATAACTCAATTTATCCATAGGTGAACCAAGTCTATCAAGACCAGTTGTTTCCACATTCATGATATGTCCATCATCATCAGATAAAACTTTTGCAATTTTTTCAACTTGATTTCTATTGACAGGAATATTCAAACCTTCCTTACTTTCATAGAACTCACAGAATTTATCAACCCATTCATCTGCTCTCATTTGGTCTTTATTTTCAGATTTAACCCAAACAGTTTCACCTTCATAAGTAGTTGTCTTTTCAACACTTTGACCTCTCCAAATACTTCTAGCAGTTGTCATCAACGCTTCATATTTGTGTCGAGCATCAATAGGATCGTGTTTCGCCTGAAGAACCGCTTGAGATACAGGGTGAGTTAAGTCAAGGACTTCTTTACAAGCATGGTTCCGCAAAGCTGCGATACCACGTTGTGAATATTTACCTGCAATACCTGTACCATATGCTTGAACTTCTTTCGCATACTGAGTATTTTCATGATCTACAGATGTAGCTAGTGATTTATCATGAACTTTCACTACATGAACTTCACCTTTTTCTGAGATAGAACCTTCAACACCAAGATATTTCATATAATCTTCAACTTTACTTAAAGAACCTTTAGCTCCAGTCAAAACAACTTCGTTTACAACAGATTGTAAATGAGATTCCATATCAGTATAATTCAAAGGTCTACCATTAGACTCAGTAAATGCTTCACGTACATGTTTAGACAAATCACGAACAGCTTGTTTATTGATGTTTAGCATTTCACTGCGATCAATTTCACCAGATTTATATTTATCTAACGTATCGTTCAATACTAGTGTAACATCATTAATGTGTTCTGTAAACTCAGGATGTTCACTTGCGTGAACTTTTAATTCTAAACCAAAATTAAAGTTGATTGGATGAACTTGTTTACCATCAATCTCAACAAAATTAGCTTGGTCCAAAATATTCGCTTCTTGAGACAATTTTGTTCTCAAATCATAATTAGCTGCTTTAGATTTACATGCAACCAAGGCAACAGAGTCACCATCAAAGTCCCCTTCGAATGATTGAGCGATGATAGGGTTGATTGCACAACCAACTAAATCTTCTTTAATAACAACCTTCAAACCGCGCACACCACCATCTGCAATAACAGGGTCACGCCATACAGCAATATAATTACCATTTGTAACACCTAAATTCTCAGCGATTGCTGGCGAAATAGCAATTTCATCCAAATTTAATTCAGGATTAGCTGTCCAAACAGCTGTCGCAGAGTGTGGTAACTTATTAGACATCAAACCATCACGAACATAATTGTGTTTACCTTCAAATTGACGTTTAATCACATCATTAGCAATGCGGTTATAATCATCTTGAGCTTTCATTGGTAAATCTTTTAATCGACCTTCAAAAACAGCACGTTTTTTAGCATCTAAATCAGGATTTTCCAATTTTTCTTTCGCTTCAAGATATTGAACGCATTTCATATAAAGGTTCAAATAATTGTTTGTATAATCATGGTTTGATGATGTACCATCTTTAAACTCTTGACCACTTCGAAGATATGAACTTAAAATTGGCAATAATGTATTACCATCAGCATCCTTCATCATTGATTGACCATTAGGAAATTGCATATCAAAAGGTACTTTTAAGAAACCACCTTTTTCATCCAACATTTTACCAAATTGAGATCTCATTTCACCAATATTGATAGTTCCATTATCCTTATAAACCAAATCAGGAATTTCAAGAATATTACGTTCTTCACCAGTATGTGGTTCATAATGGTCACGTAAAGTTCCCACTTCATCCATATCAAGACCAACCGTAATCAAATACTCACGGTAATTATAAACTGCTTTATTGTTATTACCATAAAACTCAGCCATAATTCCATCAGCTTCCATAGCATTTAACGCCCAAGCCAATTGAGGGTTCGCTTTACGTCCTCGACCTTCCGCTAAAGCATCATTATCGTAAATATTTGTTTTGGCGTCAACTGTCATGTGAGTCACAATGATAGGCAATTCACTGATACAATCTTCATGTACATTACCTTGTAAATCAACAAAGGCAGATTTATTTTCACTCTCAACCATATCCCGAGCTGTACCACCGTTAAAACGAGATACAGAAGAATATTTCGCCATAACAATATCTAAATCAGGATTATTTTTAAATGTTTTCACAACATTTTGCATCAATGGTGATAATTTATTAAATTCTTCATCACTCATATTTCTATCAATAATAACAGGTGTGACCCCTTTATTACCATTACCGTCAGAAACTTTATCACCAATTAATAGTTTACGGATTTGACCATCTATTGAATAAACACCATGTTTTTCAGCATATTCCTTAGACATTGGAACACCATCTTCGAATGTAAAACCATTCAAATCAATCTGAGCTGAGCGTGCCACATTAACACCACTAGCAGTCATTAAGTTAGAGAAGGTCATTTGTTGACGGTCAAATGGGTTATATTGTTGATTTTTCATAAACTCATGTTTCATCAAAGCTGTACGATCGTCTTTATCACCTTGGATAATACGTCCTGTTTTTGAATCAACACTAGCACTATCAACCAAATAACGAGTTAAACCTTGGTTTGTACCACCTGATGTTGCAATTGGGTCATAATAACCATCTGACAACTCAGTTTTCATAACACCCATATTTTCATTACCAGTCAATTCATAAATGTTAACAAAGTTATCATTACGAATATCTTGACCAATACCTTGACGAGCTTGGAAATCAGCATTGATGGTTGAACCTTCACCATATTTATTAGCATATTTAACACGTTGAGACTCAGTCTTAGTACGTTTTTCTAATAAATCTTCATCCAAACCAACAGCTAACTCTTTATCATGATAATCCAAATCATGACGTTCATCATACAATCTACGATAAACAGCGTTCAATGCTGTAGGTACACCAGCTTGAGGTTCAGTACCAGTAAGACTTTGGAAATTCACATCCATCAAATCTGTACGAATTTGATGTTGAATGGCTTCTTTCATCATCTCACGATAACCTTTTAGACGTGTACGTTCGATATAGTTTAAATCTTCACCATCTTTTTGAGGTACAATGGTTGCCTCATAACCTGGAACCGCAATGTGATTACCACCACCTGCATATTTAGTGATAATAGAACCATCTTCTTGAGGTTCAAAAACTTGACCAATTTCACCCATAATTGGTTTTGATGCACCTTTTGTAAGAGTTTTAGAATGCGCTACATTACCACTATAACGGATGACTCCGTTGTCATCAATTAAAATACGAGAAGGATTTACACCATTACGACGTAAGCTATTATATGTTGTTACATACATTTCACGCATAAATGGTGAATCTAAAGTGCTCATATCACGAGCATTCATTTCATCAAACTTAATCAAGTTATCTTTAATAACTTTGTTATAAAAAGCTGAACCTTGCAATTCATCTGGGTCAATATCAGCTAAACGTAAAGCTTGGATGATATCTCTATTATTACGAACAAGACCAAATTCACTGGTCATATATTTACCTACATTTACTGGATCAAAACGCAAATCTTTATACGCCAATTCATGATCTTCAGTATAATACGGTAAAACTTTAGGTTCATATTGACCGATTGTGATATCTAGAACATTATTGAAATGTTCGCGAACCATTTGTTCTACATCTGATTCATCGCTGTATTTGTAGACCTCATCTGACATCAAATCTGGTAAACCAGCAGCCTCTAATTCAGCTTTATCGGCTAAATACTGCTCTTCATCTATCCAAGGATTTACAAGATAAGATTGATGCCCCGCCATAAATTCCCAATAACGTTGTTGCAATTGTGCTACGTCCGCATCTGCTGAGAAATCTGGTTTAAAATCTGGATTATCACGATTTTCATTAAAGTCTACAATCAATTTATCTAACCCAAATCTGTCAGCATAATTTTGACGCGCATTGTCAACCGATGTTTTAAGGAAAGATTGTGCAGACGTTACATCTGGAAAGAAACGGTTTTGAGCATAATGGCTTGATTTAGAGACGTGTAAGAACACTTTCGCACCATTTGTTGATTTACCTTCTTTTTCGTAATCTTTCACTACAGCTGAAAATTCACCACGGTCTGTATAATAAACAGCATTACGTTTTTTACCACGAACTTCATACTGTCTAGACACACCAACAACCCCATTTTGAGAAGCTTCAGATGATTGGTCAGCAATTGCATAACCTTGAGCATATCTAAGCAAACGAATAGCTTCAATATCAGTGATATCTTTGTATTCATCCATTGAACTTGAAGATGACTCACGATAATCAGTAATATAATAAATCGCAGCACCACGGTCAGTTACACGACCGACATAATGTTCATTATCACTAGAATCAGTCAAACGTACTTGTAAGTTTGTACCTGTCAATCTAGCTCTAATTTGACCTGGATTTAAATCACGTTCAATCGTATAAGGTGTTCCTTGATCATTCAAGTAATTCAAAATTGCAATAGAACGTTCTACAGCCTTTTGACTCATATATTTACTAGAGTCTTCTTTACCAATCATATTTACCCAATCAGCAACTTGATTATACTCATCTTGACTCATATATTTAGACAATTGGCTAATACCTGACAAATCAGATTGAGTTGCCAATTTACCAATTTCAAGAGGTTCACCATATTGACGTTCAACATAAACATCAATTTTACTCATAACATCTAATTTTCTAAGATTAGACGGTTTACCTTCAGCTAAATCCTCTACATCATCTACTTTTACAAACAATTGTTTTGGTGCATTTAACTTAACAACTTCGTTTCTAGCAAAACGAGCGTCATAAATAGGAATTGGTAACATATTTCCAATTAAATAATTTTGATAAACACCAATTTGATTTTTATAAAAATTACTAATATTACGAATTTGATATCCACCTAAACGTTCAGATAGTTTTTCCTGTAAGACAGGTAACATATCTTTCATTTCAAAATTGTAAGAACCAAAATGTCGCATTACATCATTACGAATCATTCGTCCAGTTGAATACTTAATTGGTCCTCGTTCATCATTAGCTAATTCAATCGCTTGAGCAATCACATATTCAGCGAAAAAATTACGTGTTCCTTGAGAATCCATATGAGTTCCCCTTTCTTAAATAAAAAAATAGTCCCAACATAAAGTCAGGACAAAAACACCTATAGCTAATAGAAAGGTATCTTAAAATAAGTGCAATGTGTCTCGCCAGACACCTCACCACTCGCCAGTGATTTTTGCCATCCTTTTTGTTTTCACGTAACTATATCATAATATAAAAATGATGTCAATACCATTTTGAATTTTTATCAAAAAAAGATTATGGTTAAAAACCATAATCTTAACAACTTAATTAAGTTCCTTGACCAATTTCTTTGATAAATTCTTGTTGAAGAATACCACCTGCCAAGCTAGAAAATTCTCTTGGTGAAAGACTTGCTAAATATCGGTAGAAATCATCAGTTACTTCCATGGTTGCAATAGCACTTCCATAACCTTCAATATCACCTTGATCTTCAGCGAATACACGAGAGTTTTCATCTGTCGAATTTTCTTTCAATTGAGCGATTTCTTGAGCATTCAATGAACGATTCATACGAATATAAACCTTACCATTATCAACACTACATAAATCACCAGAACTAGAAAATCCTGCATCTCTATTACCTAACATAGTGAAATGTTCTTTATCATCAAAGAATTTTTGCCATTCATCCACAAACACTTTACGAATCATTTTATCAAACGTATGACCTGTAATATTACCAGAAATACTAACAAAATCACCTTTAGACAACAATTTATTTGCATAAATTTTATCTATAAATTCTTTTTGTTGAACACTTGCTTTAGCAACTTCATCAATAACTTCAGTGTTATCAAACCTTTCAGCCATCAATTCTTCAGCTTGAGCCATAGGATCAGTAGCAGGGTCATAATAAAAATCATCATCTTCATCATCATCTGCCAATGAAATTGGATTCATCAGATTATGAATAATACGCATGATATCATCAGCATAAATATCAGGGTCTAACAACTCAATATCACGGTCTGAATATCCATGTAGGTCTTTGTATTTTTCAACAGCTTCTTCTACATAAGTCATTTGTGACAATCGTTTATTAAACCAATGATTAAAGTCTGGTTGATTCTTACGCACATCAAAATCCATCGCAGTAGATAATGTAGGAATTGTTTGAAGTGAATAATCATGTCCTGGATTTACAATAGTATTTGAGAACAATCTCCATGACATTGGTAATATCATTTCTTGTCTGTTCCAGATAGGTGAATCACCCGCTCTAAATACCATTGAATTTCTATCAGGAATAAATGCCATATCGTTAAACGAAATAACTGGCTCTTCTTTCGTCGCAATATTGTAAGACATTTCGCCTTTATTACGATTCAAGTTTGTTACATTACCCATATCTGAGGTAATTGTTTTACTATCAGCACGAGATCTATGCGTTACACCTGACATGGTCTCAAGTGTTTTAAGCATATCGTCGTCTGTAGATTTGAGGAATCGAATTGTTATCACTAAGTTTTTTATCTTAGTTTCTAAACCATTACAGTTTAGTCCAGCATACTTTTTTACCACTTGTTTCTAACAAGTATCGTCCGATAGTGGAAACTCTTGGGTAAATTATATTCTTGTCTATCTCAAGACAAGGTTCATTACCTATGCGTTGCCCCTGACTAACCTTTTAAAGTCTAGCCTTCGGTTCGAGTTATCGTTGCAAACGATTTTCTCGCTTCATTTTCCACTCATAATCCATAGTCTACTTGACGATTTCACTATGGACAGCATATATTATACTTCGCATTGAATACATATAATACGTTTACTATGTTTGAGGCATTCCCTTGTACACGATTTTGTTATCATAGAGCTTTTTATCTCTATTTCTAAACCATTACAGTTTAGTCCAGCATATCTTTTCACCACTTGTCACTAACAAGTATTGCACGGTGGCGAAAACTCTTGGGTAAATTATATTCTTATCTATCTCAAGACAAGGTTCATTACCTATGCGTTGCCCCTGACTAGCTCTTTACTTCTAGCCTTCGGTTCGGGTTGTCGTTACAAACGATTTCCCCGCTTCATTTCTCGCTAATAATCTATAATCTACTTTGCAATTTCATTATAGACGACTAAATTTACACTATGTATTTATTACATGTAAATCGTTAATCTTGTCTACTGAGTCTCCATAAACGTCTTTTAACTGCTGTACGCTTGACTTTTTGTCATTTTATACCGTCTCTTTCGAGATATTTCTATACGGGCTAGACTGTACCATCATCTCAAAATGAGATGCACCTATTACAGTCGTTGAACGTCCCTCATATTATAAAACTTAGAGGTTTCGCTGCTGATTAACCATTGCTACACCACTTAGCACTCTAATTAGAGCTTTTATTTCAGCATATGGTATTCTATTTTTATTTTCAATCTTTCGATAACTTACGTCTGTCGTTTCCAACTCCGCTTTAGTAAAATAGACTTTAGGTACTTTCAGCAATTTAAGGTGTTTAGACACTAGGTCACCCTAGTGAATACCCTACAAATTAAGGTTTGAAGTATCAAAGTAAATTGTTGTCCCGCAGACAAACCAATTGACAAGTACGTTTGAAGACCTTGTATACCATGTCCTTCTGATTGTAAGTTCTAGTCGAATTTTAAGGACTTGTTTCTCATTTTCACGATATCGCAACTATCGCTCCTATCGGCACTCCCATTACAGGTCGTGTACTGACTATGTGTCAACCCTGTGCTTGAAACCAAGCCATCGAGCCATTTATTTTTCGCTCACCGCATAAACTTCGGTAGCTAACGAGGACGCAATCCTCTAGTCGATAGACGTTACTCGGCAACTAAATACTACGAGCATTCGTAACCAAACAAACTCTTATACACTCACTTAGCGTCAACAATGTTGACTTTTCATTTAAGCATATGAGCATCTTATTACTTTTTTCCGCTTTCGCTCCATCACGCTTGTCGTTTCCAACTACGTTGTGGCTAATAAGCTCTTAAAGTTCTTCCATGGTTTTAACTAATGTTATAGTACGCACCCATTACAGATACGCAGGGCTTACAATCATCAACCCCAATTCATCAAGCATATACCTTGTTTTATAAAGGGGAGCTTGATTTGATTTGGTCAAATAAGATTGACCTAAGTTTAAATCTGCCAACTGCTTAACAAGAATTAGAATAAGTTTAGCGTAACCCATTAGATGTGGGGGCGTCACCAAGAAAACAGCCTTTTGTTTCTCAGCATAGTGAACAGACGTGTTAATAATAACAGGAGATTTAGAATCATAAATCTGCCAATCTGAGTTTCCCTCAACTTTGATATCCTTACGAGATAACATACGTGAGTTCTTAACAAATTTTGTTTTCACTTCACCAGATTTCTTATCCTTATATTGCACTGGCTCCAATTCATAGATAATACCGTCTTTTACAATACGTTCACCAAGAATTGGGTCTTCTAGATATTTGCGACCTGTAACATCTAATTGATATTGTTTCGCAAATTCAAAATAAAATGTATCAATCAACATCTGTGATTGACGGTCATACAATTCGAGCTTAAAGTAACCTTTATTACCTTCGAAAATACCTTCTGGATAATATTTTGCCCAACCAATACGTGAAACCGTATCATCGTGGTCAAATTTCTTACCTAAAGGCTCAGTAAAGTTTTTATCTTTATAAGCTCTGAACTTAGCACTCGCACCCACCAAATGTTTTTTACTAACATAATCTGGGTCAAAACGAACACCCAAACGTCTTGGGAATGACAATCCAGCCAAGTCAACCGTCTGGCTAGGTGTACCTGACGTTAAAGTTGATATTGTAGGATCTGTAAAGAAGTTCCTTTTTGTTATCGTAAGGCTTTTTATCCTCACTTCTATTGCATTACACAATAGTACAGCATACTTCATAGTCGTAATAACAATTTTCTTGTCATTAATCAAAATCGACTTCGAGGTCTCTTGGACAGATTATATTCTCGTCTATTTCAAGACAAGGTTCACTATCTATGCGTTGCCCCTGACTAACCTTTTACAGTCTAGCCTTTGGTTCGAGTTATCGTTGCAAACGACGTCCTCGCTTCATCCCTCGATGACTATCCATGATGTACATTTTGACTCCACCATGGGCTACAATTAATTAAAAACTTCGCATTTCACACTATAAATATAGGTATGTTCATAATTAAGTTCATAGCGGTGATTGCAATACCATAAACAATAGTGATAGGTAAAACTTTGAAGTCATCTCCATCTTTTCCCCCACTCCACACCGTGCGTACGACTTTCACCGTACACGGCGTTCCATCAATAAAATTCAACTGCTTACATCTCATTTTATCTTAGATTGCTAATCGCATTACTATTTCTACAGAAAAATATCATTTAACATCTGAATTGTTAACATCACTCCTTTTCAATTTGATAACTAAATTATATCAAAAAAACCTTGCTAAAGCAAGGTATTTTATTTCAACTTCCGATTATACATATCACCATCAATATCTTCATACCAACCTTTTGACTCAAGATATTTTAAAATCAATCTTTTAGAATATTTAGATTTATTTATCAAATCAAGATACAATACATGTTCTTCTCTAATCGATTTTTTAATATCATTTGGCAAAATATCAAACTCAGAATGACTTAATCCATACACACTGTCCAAATACTCATTTAATTTCATACACTAAAATTCCTTTATTTTATTTTGATAACTAATAAAAGATAAAATAGATAATTGAATAGAATTGTTTGATCCTACCTTAAAGACAATCTTATTATACTAAAATTCCTTGACAAAATCAAACCGTCTGATATAATGAAACTATGTTGTGGACTCGTGGATATGGTCTGCACCCGTCTGTGAGCTTTCTTAGAAAGCAAAAGAATAACAGAACTTGCCCAACCTTGAGGAATAGATAGGTCATATCTAGCGTGAGGTGAAACTCAAATACGTGAAAAAATGGTACAATCTTGTACCATTTTTTTTTTCTTTTAGCTAATATCTTTCATAGCAGATAAGGTATCTACATTATTCAAAACACCATATTTAATTTTAGCAATTCGACCAAAACTATCAATTAATAAAACATTTGGCATACCTTTGACATTATAGATCTTTAAGATATCACCTGATTCATCAAATAAAACTGGTAGCTTTTCATAACCTTGTTCTTTATACCAATTAACAAAATCTTCTTTGGATTTTTCTCCGTTAAATCCAGGAGTCACAATCGTAACCACTTCAAAATCTCGGTCTTTATTATCCATCAATTTTAATAACTCAGGAATACTTTCTTTACAAGGACCACACCAAGAAGCCCAGAACTTCAAATAAACTTTCTTTCCTACAAAACTAGACAAGGAAACAGACTCACCATTTAAGTTTTGCAACTTAAAGTCTGGAGCATATTCTCCTACTTTTATATTACTAGACTTTTGTTCCACTTTTTCTGTAGATGATTTTGATTCAGTATTACTTGTTGAACCACACCCTACTAAAATTGTGGAAGCTAACAACACAACACTGGAAATCTTTAAAATATTCTTCATAATTACCACTTTCTAAACTATGTTTCTAGGAAGCTCTAAAACGCCCTCTAACGCATTTTACCAAATCTTGATATAAATAGACATACTAACCATTAAAATCAAACTATGACCCCAAAATTTGGCTCTCAGATACCTTTTAGCTTGAGTATATCACAAAACTTTTTCTAAACAAAATCATACGCACCACAAGTGGTGCGTATTTCTATTCTAGTTCAGCAAATTTTGCTTTCATTGTTGGGTTATTTCGTGTCAATTTCTTAACAGAAACATCTTCTAAACGATCATTAGCTCGTTTTAGATGAGTTGAACTCTTAGTTAAAGCATCACGAATTTTTTCCATTTGAGCGATTGACGCGTCAATCGCCTTGATGGCGTCCCCAAATCGATCGGTTGCGTTCGTATAATGTTTAAAGAATAGATTTTTAAATTCGTCCAAATCACGTTCAAAATTAGACACGTCAATGTTTTGATTTTGAATTTTTTGAATTTGTTTTTTATACCTAATCGTATTTAACCCAGCATTTCTCAAAATTCCAATCAATTGAATAAAGAATTGTGGTCTAATCACATACATTTTATCATAACCAGATTCAGCACTAACATCCACAATACCTGTGTTAAAATAATCATTATCAGCTTCAAGCATGGAGACAAGAACAGCATATTCGCAACCTTTTTCACGTCGGTCTTTATCAAGTTCCTTATAAAAATCACTATTTCTATGTTTCGATTTCGTTGTATCAGCTTCATTTTTCATCTCAAACATAATGGAAATAAATTCCATTCCATCCATATAATCTCTGAAAATAAAGTCCCCTTTTGAACCTGATTTTGAAATCTCATTATCTTTTGCAAAATAAGCATTCGGAAAAGCAATTGATCTAACCTTATTAAATTCAGTTTCAGCAAAATGCTCTAAACTTTCACCAATCGCTTTCGTTGACTGTCTAGCTTTGAAATCTTTGTAAGTTTCAATTGTTTCTTGAAGCAACTTCACTTCAACATCATGAGATTTAGACAGAGCATTAATTTCTGCATTTTTCAATAACTCAAATGAATCCAACTGATGTTGCAAATCACTAATTTCTTTTGAATATTGGTCTTTCAAGGTTTGTTCCAACATCTTATTTTCTGTCTTCAATTCTTGAATTTCAGAAGCAGATTTATTTAATTTTTCTTCATAATCCAATTGTTGTTTTAATAAAGCTTCTTTATTCTCAATTTTTGCATTCGATGCAGCCGAATTTAATAAAAGATTTAATCTTGAAATTTCATTATTTTTAGTAGACATTTCGTTGTCTAATGTATTTTTAAACTCAGCTTCCTTTAAACGTAATTTTGCATCAAATTCTGTTTTCTGGTTTTTTAATTCCAAATCCACTCGCGCATGAATTTCTTTCTCAAACTCATGATTACGAATTTGATCTAATAGTTGATTATATTCAGTCTCATTAATAGTAAACACTGTCGAGCAATGTGGACATTTAATTTCATTCATCTTTTTTTCTCTACTTTCAATTTTTCTTCTATTATATCACATTTTGTGTCACAAATCAAGAAAAACGAGGGAAATCCCTCGTTTTTTAATCTACCACTTCTTGACCTTCGTCATCATCTACAATAACAATATCAACAGGTTCAATTCCAGTTTGCAAAAACTCAATTTCATCTGATAACATTTCAGCATAAACATTAGGTTCAAAATACTTCAACTGATATAGCTGTTCAACATCACTAATTTCTGTTAACGAACCTTCAGCATCTTCCAAATATCGTAATTTTTCTAAAGTATCAACTAACGATTCATCCAAATCTTTCAAATGTTGAGGATTTAAACCATAATTTAAATGTCTCAAAAGATTGGTTCTTGGGAAACTTTCATAAATATTATTATAAATTTCACCAATACTCAAT
>ERZ1699235.224-NODE-224-length-26381-cov-5.044450_pt1 | contig 26381 bp, 31 predicted proteins | sample MGYA00581546_ERZ1699235 | MGnify/ENA primary metagenome ERZ1699235 (study PRJEB42319, sample SAMD00040334) | human oral metagenome | material: saliva | host: Homo sapiens | study: EMG produced TPA metagenomics assembly of PRJDB4115 data set (Metgenomic analysis of... | reverse complement strand
CCCGGTGACCGCCCTGGTGCGCGCCGCCAAGCACCTGTGCGAGGACGTCGATGCGGCCCGCGCGGCCCCAGCCACGGCCTCGTCGAGGGAGGCCATGTCCCGGGCGCTGACCGCGCCCCCGCGCTCCACGTCGGTCGAGCGTGCTCTCATGAAGGAGCTCCTGCCCGTCGTTGGCGACCGCACGCTCGCGCGTCGCCTCGTGCGCGCGGGGATCCAGGGGGCGGACGGTGCACGCGCGCTCGCCCAGATCCCGGGCGGCATCGAGGCGTACGAGGCCGGGGCGCGCCTGGGCGGGTCCCTGCGCTCGGTGCTCGCCGCGGGTGACCGCGTCATCGAGCTGACCCAGTCCCTCAAGGGCTACGCGCGCCCGGACGCCGAGGACCTCAAGCCCGTGGACGTGCGCGAGGGCATCGACGATGTCCTGCGGCTGACCGCTCACAGGGTGCGGGGTATCCGCATCGACTGCGACTACGAGGACGTGCCGCCCGTGTGCGCGCATCCAGCGAAGCTGCAGCAGGTGTGGACGAACCTCATCGTGAACGCGGCCGAGGCCATCGAGGACGAGAACGCCGACCTGGTCGCGGCAGCCGAGGCCTCGGGCGGCGTGCCCGAGCTGCCTGCCCGCGGCGAGGCCGAGGCCCTCATCCGCATCACCGTGCGTCCCACGCCCGAGGGCGTGAGCGTCACCATCCACGACAACGGCCCGGGCATCGATCCGGGAATCGTCGACAAGATTATGGAGCCCCACTTCACCACCAAGGCGGGGCGCGTCCGATTCGGCCTGGGCATGGGCATGTCCATCGTCCGAAGCATTATTGCCGATCATGGGGGCACCCTCACGATCGACTCTCACCCGGGATCCACGATCATGCGGATCTCGCTGCCCGCCCAACCACACGAGGAGGAATCATGACCCTGACAATCCTGTCCCTTGAGGACGAAGCAGACGTGCGCGACGCACTCGAGCGCGATCTTGAACAGTTCTGGGACAAGATCCGGCTCGAAGTCGCCGAGGACGTTGACGATGCGTGGGCCGTCATCGACGAGATCGTCGAGGATGGGGACGAGCTTGCGCTGGTGCTGTCCGACCACCGCCTGCCCGGAAAGTCGGGCGTGGACTTCCTCGTGGAGCTCATGAAGGACGAGCGTTTCGGCGCGACCCGCACGGTCCTGGTCACCGGCCAGGCGGACCAGTCCGATACGATCCGCGCGGTCAACCAGGCGGGCCTGGACTACTACATCGGCAAGCCCTGGAACCCCGACGAGCTGCGCGCGGTCGTGCGCGACCAGCTCACCGAGTACGTCCTCGAGTCCGGCGTGAACCCCCTGCCCTACGTGAGCGTGCTCGACGGTGTGCGCGTCATGGAGGCAATCCGCTAAACCCTTGACAAAAGGGCCGCCGCACAACCAACGACGGTTGCGCGGCGGCCCTTGTTGTCTCTGTCAGCCCTGGGCCTGCTGGCCCGGGTCGTTGCACATCGTGATGCCCTCGAAGCCGGCGGCCCCCAGCACCTGGAAGATGTCGTCAAGGAGGACCATCGGCTCGGCCGTGCCCGCCGCGAACTCGGGGTGACGGATCTCGATGGCGGCCATGCCGCGCGGGTCGGTCACCGGCTCGGTGTCGAACTTCTCCGACAGCAGGCGGTTCGCCTCCTCCAGGTCGGCGGGGGATCCGAACGCCCAGGTCACGGCCTTATTGCCCGCGCCCGTGGGGGTGCGATGAATGTACATGCGCGTCATGAGGATGTGGCGGCCGTAACGGGGGAATACGTCGCCGACGCGCATAAAAAGTGCGATGTCGGCCAGGTCCCCGCCCAGCGATGAATCCACGAGCGCGTAGGCGTAGGCGCCGATGCCGCGCAGGGTGAGGGCGTCCGCGAGGAGGCCCATGACCTCGTCACCGAAGGGTTCGGGCTGGAAGTACACGCCCTCGCCGACCTCCGGCGCGTCCGGGCCAAGCAGCGTGATGTCGAAGCCGGCGTCCGCCAGCGCGTCCCGCACGAGCGCAACGTTGTGCTCCGGGAAGGGGTGCAGCGCGGCCGCGTTCGCGGCGATGCGCTCGATAAACACGTAGGTGGAAAAACCAAGCTCAGCCATGCGCTCATTGTAAGCGCGCGACAAGCACAGCATGCGACGAGGCCGTGGCGCCCCGGGCGGTCGGGTGACCACGAGGGGAGGCCACGGCCTCGTCAATGACGGAGAGTCAGCGCAGGCACAGGCCCTGTTCGTGGAGGACCTCCATGATGGGGGAGACGTGCGCGCCGCCCACGCCGATGTTGGTGGCGACTAGGTGAGAGAAGGACTCGAGGCGCGAGCCTGAGCGCAGGTCGTAGTACTCGGTGACCTCGCGGTCGTAGTCGGCGAGCGTCTCGGAGTAGGACTCGACGCGCGGGTACGTGTTCTTCGCGGTCATGACGGACAGAGGCATACGTGGCTTCTGGCCGGGTTCCTGGTCCGGGTGGCCGATGAGCAGGCCGACGATCGGGAAAGTCAGCTCGGGCAGCTCCAGCGCCTTCACGATCGCGCGCGGATCGGCGAGGATCGAGCCGAGGTAGACGGTGCCCAGGCCCATCGACTCGGCGGCCACGACCACGTTCTGCGCGGCCAGGAGCGCGTCCTCCAGCGCAGTGAGGAACAGGTTGATCGAGCCCAGCGCCTCCGAGGAGACGCCCTGCTCGGCGCGGATGCGGCTGTTGCGGTACAGGTCGGCGACGAAGATGAACAGGTCGCCCTTCGTGCCGCCCACGTAGGGTTGACCGGAGGCAGCACCGATCGTCTCGCGCACCTGCGGGTCGGTGATATGCAGGACCGTGCAGGACTGCAGGAACGAGGACGTGGCGGTGTGACGAGCCACGTCCATCAGCGTGGTGACCTCTTCCTCGGTGAGGGGCTGGTCCTTGTAGGCGCGGATCGTCCGGTGGGCGAGCTGGCTCGCAATCGTCTCGTTTGTCATGCGTTCATTCTACGATTGGGTGCGTGAAACAGATAGAGCCTTTCGGTCCTTTTGCGCTGGCAGCAAACGTCACCCCCGTCGCCGTCCCCTCCCCGGCCGGCGAGCTGAGTGGCCTGCTGACCGGCCCGAGCGCCCCCGCCCTCGTCGATGGAACTCCCGCGATCTCGACGGCCTCGGCACCGGAGGCGGCGGGGGAGAACCGCGCCCTCCTCGTCCCCGGCTACACGGGATCCAAGGAGGACTACTCGACCGTCCTGCCGTTCCTCGGGGAGGCGGGCTGGGACGTCCTCGCCTACTCGCAACGAGGCCAGGGTGGGTCCGCCGCGCCCGCCGGCCTGGGCGCGTACGGGATGAGCGACTTTGTCGGTGACCTCATCGCCGTCGCCGAGGCCTGGGCCGGGACCACGGGTCGCGTGCACCTCGTGGGCCACTCCTTCGGCGGCATCGTCGCGCGCGCGGCCGTCGTCGCTCGCCCCGACCTCTTCGCCTCCGTCACCCTGTTCTGCTCGGGCCGGGCCGTCTACGACTGGATGAACACCCTGCCGATTCTCGACCCCCTGCCCACGGGCCCCGGCGCGCGCCAGCAGGTGCTGCGCACCTACTTCCCCGACATGAACTTCGACGAACCCGGCGTTGGATGGGCGGAATTCCAACGTATTCGCGCGCTGGACACGGCCTCGGAAAACCTGGTGGGCATTGCCCGCATCCTCTCCCAGCTGCGCCCCGACACCCCGGCGCTCGCGGCCACGGGCGTCCCCGTGCACGTGCTGTACGGGGACCAGGACGAGATCTGGCCGCCCTCGTGGTACGCCGAGGAGGCCGCCGACCTGGGTGCCCGCGAGAGCATCATCCGAGGGGGCACGCACAGCCCGCAGCTGCAGTTCCCGCAGCAGTGGGCGGAGTTTGCCAGCTCGTACTGGGCGGACGTGGAGTCGGGGGCGCTGGTCTGGTCCATGTGACGCAAGATGCTGTGACATCGTCCCAAAACGGGCCTTGTGATGCGTATCTGTGAGGATGGATGCTTAGTATTGTGCTTATGAACAAGCGTTCCATCCTTACTGCAGTGCTGGCCCTCGGCCTGGGCGTCACCGCCCTGACCGGCTGCGCCACCGATTCCGATTCCGCTCACTCCTACGTGACCCCGAAGGACGTCAAGACGGTCGAGCGTCCCATCGCTCAGATCGACGACAGCGGCATCAAGGTCCCCGAGAAGCGCGACCTGAAGATCAAGCTGGCCGACTCCGACAAGGCCGCCAAGTGGACGATCGATGTTTCTGATCCGACCGCCCTCGAGGTCGGCAAGTCCGAGAAGAACATCGTCACCCTGCACCCGCTGCGTGCGCTGGGCGAGGAAGACGACCCGGTCACTGTGACCCTGACCGATCCGGACGGCATTAGCACCGAGATCACCGTCGTTATCACGCCGGGCGCCAACTGATTCCATACTGACAACGCTTCGGGCCCAGGATCTGCGGATCCTGGGCCCTGTGCGTTGTGTTGTGGCCGCTGGGTGTTAGAGAGTGTTTATAAATTCGCGCAGTGCCCGCAGCGGTAGCATCAGGTGATTGTCAGCTCCGGGGCATGATACAAACTGCGAGCACTGGTTGAGGTAGAACTCGCGCGCCTGGTCGTTGGCACAGTGGACCAGGAGGGCAGCGAATCCCACCTCATTGCTGAGCTTGTAGGCTCGCAAGAGTGCGTCTTTGAGGAGAGCTGCGCCTATGCCTCGTCCCTGCACGCGCTGATCGACGGCGAGTCGCGCGAGGAGGAGAACTGGGCATGGCTCCGGGCGTTGGCCAGGTTTGAGGGCATCTGGGAGTGTGCTGCGCTGCACTGCCCCCATCGATAGGGCGTAGAAACCAAGTGTCTCTGGTTCCTGCGTTGTGACGAAGACGTGCGCGTTTCCGGCTCGGTGGTTCTGCCACGCAAATCGGTGGAACCAATCGTCGATCTCAGTGTTGCCCGATTGGAAGTGTGACCGGTTGTCCCTCCGCTCGAGAGGCCGCGGCTCTTGCAGGACTGATACGTACATCAGTTCTCGGAGGTGCTTGGTGTGTTCAGGTCGATGTGAGTGCCGAAGGGCGAGGGGCGATCAAAGAGTTTGCGCAGCTTGGGATCGTCCGTCGGCGAGGCCGCAAGGATTTCTTCGAAGCGGGCGTGGTCCTCGTCGTTCAGAATGAAGAAGCGCTGGTCGGCGAGACGTCGCTCTGCCTCCAATGTGGCTGCGGAGAGGACGAAATCGCTGATGCTGCGAGATGTGTATGTGGCTGCGCTGCGAATGAGAGTGTTCTGTTCCTCGGTGAGGCGTAGTTCCAGACGCTGTGTCTTTGCAGTGCTCATATCAATTCCTCTTTCGCTCGTACGGACATTATCCGTACGTATAGATACCTTAGCATTTGCGGTGCGAGTGAGCTAGCTCTTTCCCCTGAAAGGATCCATGCCGGAATGGATGGGTAATTAGGGTGCTCGCCGACGCGCGCGCGAGCAGTTTGCGCTCCCGGGATTGCTCAAAACGCAGACCACTTCACCCGAAACAGCTCTTTTTCACCGTATTTTGCAGAGGTGGTCTGCGTTTTGGGCGCCACCCCCTTCAGGCAGGCCCCTCGACGGGGGGAATTGCGCCATGCAGGGGTGCGACACGCCGGCGACACGCCGACGCAGCGCCTCGCATGGCGCAAAACCCCCACGCCACCCCGGTGTAGGGCGCCGCAGCCTCCCACAGCGAGGCTCAGGCGCCAAGGGACAGCGGCTGAAACAACCCAAAGGGGGGTGGCCAACGATGAGTTGGCCACCCCCCTCTGGTTTCCCGTGTCTCAGTGCAGAATGCGCGCCAGGAAGTCCCTGGTGGCCTGCTCGCGCGGGTTGTCGATGACCTGCTCGGGCGGTCCCTGCTCGACGATCTGTCCGTTCCGCAGGAACACGACGCGGTCGGCTGCCTGGCGGGCGAAGCTGATTTCGTGCGTCGCCATGAGGATGGTTGAGCCCTGTTCCTTGATCTCGCGAACGAGGTCGAGGACCTCGCCGACGAGCACCGGGTCCAGCGCCGCCGTGATCTCGTCCAGCAGGAGCAGCTCCGGGTTCGTGGCGAGCGCGCGTGCGATGGCGACGCGCTGCTGCTGGCCACCCGACAGGCGATCCGGGTACTCCTTCGCCTTGTCCTTCAAGCCGATGCGGTCCAACAGCTCCATGCCGCGCTTGCGTGCGCGGTCCTTCTCCCAGCCGTGCACCTTGCGGGCCGCGAGCGTCACGTTGTCCAGCACCGACATGTGCGGGAACAGGTTGTAGTGCTGGAACACGACGCCAATGCGCGCGCGGATCTGATCCGCGTTCGCGCGCGGGTCCGTGATGTCCTCGCCGGCCAAAAAGATCTGGCCGTCGTCGACCCGCTCCAGCAGGTTCGCGCAGCGCAGCAGCGTCGACTTGCCCGAGCCCGACGCGCCCAGGAGGACCACGACCTCGTGCGCAGCGACGTCCAGGTCCAGGCCGCGCAGGACGACGTTGTCGCCGAAGCGTTTGACGACGCCGACGGCGCGCAGAACCGGGGTGGTGTTGTCCGAGGTGGGGGAGGCCTCGTAATTCGTGGGGACCGACATCAGACGGTGCCTCCCATCTGCTCGCGCTTACGCAGTCGGGCCGTGTACCAGTCCGACAGGCGAATGAAGGGGAACGACAAGATGATGAACAGCAGGCCGGCGACGACGTAGGACGTCATGTTGTAGGTCTTGGCCTGGACCATCTGCGCCGAACGGATCGCGTCGACCGCGCCCAGGACCGAGATCAGGCCGACGTCCTTCTGCATGGAAATGAAGTCGTTCATGAGGGCCGGCGTGACCTTGCGGATCGCCTGCGGCACGATGATCATGCGCAGCGTCTGCCCGTGGGACAGGCCCAGCGAGCGGGCCGCGTAACGCTGGGAGGGGTGCACGGAGTCCAGGCCTGCGCGCAGCACCTCGGCGACGTACGAGGAGTACGTGAGGATCAGCGCGACCGTGCCCAGGAACGCGGTCGGGATACGCGTCGTCGGGTTGAGCGCGGGGATGCCGAAGCCGATCAGGTAGAGGACGACCAGGAAGGGGACGCCTCGGAAAATATCCGTGTACGCCGCCGCCAGGAAGCGGATCGGGAAAAACACGGGACCGGCCAGCGTGCGCGCGGCCGCCAGCAGAGTCGCGAAGACGGCGACGCCCAGCACCGAGATCAGCAGGATGCGGATGTTCAGCCACAGGCCGGAAAGCACCTGGGGGAAGGCTTCGACGAAGTACTTGCCGTTGAAGAAGGTGTTGCGGGTGGCCTCCCACCCGTCGGAGTTGACGACCACGGTGATGAGGACTCCCGCGACCACAATCGTGGAAGCCAGGGAGATGAGAATCGACCGGACCGTCTGCTTGCGCCGATAAGCGCGACGGCCACGCTCCACCGCCGAAACGGTGAGCGTGGCCGCCGCGTCACTTGAGTAGTCACTCATGAGTGTGGGAGCCTCACTTGAGGGTGGGCACGTTCTGTGCCTCGTTCAGCCACTTTTCCTGCAGCTCGGCGAGCTTGCCGGATGAGGCCAGACGATCGACGGCGGCGGAGACCGTGGGGGTCAGCTTGGAGCCCTTGGGCAGGACGATGCCGTATTCCTCGCCGCCCGTCGTGTCGTCGAACTGGCCGATGATGACGCCGTCATCGATCTGCGCGGAGACCATGTAGAACGCGGTCGGCAGGTCGACGACGATCGCGTCCACGCGGCCCGTCTGCAGGGCCAGGACCGTGTCGTCGGAGGAGTTGAACATCTGCAGCTTCTGGGTGAGTCCGGGCTCGAGGTGATCGGAAGCGAACTGCTGCGAGGTGGTGCCCGCCTGGACGCCGATGAGGACGTCCTTGAGGTCAGCGATGGACTTCGCGTCGGCGGCCGGGGTGCCAGCCTTGGTGATGATCGCCGAGGTGGTCGTGTAGTACGGGGACGTGAAGTCGACGGCGTTCTTACGCTCGTCGGTGATGGAGAACTGCTGAATGTTCAGGTCCCAGTCCTTGGCGCCGGGGGTGATCGACGCGTCGAAGGTGGCGCGCACCCACTGGACGTTGTCGGCGGTGTAGCCGAGTTCCTCGGCCAGGGCGTAGATGACGGCGGACTCGTAGCCTTCGCCCGAGGCCGGGTCGTTGTCCAGGATCCACGGCGAGTAGGCGGGATCGGAGGTGGCGACGGTGAGCTTGCCTTCCGTCACGGTCGGCAGGGCGCCGGGGCCGTAGGTCTGCTCGGCGTCGGCGGAAGAAGAGGAGCTCGTGCCGCCCGTGCAGGCGGCCAGGCCGAGGGCCGCGATGGCGGCAACGGCAGCGAGGGAACGGACAGAGCGGCGCATGGGGCCTCCCGGTGACGTGGGGGATTCCGCCTTGTGGGCGGGTCTGACTCGATGAGCGTATAGGCGCGCCGCACAATGCGCTGGCGTCATTTCGATGCACGAAACAATGGAACGAGGCCTGGGCTGGGGAAACGTTGGAATCGTTGGGGTTTCGCGGGGGTGGGGGATGGGACACAGTGCCGCGTGGGTATGCGAAAGGGCCGGGCCATGCCGGCCCGGCCCTCCCGTCAGATCACTTCTGGAACTTGTCCTTCAGATCGGAGACGACCTCAGTCGCCTTGTCCTTGGCAGCCTCGACGGCCTTCTCGACGTTCTCCTCGCCGAAGGTTTCCTTAGCCTTCTCGAGACCCTCTTCAGCCTGCTTCTTCAGATCTTCCAGACCCATGTTTCCTCCTTGGAACGAGCCGCCCGTATTGGTCGAGCGGATGGTCTCACCCTATGCCCGAACCGGGGTGCTCGCGCGTTCAAGGCCTCCCGTGATGCGATCGTTCCCTGTGCGTTCGAGGCGTGGGACAGTGTGCCGTCGGGCTTAGGCCCCCTCGGCGAGCTTCCAGTCGTCGAAGGTGAACTCGGGGGAGACGACGCAGGTGGCCAGCGCGTAGTCGCCGCGGGCGAAGGTACGCTGCCAGGTGCCGGCGGGCACGAGGACCTGCACGGGGTTCGTCGGATCGGAGGCCTGCGTTCCGGTCGGAGAACCCAGCGTGACGATGCGCGGGTCGGCCTCGGGCGCGTCGCCGCTGCCTCCCAGGTGCACCTCGAGGGCGCCGGGCCCCGACCAGATCCACAGTTCGTCGGAGTGGACGAGGTGCCAGCGGGCCTCCTCGTCGCGGTCGAGGAGGAAGATGATCGCGGAGGCACTGTGGCGGCTCCCGCGCGGAGTGTCCACCTGCGCGGGCGCGGTCCACGTGCGGCGGTAGTGGCCGCCCTCGGGGTGGGGTGCGAGGCCCATGGCATCAATCAGCGGGGACACGTCGGTCATGCGAAGCTCCAAACGAAGGGAAAGGGAGGCTGAGCGAAAGGGAAACGACAGGGTTAGCGCGAGGCCGAGTAGCGCACGCGCCCGGACACGACGGTCTCGATGACGCGACCGGCGCCGTGGCGGGCGACGGTGTCGATGGTCTCCACGATCGAGGTGACGGGCACGTCGACGACGCACATGTCGGCGACCGCGCCCGACTGGAGCTGACCGAGGCGGTCGGGGCCGGTCGCCAGGCCCATCGCGGTGGCGCCTCCCAGGGTCGCGGCCTGCAGGAGACGGCGCGCCAGGTCCTGATCCTCGTAGCCCTGAGATCGCGCCAGGTCGAAGAGAAGGGCGACGTCCTCGAGCAGGTCGAGCGACGGCGAGGAGGACAGGGAGTCCGTGCCCACCGCGATCATGTTGCCCTCGGTGAGGTAGGCGCCGACCGGCGGCGCGTCCAGGCCGATCACGCGGTTCGAGCGCGGGCACAGCGCCACTGCCGTCTGGCGGGCGCGTAGTCGCCTGCGGTCGTCGGCGCGCATGTACACGCCGTGGGCAACGTGGCAGTCGGGTCCGAGGACGCCCAGCTGATCGACAAACTGCGTCGAGGAGAAGCCGCCGCCGCGCGAGCGCATCGCCGTGAACGACGAGGAGTGCTCGCTCTTCCACAGGTCGGCCAGGGCGGTCGTGCGCGTTTCGGACCATTCGGCCTCGGAGTGGGACTCGCCCAGGTGAATGTGGATGCGCATGCCGCGTCGCCTGGCCATGTCCGGCAGGTCCAGTAGCGGCTCGGCGTCGAGGGAGTAGGGGGCGTGCGGGGAGATGCCCACGGCCGGAGGGGTCGGCATGGCGTCGAGGGACGCGGAGACCTCGCGTTCGCCTCGGGCCCGCCACTCCTCGTTCGACCAGCCCATGACCTCCCAGTAGGCGACGCCGTGCAGGCCCGCATCGTGCAGTGCCGAGGCCGCGGCTGCGTCCGTCACCACGTCGGCGGCGGCGGTCGTGCCGCTTTCCAGGAGCAGGCGCGCGCCCGCGGCCGCGTCGCCTCCCCAGTCCAGGCCGCCCGCGTCGTAAACCTCGTCGAAGGCACGCGCCCAGTCGTCAAAACCTCGGTACTGCCCCGCGCCCACGGACGCCATGCCCGTGTACTGCAGGTGCGTGTGCGCATTGACGAGGCCGGGGAGCAGCACGCCGTCAAAGTGGCGTTCGGTGAAGGGAAGGCCGCGCTGCGTGAGCGTTTCGATGACCCAGTCGCGCGCTCCCACGTGCTCGATGCGCCCGTCGCGCACGGCAACAGCGCCGTCGAGGATCGAGGGGGCGGTGATCGGGATGACCATGCCGGCTGACCAGACGACCACGTCGCTCATGGGGGACCTTTCAGTGGGGGACGCTGACTAACAGTGTAGAAGTGGGGCGGGCGCACCCGCCCGCCGGTGGACGTGAGCTGCGACTACGACAGGGACAGAGCGCCCAGCGCGGCCGCGGCCACCGCGTCGTCGGCCTCGCGCGGCAGGTCGTGCAGGCCGGGAGCCAGCTCGCCTTCGTGGGTGAGGAGCTCGCGCAGGGAGGCCAGCTGCACGCCGAAGCTCATGTCCATGATCTCGATGGGGTTTCCCTCGCCCGCCGTGTAGTTGATTCCCTCGCCGTGTTCGAGGACGTGCAGGGTCTTACCGGAGGGGCTGGCCAGGGTCTGCACATGGGGATCACCCGACTCGGCCATGACCCAGGAGCTGGCCACGGCCTCGTCGATGGACACCTCCCCGTCGACGCCGCCGGCGACAGTGACGATCGCACCGGCAGGTGCCGCCTCCAGCGCGCTCAGTGGGATTGTCGCCCGCTCGCCCGTCGCGGAAATCAGCATGCCGGCACCGGGGGTGGCTTCCTCCATCGAGGCAACCGTGAACCCGTCCATCGACGCCTGCAGGGCGCGCACGGGGTCCACTTCCACGACGGTCACGCGGGCACCGAGCGCCGCGCCGAAACGCGCGCAGCCGCGGCCCACGTCGCCGTAGCCGATGACGACGACGCTCATCCCCGCCACGGGCGCGCCGACGCCGCGCGGGTCGATCAGATCCAGGATCGTCGTCCAGCACGACTGACCCGTCCCGTAGGCGTTGTCAAACAGGGTCTTTGACCGCGCGTCGTTCGAGGCCAGGACCGGAATGCGCAGGTCGAAAGAACGCAGGGGGCGCAGCCCCGAGGTGGTCTCCTCCGCCGCGCCGACCAGCGCGTCCAGGACGCCCGGGCAGCGCTGGGTATCGTGCGCCAGGCGGATCAGGTGGGAGCCGTCGTCCAGCAGGAATTCGCTGCGCTGAGCCAGGAAATCACGGGCGAGCTGCCACTCTCGCTCGCGGGACGCGCTCGAGTCCGCGAACACGGGGATGCCAGCGTCGCGCAGCCTGGCCGCGACGTCCTCGCGGGTTTCCGACGCCCAGCCGAAGACGCTCACGCGCGCCCCGGCCTCGGCGAGCATGAGGGCCAGGGCCGCCGTCTTCGGCTCCAGGACGAGGGAGAGCCCCACGCTTCGGCCCGCCACCAGGGGAGCCAGGGTGTGTGCCGCTGCCTCGGTGACGGGCATGTGGGTGCGCGCCCACTCGATGCGCCCCTCGTCGCCGGGGCCCGTGATGGTGCGCCCGTCGGGGGCGACGACCGCGCGGAACACGCCTCCGGGTGCCAGGACCGTGATCGCCCCGGGCCTGGGGGCCGCGTCCTCCTCGAGCGCGAAGACGACCTGGGACGAGGCCGGGGTCTCCTCGACGCTCGACAGCGGGCGCACGTGCGCGCCGAACGCGCGCAGCAGGGCGGTGAGTGTTGGGTCGTCCGTCGCGAAGGAACGCCCGGCGATAAGCATGTTCGTGGCCCGCGCGTAGGCGCGTAGCAGCAGCTGAGCGGCGAGGGGATCCAGGGCGGCGTTCATGCGTCAAACGTAGCAACTGCGGTACCCGCGCGTCCCCGTGAGTATGTGCGAGGAACCCTCAAGTGCCTGCCTGCGGGTATGCAAAAGGGACCGGGCCCTGAGGCCCAGCCCCTTTCGTCAGATCACTTGCCGAGCTTGTCCTTGGCCTTGTCGGCAACCTCTTCAGCCTTGTCCTGGGCGGCGTGGGTGGCTTCCTTGGCCTTGTCCTTAGCCTCGCCAGCCAGTTCGGTGAGCTTGTCCTTGGCTTCCTCGGCCTTCTCCTTGGTCGCGTCGACGACCTTCTCGATGTTCTCTTCAGTCTGCTTCTTCAGATCTTCCAGACCCATGGTGCCCTCCTTGGAGTAATGCCGTTCTGACAGTCAGAACGGATAAAACCGATCCTATCGGTCATATGCCCATGTGTCGTGAGGTGTGGGAACAAAATTCCACATGCCGATAAGTGATTGACATAGTGTCGTGGGGAGGGGAGATTTCCGCCGTCTCTGTCGATGTGTCGGGGGACTCTCAGGGGGCAACCAGGGCAGCCCCTCATGGAAGTGAAATGTGCCTCGGGAATAACGTGGAGGTATGACTGAGAACAACACGGGCCTGGTGACCCGAGCACTGACGAAAACATACATGCGCGGAAACACTCCCGTCCACGCGCTGGCGGGTGTCGACCTGACACTCCCGCAGGGCACGCAGGTCGCGATCATGGGTCCCTCCGGCTCCGGTAAGACGACCCTCCTGCATTGCCTGGCGGGCGTGTTGCGCCCCAGCTCCGGGTCGATCACCCTGGATGGCGAAGAGATGACGACCATGTCGGAACGCGCCTTGTCTATCCTGCGCCTGCGCCGCTTCGGCTTCGTGTTCCAGGACGGCCAGCTCCTGCCTGAGCTGCCCACGCAAGAGAACATTGCGATGCCCCTCATGCTGGCGGGCACACCCAAATCGCAGGCTATCGCTCGGGCCCGCGAGATCCTCACGAACCTCGGCCTCGACGGTGCCGGCCCCTATCGCCCCGGCCAGCTCTCGGGTGGCCAGGCCCAGCGCGTCGCCATCGGCCGTGCGCTCGCCACCAACCCCTCAGTAATTTTCGCCGACGAACCCACGGGAGCCCTCGACCAGGCGACCGGCGGCGAGGTCATGTCCCTCCTGACCAGCGCCTGCACCTCCACGGGCGCATCCCTCGTCCTCGTCACCCACGACCCGGCGGTCGCCGCGCGCCTGCCGCACACGATCCACGTGCGTGATGGCCGCGTTTCCCTCGAGGGACGAGGCAGTGGCGTGCCCAGTCCGGCCCCGGCCTCGTCGGGAACGCCCCCGGCTGCCTCCACGGTGGCCCGCGCGGCGGGCCAGGGGGTGGCCCGATGAGCGCGGTGCGAACCGCCGCCGGGGCGCTCCTGCGGTCGCGCGACCGGGCGACGAGTGCCCTGACGGTCGCGGCCTTCGCCCTGCCGCACGCGTTCCTGCTCGCGGTGACGGGCGGCGTCATGGCTTTCGGGGCGCGGGCGGCTGAGGCTGCGGCTTCCGGCACGGGCGACGATCCCTCGACCCTGGATGGGATGGGACCCTTCTACGTGATTCTTGCGTACTTCGCGGCGACTCTGCTGATCGTCCCCATCATTTCGATGGGGGCTGCGGCCGCTCGACTGGGCATGAGCAGGCGCGAGCGCGACCTGGCGGTCCTGCGCCTCATGGGCTTGGCACCGGGGGCGACGAAGCTCTCCTGCATCCTCGAGACCTGCGTGTTCGCGGGCGTCGGTGTCGTCGTCGGCACGATCCTCTACGCGGTCACGCTGCCCGCGTGGGGTGCCCTGTCCTTCCAGGGCCGCCCGATGGGGGTCGGCGAGATGTGGGTGGGAGCCATCGCCCTCCTCGCCGAGGGCCTCGCCATGATCCTCTTGGCTTCCCTGTCCTCGTGGCTGGCCATGCGCAAGGTCGCCATCACGCCCCTGGGCGTCGCGCGGCGCGACCGTGCCGACCGGGTCAGCGCGGTTGGGCCGATCATTGGCCTGGTCCTCCTCGTCGTGTGGCTGACCGTCGGTGCCCTCGCGATGAACCTCGGCACCGCCATCGGCATGGCCGTGTTCATGGGCTTCATGGGCGCGATCTTCCTCATCATCAACCTGGTGGGCGTGTGGTCGATCAGCCTCATGGGCCGACTCATGGCCTCCATGGCGCGTACCCCCCAGATGATGGTGGCGGGGCGTCGCATGGCCGACGATCCGCGCGCCGTGTGGCGCTCCTTCGGGGCGGTGGCCCTCGTGGGGTTCCTCGTCGGCATCATGTATCCGGCCACAAGCGCGATTTCGATGAGCGGGGATGGCATGGACGAGGTCGGGCGCATCGTCATGGGCGACATCAACAGGGGCATGATGCTCACCTTCGCGATCACCCTCGCCCTGGGTGCCGTGTCGACCGCAGTCAACCAGTCGATCCGCGTCCTCGACTCCGCCGACCAGGTGCGGGCCCTGTCCTACATGGGCTCCCCGAACGGCTTCATGGACCGCAGCCGCCGACTCGAGGTCGCGATCCCCGCGTTCGTCATGATCGTCGGCTCGATGCTGCTCGGCATGGTGTTCCTGTCGCCGCTGCTCGCGGCTGACGGAGCCAAGGGTGTCCTCATTGCGCTCGCCTCGGCGATTGTGGGCGTCCTGCTCATCGTCGCTGCCTCCGAGGCGACCGTGCCCCTGCGCCGCCGCATCCTGTCTAGCGTGCGCGAGGGACGCGAGTAACGCGCTGCGTCCTTGTGTCGAATAACTGGCCACGGCCTCGTCCCCCATCGACGAGGCCGTGGTCGCCCGAGCGACGATCCGCACAATTGCAGTGTCAAACCCCGACGGTGAGCGTCTGGTCGGGCATACCATGGAGCTGTATCGGAACGTACGACCTCAACGCAGGGCGTGCGCTTATTCTGTTGTGTTTCCCCTTCGTCGGTGAAGGGCGCGGACACGAGCGTGGCATGTGAGTGGCTAGCGTTCCGGTTGATGCAGGGATCACTCCAATGCGAACGAAGAGGTTCGACGATGACCAATAACGCTATCGGCTCGATGCTCGGCACGATACCCGAACAGATGACGGCGACGGGAATGAAGCCGCCGCCTTCCTCCACGATTGCGTGGTCGAGCGCGGGTCCGGGTTGCGCTCCTGTGCCTGCCCACCACGTTCGGAGAAAGCCGCGAATCCCCAAGATTTGGCTCATCTTTGCGCTCATCGCAATCCTGGTCATCGTGAGCCCGACCATCCTGAAATTCTTGCTCGACTTGCAGCCAGGGGATCACACTGACAACGGCGACGGAACATACTGGCTATACGGGCTGCACTTGGTCTTCGTTCTATGTACGGCTCCCCCGCTGGTGGCCCTGACGTTGTGTGTCGCGATCATGGAGGGCGTCATGTGGATGGTAGACGAGTGGCGGATACACGGTATATCCGTCCGCCTATGGCTTCTGCCCTTGCTCGTCGTCGCAACGTTGGTTGGTGGGGTCATGTACTGGTTGCATAGTCTGAATCTTCTCTTCATATGACGGAGATAGACCCGGTGCACGGGAGGGGCTGTGTCTTCGCGATAATGAGACGGTGCCCGCGCCCGGCAGCGTGAGGTTGCCCCGGCCTCGTTGTAGGTCGTGAGCACCCGGCCCTGCGGTCAGGCACAATGGAGACATGACGACCCCCACTGACCCCGCGCGTTACGCGGGTGCTGACCTGCGCCTGGCCGCCATCGACATGGACGGCACCCTCCTGGACAACGACAAGAACTTCCCGCCCGGCATGGATGAACTCCTCGATCTGATGGACGAGCGCGGCGTCACCTTCGCGCCCGCGTCAGGGCGCCAGGTGTGGACCCTCATCGACATGTTCCCCGGTCGCCCGGGCATGACGGTTATCGGGGAGAATGGTGGCATCGTCATGCGCGACGGCGTCGAGGTCTCCTCCAGCCCCGTCGACGCCCCCACCGTGCGCGAGGTTATCCGCCTGGTCCGTGAGGCCACGTCGGGTCCGAACGGGATCGACGGCGGCCTGGTCATGTGCGGCAAGCAATTCGCCTACGTCGAGCGTGCCGACGACCTCTTCGTCGAGGGCGTCGCCCCCTACTACCGCCGCACCCAGTGTGTGGATGATCAGATCGCCGTCATCGACGCCATCGAGGCGGGTGCTAGCGACGACGCGATCGTCAAGCTGGCGGTCTACGCCATCGGCCCGGTTGGCGCGCTTGCGGAGGCGACGCTGGCGCACTTCGCCGACACCCACCAGTACGCGATTTCCGGCGCGAACTGGGTCGACTTGCAGATTCGTGGCGTCGACAAGGGCAGCGCCGTGCGCGACCTGCAGCGTTTCCTCGGCGTGGAACGCTCCCAGACCGCGGTCTTCGGCGACGCGGGTAACGACCTGTCGATGATGAGCGAGGGCGACCTGTCCTTCGCGATGGCGAATGCCTCGCAGGACGTCATCGAGGCCGCGCGCTTCGTCGCGCCTTCCAATAACGAGGCCGGGGTGGCCCAGGTGCTGCGCGCTCTCCTTGGGTGAGTGCATCTTGCGCGGGTCTTCCCTCTTCGATAATCTCAATTCTTGAAAGAATTTTCGGAAAGGGGATGTGGGGGCTCTTCACAGCATCGTTGTCTGTGCTGCGCATGTGTGGCACACCAGTCGAGAGACGGATTGTCGCCGCATGTCAGTGCAACAGAGGAGGAACTCGATGAGCATGCCTTATCCTCAGCAGCCTGCGGGACAACCCGCGGCTCCCTACGCGCCCGGACAGCCCGTCTATCAGGGCGTGCCCCAGGGGTATTCGACTGCGCCGCAAGGATTTGCGCCGGGCTATGCGCCCGTGCCTCAAGGGCCTGTGACTCGGAAGGTGAACTGGGTATCGATCATCTTGGGTGTTGTCGGGTGGACTCTCATCGGCCTGACGGTGCTGGCCATGTGGATGGCCCTGCGAGCTAGCGCGTCCGATCCTGACCCGAGTGGCAAAGACATAATCGGTTTCTTTCCGCTCTTCGCCATGATTTTTATTGGCCCGGTGAATCTCGCCGGTGGCATTATTGGAATCGTGGGGGCTACGGGGACGCCGAAGGTACGGAAGCTCAACTGGCTGGGGATTCTCCTCAACGCAAGCCCCTACGTTATGTTCGTCGTCTTAATGTTCGCGCTGATGCTTTTCGCGTAGGTCGCTGAGGCGAGGCTCAGCCCATGCGTCCAACAACGTTTGTGGGTGCATGCCCGCCGTCGGCGTACTCGCAAGGGCTGCGGCTGCGCTGGAATTTCCGCGATGATCAACTCATGAAGGAGCGATTGTGACAATGTCGGATTCTCGCGCCCCGAACTCAAACACCTATCCGAGCGGAGGATATCAGGGCGGGATACCCGCGGCTCCCTACGCGCCCGGACAGGCTACGCCGCAGGGAGCCAACCCGTACCAGGCTGCTGGCCCCTACCGGGGGTATCCGCAGTCCTACCCGGTCGGCCCCCAGGTGCAGATGCCCCCGCGGATCAACTGGGTGTCCATTGCTTGCGGGGCGGCGGTGTGGGCGCTGCACCTGACAACCTATCTGGGGCTTTGGCTGCTGACCAGCACGGAATTTGGAAAGACCCATCACTCAGTCTTACGTTTCGTCGGCTTTATTCCGCAGATGACAATTTCGGTCATGGTCCCCCTCAACATGACTGGCCTGATCATCGGTATCATGAGGCTCTCGGATCGGTCGAGGAACTGGCGGTTGAATTGGTTGGGGATCGTCCTCAATGTGAGTCCATATATCTATTTCGCAATCTGTTTTATCCTCTGGGTGATGGGCGGCAGCACGCACTAGGCATAAGGGCAAGGAGCAGTGAATGACTGTGCCGATCAACAATCCTCAGCCGGACAGCTACGGGGATAGTGTGCCGTATCAGGGGAGTATGCCCTACCAGAGTGGCGGACTCTATCCGGGTGATGGGTTCTACCAGGGTGGTGTCCCCTACCAGAATGGCGGGTTCTACCAGGGTGGCGGATCCTATCTGGGATACCCTCAGACCTATGTCGCCCAACCCCAGGTGAGTTTCCCTCCGCGGGTCGACCGGGTCAGCATCTCCTGTGGAATCGCAGGGTGGGTCGTCATTGTTCTGGCTCTCCTGGCGACATGGCTGTCCTCCAACGCTGATTGGACGCAGGACTCTGTGAGTGGGGAGTTGATCATCTCTCTCTACTCAGTCATTGCATGGATGCTGGTTATCCCCCTGAATCTGATTGGTGGGATCACGGGGTTGATTCGTATGCTCGACAGGTCTGGGAATTGGAGGCTCGCGTGGCTGGGACTCATCCTGAACATCAGCCCGCTTGTCATCACAGGAGCGATCAACCCCTTTTATTCGGCGTAGCGAGCGCGCAGTACCAGGGGTAGGGGTAGTATCCTCAGCCGAACGCGGGCACATTGCAGCAGACCGTCACACGAAGGAGAGACAATGAGCGCACCACGCAATCGTCTCTATTCGGGATATCCGGGGTATCAGCAGCCCAGGTTTTCCCAGCAGGAGAAACTGCGGGGAAGCGACAAGGTCGCGCTCTGGTGCGGAGTCGCGGGATGGATCATGATCATCCTCTTTCTTGCCTGCGGATTCGTACTCTACGTGGCTTCCGTTAACGGTGAACACTCCGAGTACGCTGGGCTTTCCTTCATCGTCCCCTTCATTTTCGGCGGAAGCTTCCTGGGAATCGTGAACCTCGTGGGTTTTCTCGCGGGATTCATCGGTATTGGGTCGAGTGTGACGCCGCGTCAGCGGTCGTGGTGCCGACGAGGAATCATCCTGAACGCGGCCCCGTGGGTCATCGTCGGCGTCGCCTATGTCCTGATCGATGTGTGGGTGCGGATAAGCATCTTGTCGTATTGAGCGCTGCCGATACTGTGACAACGGAAAGGATAGTAAGAAACATGAGCACCCCGAATCAGCCCGTGAATCCTTTCTCGGCACATGCGACGCAAGAGGTGGACCTCCAGCAGCCGGGTCCGGTCTATCAGGGATATCCCCAGAACGACCAGAGCTTTCATCAGGGGATGACATTTCAGTCGAAGAAACCTCGTAGCGCCGCGTCGGGATTCGCCACGTTCTTTGTAGTGATCGGGTTTGTCATCATGTTGTCTCCCGTGTTATCGGCGATCTTCGTCGGTATGATTCCCGGTGACCATGGCGACAGTGGCGATGCGCTGGGATGGCTGCCCGTCCTGTTCCTCTTCTGGGTGGCCCCCTGGGGCCTTCTGATGGTGATCATCGGTGGCATTATCGCGATAATTAGATACTTCTCTTCGCGATGATCGCATCGGAGGGCACGCACAGCGACGCCCGGGTCAGCGACGGCTAACGCGCACCGAACACATGGGGCCGCGACGCAACGCGTCGCGGCCCCAGAGGCGCAAGAAAACCTCAGAGCATCAGCGCTCGAAGGTAGTCTTCTCGGCGTCCGTCTCCGGCACGAAGGAATCCGTGTCCAGATCCGCCCAGTACTCCTCGGCCCACGGATCTTCGATCGGCTGCGAACGCTTCCAGAGGATGTAGCCCGCACCGGCGGCCGTACCGACCAAGGCGGTCAGGCCAACAGCGCGCAGGAAACGGCACTTGCGGCGCTTGCGGGTGGGCGTCGCCAGGGCGGCAGCCGACACCTCGGAGGCGCGGCGTGCGCGATCAGACAGCGAACCGCGTGCCGACAGGGCGGCACCCGCCTGGTTCACGGCGAGGGACGCGCGCGGCAGGTAGTCCTCCACCAGGTGCTCGCGGGCGTTCTCAATCGCGGGGCCGGCGTGCGCGGCAGCGGCCTGCGCGCGAGCTGCAGCGTTCTCAATCGCGGGGGCTGCGTGCTCGATCGCGCTGGTCAGTGCAGCCTGGGCACGGGGAGCGGCCCAATCGACGCCCTGGTTCGCCAGATCGGCAGCCCGAACGGCAACCCTCCCGGCGTAAACGGCGGCAGCGTCGCGAAGCTGCTCAGAGGTAGCGCGCAGCTTATCTGCATCGAAAGTCGACGAGGTTGCCATGTTGTCTCCGATCCTGTCCATATTAACGGGGGCGCACATGCGCCACTCACGTCCTATTGTGCTACATCCGCCTGTGATGTGCAGCCCACTAGTCGGCGTGAGCTGAACGACCGTCAGGAAACACACAGGAAAAGATGACACCATTGTCAACATGAAAGCTATTCTGCACACCACCGCCGGCGACATCACCGTCGAGCTGTTCCCGAACCACGCCCCCAACACCGTCACCAACTTCGTGACGCTGGCCAAGGGCGAGCGCGAATGGGTCGACCCCAAGACCGGTCAGAAGACGTCCCGTCCCCTCTACGACGGCACCATCTTCCACCGCGTGATCCCCGGCTTCATGATCCAGGGTGGCGACCCCCTCGGTACCGGCACCGGTGGTCCCGGCTACCAGTTCAACGACGAGATTCACCCCGAGCTGAACTTCAACGAACCCTACCTGCTCGCCATGGCCAACGCTGGCAAGCGCATGGGCCGCGGCACCAACGGCTCCCAGTTCTTCATCACCGTGGCCCCCACCCCGTGGCTGCTCGGCAACCACACGATCTTCGGCAAGGTCGTCGACGAGGCCTCCAAGCGCGTCGTCGACGCCATCGCCACCACCCCCACGGGCGCGAACGACCGCCCCGTGACGGAGCAGGTCATCAACTCGATCGAGATCGTCGACTGACCTTTTCTCTTGTCAGTGACGAGGCCGGGGCCGCTCCCGCTGCTCAGCGCAGTTGGCGGGATGAGAGACCCCGGCCTCGTCCCTTACCCACGAATGAAAGGGACGCTATGAGCCTGCCGAGCTACGTCCAGCGGTCCGACCCGCGGGCCGCCCCCGACTGTCCGCGCCACCCGGGCGTGCGCAGTGTCGACTACTGCAAGCGCTGCAACCGGCCGATGTGCGTGGACTGCTTAATTCCGACCGAGGTGCGCTCGATCTGCGTGGACTGTACATCTTCGAAGCGCGGATGGGTGCGCCAGGCGTCGCGCGCGGCGCGGATGGGTGCGCCGGTCGTCACCTACGTGATGATGGCGATCTGTATCCTCATGTACCTGGTGACCTGGGTGTTCCCCTCCCTCAAGTCGTCTCTCGCGTTGGTTCCGCTCTTCCTCATGTCGCGCCCGTGGACGATCCTGACGGGCGCGTTCCTGCACGGTGGGCTGCTGCACATTCTGTTCAACATGCTCTCCCTGTACTGGGTGGGTCGCGCGATCGAACCCGTCCTGGACTGGTGGCGTTTCCTCACCGTCTACCTGGTGAGTGCGCTGGGTGGATCCGCTTTCATCCTCGCCTGGTGTCTGATCCAGCCGTCGGAACTCCTCGTGGGCACGGTGGGGGCGTCGGGCGCTGTGTTTGGCCTCTTCGGTGCCGTGTTTGTCCTGCAGCGATTGGGGGGAGCCGATACGACACCGATCCTGACGTTGTTGGGCATCAACCTGGTATACGGTTTCTTGGCCAGCGGCATCTCGTGGCAGGCGCACATCGGGGGCGCGGTCGCCGGCGTGGCCGCTACGTGGGTGCTTGCACGCCTGGCTCGCCCGCGCTCGGGCATCACGGAGGCGGCGCAGAATCGTCGACAGCTTCTGGTGGCTCTCGGCATGATCGCGGGTATCGTCGCGCTCAACGCTCTGGTGTTCCGCCTCCTTGTCGAGGTCTATGGCGCGTAATCGGGGTGTCGTCGCCTCTGCAGGGCCTCGGCACGTCTTCTGAGGATGACCTAACATAGGGAGGGTCCGGCACAGTGCCGGACCCTCCCTCATGCGCCCCACAGGAGACACCATGACCAGCCCCTGGGACCTGTACGACCAGCTCATCGACGAGATCCCCTCCGACATCACCGTCACCCAAATCCATACCGACGGCAAGTGGCGCCGCGTCGCCTCCAGCGACGACGGTGTCGGCATGGCCTTCGGCATGAACGTCCAGTCCCGCCCGCGCGCCACCGAGGACCCCTCCGAGCTGGTCGGTCGCCCCCTGCGCGACGTCGCCGCCCTGGCCAAATCCTGGAACTTCGAGGACGCAGGCATCGGCGTGGCCGCTATCAACGCCTACCACTCCCACCCTGAGGTCGCCCTCGCTCGAGGATTCACCCCCTGCGAAGAAAACAACTGGGCGCGCACCTTCCACCCCTACGCGCCCCTCGTCGCTGGCAAGCGCGTCGCCATCATCGGACACTTCCCCTTCGCGGCCGCAGCCATGCCCGACGCCGCCGAACTCAACATCCTCGAACGCAACCTCTTCGAGGGCGACTACCCCGATTCCGCCTGCGAATACCTACTCCCCGACATGGACTACGTCTTCATCTCCGGCTCCGCCTTCGTCAACAAGACCATGCCGCGTCTCCTCACCCTCGCCTCGAACGCCCACACCGTCGTCCTAGGACCCTCCACGCCCGCGTCCCCCGCGCTCCTTCACGCCGGTGCCACGACCGTCATATCCTTCGCCAGCGCCCACCCCGCGCGCCTCGAAGACGGCCTCGCCGGACGCTCCCTCCGGGGCATGTACGACGCCGGCATGCGCGTCCAGCTCAGCCGAGCATAATCACCCGGCCAGCCACGGCCTCGTCCATACACGACGTGGGGCGTCCCGGCCACAACCGGAACGCCCCACACTCACGTTTCACGCGAAACGATACGCGCTCAGCGCCAACGCAACGTCATCAGGAAACCCACCATCATCGTGCCCAAGCCCACCGCAATATTCCACTGACCGATCTTCGGAATCGGGTACACGCCCTGGGAAATGTAGAACACGACAACCCACAGCAGACCCACAATCATGAGTGTCACGAACGTCGGAGCCCACCAGACCGGGCTGAGCGGAATACCATCCGTCCAATTCTTGATCTCGGTATCGTCCTCGACCTCGTGCCCATTCTTCTTGCGCTTTTTCGATTCGGCCACGTCGGGTCCTTTCTACTGGCCCGCGCGGGAAGACAAACCGCCCGGCGGTGATGAATTAGTCGATACTCTAGCGTAGTCTCGGACATAGGAAGTACCCAAACGCAGCGCCACAGAAAGGGAGAATGATGCAGCCACGCAAAGTCCGCCACACGGCCGCCATCCTCACCGTCACCATCGCCTCCGGCCTGCTCTTCTCCATCTCCTCCCTCAACGAACGCAAAAACCCCGCCGGGACCTCGGACCTCACAACCCTTGTGCACACCCGACAAGCCCAGGTCGCTGCCCTCGACGCCGAGGTCGCTGCCCTCGACGCGCAGATACAAAACTTCTCCACCTCCCAACCCGGCGCGCCCACCCCCGACGAAGACGCCTTCACCGCCAAATCCACGCGCCCCGTCTCCGGACCCGGCGTCCAAATCACCCTCAACGACGCGCCCCCCGGCCGCATCCCCGTCGGCGCAACCCCCAACGACCTCGTCATCCACCAGCAGGACATCGAAGACACCATGAACGCCCTGTGGGCTGGCGGCGCTGAAGCCATGACAGTCCAAGGCGTACGCATCACCAACCGAACCGTCATCCGATGCATCGGTAACGTCATCCTGGTCGACGGAACCAGCTTTTCCCCACCCTTTGTGATTCAAGCAATCGGTGATCCTGACACCCTGCGCGCGACGGTTACTGCAAACCCACGTATGGTGAATTATCAGGCTTATGTGTCAAAGTACGGCCTCGGGTGGGACATGCAGACCAAAGACTCCCTAAGCTTCGCGCCTGCAACAACCTCGCTCACCGTCAACTATGCAACCGTGGAGGAAACGAATGGGTGAACACATCGCTCGAGCCACTCCGACAAAGAAAAAGAGCTCCAACATCTTCTGGAACATCGTCGGCGTCATCGGCGAGCTGCTCATCACCTTCGCGTTCGTCATCGGCCTGTTTTCCGTGTGGCAGCTCTACTGGACGACCTACCAGGTCGCCGGCCAGGTCACCCAGACCATTGCCTCGTACGAAGAAGAACACCAGCCCTCCAAGCGTACCCAAGGCGAGACCCGAACGGACGCACCACCCGAGTTCACGCGCGAGGTTGCATCCGGCGAGGTCTACGGCCTCGTCCACGTACCCACCTGGGACTGGATGAAGATCCCGCTGGCCGAAGGCACCACCTCCTACGTCCTCGACCAGGGCTGGGCCGGCCACTACGACATGACCACCCAACCCGGCGGCGTCGGCAACTTCTCCGTCGCCGGCCACCGCCGCACCTACGGCAACAACTTCCGCTGGATCGACCGCCTCACCCAGGGTGACAAGGTCGTCGTAGAAGTCGACGACCGCTACCTCGTCTACTCTATGGTCTCCTCCGAGATCATCGACGCCACCGACCCCACGCAGATGCGCGTCGTCGCTCCCGTCATCGACGACCTCTCCTGGTCCAAAACCCCCACCGAGCGTTGGATGACCATGACGACTTGCCACCCCGAATACGGCAACTGGCAGCGCTACATCGTTCACCTCAAGTTCGAATCCTGGACCCCCAAGGACACGGGCGTCCCCGCCGAACTCGTCGACGAACCCACGAACTGAAGGACCCCACATGTACGCATGGATCTTCCGCCACCTGCCCGGCCCCACCTGGTTCAAGGTCATCGAATCCCTGGCCCTCATCGCCGCGGCCATCGCCGCCCTCTTCACCTGGGTCTACCCCTGGGTCCAGTCCTACCTGGAACTGGGACAGTCCTCCGTCGGCGGCGCCTGAGCCACCCGCTTGTAGATGGGACGAGGCCGGGGCCACCCGGCCTCGTGTCGTATCCACGGGCGTTGGGCGGGGTCGCGAACCGTGGATGTGGGAATTTCTGCTCGGCTGTGCCCACGGGTGCGGGGTCGGTCTCCCATCTCTCATTCGTGAATGCGTCGCCGCTTTCTATGCCGCCGCTTTCCGCACCGCACCGCCCGTTTGTCGGACAGCGGTCGCGCGCCCACTGGGGGAGCACCCTACGATGGAGGCCGAAGAAGGGGCTACGGCCTCGTACATGAAAGGACCGGCGATGGCACGAATCCTCTGCGTCGACAACTACGACTCGTTCGTCTTCACGATTGTGGGCTACCTGCGCCACCTGGGCGCTGTTGTGGACGTCGTGCGTAACGACGTCGTGGATCCCGCGTGGTTCGAGGCCGGCTACGACGGCGTCCTCATTTCCCCCGGACCCGGCGACCCCAAGAGCGCCGGCGCGTCCCTGCAGACTATTGCCGACTGCGCCGAGCGGGAGATCCCGATGCTGGGCGTGTGCCTGGGCCATCAGGCCCTGGGTGAGCTGTTCGGCGCGACCGTGGGGCACGCGCCCGAACTCATGCACGGCAAGACCTCCGTCATCACCCACGACGGGCGCGGCGTGTTCGAAGACGTCCCCTCGCCACTGACCGTCACCCGCTACCACTCCCTCACGATCGACCCCGCGACCATGCCCGACGAACTCGAGGTCTCCGCGAGCACCGAATCCGGCATCATCATGGGCGTGCGCCACCGCTCCCTGCCCCTCGAAGGCGTCCAGTTCCACCCCGAGTCCGTCATGACACAGTCAGGGCACCTCATGTTCGCCAACTGGCTGGCCGCCTGCGGCGACGTGTCTGCACGTGAGCGTGCCGTTTCCCTGAAGCCCGTCGTCGCGGAGCGCTTCAAGCTGTAGGTTGCGCGTCGCCAGCCCACTGGCTGGACACGTTCAGTGAGTACAGCCGCGATGTCGGCGGTATTGAAGGTACGCCGTAGGTGTGCTTGCTTGTGGGTGGCCGCATGCGGATAGGACATGACGTCATGGATAGGTTCCGAGCATGCGGATAGGTTAATAACCTATCCGTGAACGCATAACCTGTCCGCGTAGGCGCAACCTATCCACGTAGGGGCGGGTCCGGCGCGGAAACATCGTCGTCCTGTGTATCCTCCGACGAGGCCGAGGTTGGGATCGCGGCAACTCGTGATTGTTGAGTGGAGTGTGAAACCGCTAGACGGAGACTGGGCCTTCTGGCTAGAGCGTGGGCAGCCCTGCCCACGCTCGACCTAGCGGGTTAACGTGCGCATCAGGGGGGTTTATCCGCCGGTTAGCGGGCTAAGGCTCTAGTTAGGCGTCCCGCGTGCGGGGAGAATCGCGAGGATATGCGGTGTCTCGAGGAATCCGCATAGCTGCCACGGCCTCGTATTCGCACTAAAGCGGCTCTTCGCATTTTGGGGTGTGGGGGGTGGTGTTGGCATGGGGTCGGGGCCTGCCCGATGATTGAGGTTGCGACACTTCAAACGCTGGGAGGCCCCGACATGGGTAATGGTACCTTTTCTGCTCTG
>ERZ1699235.219-NODE-219-length-26662-cov-4.358960_pt1 | contig 26662 bp, 15 predicted proteins | sample MGYA00581546_ERZ1699235 | MGnify/ENA primary metagenome ERZ1699235 (study PRJEB42319, sample SAMD00040334) | human oral metagenome | material: saliva | host: Homo sapiens | study: EMG produced TPA metagenomics assembly of PRJDB4115 data set (Metgenomic analysis of... | reverse complement strand
CGGTCATCATTCTGATTCTGTTTCGCTCACGCATGTTTGGCACGCTCACGATCATGGGAAGCATCGTTGCGCTCCTGATGGTCCTAACCGGCCACTCATGGGTTACCTTGCCGGTTACCCTGGTGCTTGCTTTCCTAGCTGACCTTGTTGCTCGCAGCGGCGGCTACCTGAATGCATCTCGCAACATCGCAGCATACATGCTGGTCTCCCTGTGGATGATCGGCCCGCTTGCGCCAATCTTTTTCGCTCCCGACTCCTACTACGCAGATATTGCCTCCTCAATGGGGCAGGACTACGCCGATAGTATGCGCGCACTCTTTAGCCCCGCAGTGATTGGGGGATGGCTCGTTGCCGCCATGATCATCGCGTTCATCGGCGGGCTCATCGGCCGCTTCCTGCTACGCAAGCACTTCGCTAAGGCCGGCGTTGCCTGAGATTTCGCCGGCCGAGTCTGCCCCCGGTGAGTCGCCAAGCCGGCTGGATCCGCGCACAAAGCTGCTGGCCCTGCTGGTGCTTAACGCGCTGGTTATGCGGGCAAGTCCCACGACGACGCTCATCGCCGTGCAGGTGCTGGTTGTGGCCGCCCTGGCCTGGGAGGTAAATACCAAGTCTGCGCTGCGTATAGGTTTTGGATGCCTCATCTGCGACGTGATCTACCTGGGCTCTCCCCTCCTGGTTACCTGGATGCAGTCAGCAGCTTGGCCGCATCCCGTGGCGCTCACAATCGGCACCTGCGCGGCAATCATGTACTGGTTTGCGCGTTTCTTCGCGGGCTTCGGCCTGGCCCTGTACGTGTACCGCACCACCAGGATCGGACAGATGAAAGCCGCCCTGCGCGCTGCCCACCTACCACGCATCTTCGTTGATGCTCTGGTGGTTGCCTTCCGGGTAATCCCCACAGTAGGGGCGGAGGCGGTCGCCATCCGTGAAGCGATGCAGATGCGCGGCGTCGACCTGAGCACACGTGGCGTGCTACGCCACCCACTCGTGATCGCTGAGCAATTCCTAGTGCCGCTGCTTTCGTCTATCGCGCGCGTGGCCGACGACCTAGCAGCCTCCAGTGTGGTTCGCGGCCTAGGCAGCTCTACGCGCCCCACCAGCCTTACGCAGCTACGCGCCACAGGCTGGGACGCGCTAGCCCTGGTATGCGTCGCCGCTGTAATTGCCCTTGAATACTGCTGCTACCTGGGAATCCTGCCATGATTGACGTTGCATCCCTATCTTTCTCCTACGTAAGTGAACTAACGGGAGACCGCGTCGAAGCCTTGAAAGACGTGGACCTGTCAGCTGACGCCGGCAGCCTCACCCTGGTCTGCGGGGCCTCAGGCTGCGGCAAATCAACCCTCATGAAGGCACTAACCGGCCTGGTCCCACAAATGACTCCAGGGGAGTTAGACGGGGTGGTGCGTATCAACGGACGCAACCTCGCCGACGTCGCCCTAACCGACGTCGGACACCTATGCTCCTCAGTCTTTCAAAACCCCCGCACCCAGTTCTTCTGCGACACAGTTGCCGAAGAACTAGCCTTCTGCGGAGAAAACTATGGACGCGAGCGCGCCACACTGCGCCAGCAAAGCGAACGCGCCGCCAAACTCATGGGCATCAGCCACCTGATGGAGCGCAAGCTTACAACCCTCTCGGGTGGGCAGCTGCAGAAGGTGGCGTTGGCCTGCGCACTGGCCAGCGGCGCCCCCGTACTGCTGGCAGATGAGCCCACCTCAAACCTTGACCCCGCCGCGATTAGTGAGGTGCGAGCGGCCCTGAAAGTACTTAAAGAGCAGGGCCTAACGATTGTTGTCGTTGAGCACCGCCTGCACTTCCTGCGCGGCCTGGCCGATCAGGTGCTGCTCATGGAAAGCGGTAGGGTGACGCGGCGCTGGAATGGCGCAGAGTTCTTCTCTATGGGGCAGGCACAGCGTCGCTCGCTGGGGCTACGCACGCTTGTGGACCCTGGCCCGCCCGAAACCTGGGTAGGGCAGGTCCAGGCGGGACGCCAGGAAAAACAGGTGGGCCGCCAGGAAAACAGGGAAGCCAGCCCAAGCCAGGTACGCCTGTCATGCCGGGGGCTGAGCTTTGCCTACGGTGCCAGCCCGGTTTTTGAAGGGCTCGACGCCGACTTTCCAGCCGGGCAGATCACCTGCATTGCGGGAGCCAACGGCGTCGGCAAAACCACCCTAGTGCGGGTGCTGTGCGGGCTAGCCGCCCCCAGCTCAGGCAGCATCAGCATGGATGGCGTGCCCGCCTCACGCAAAACCCGGCGCTCGGCCTGCGCCCTAGTCATGCAAGACACCGGCCGCCAACTTTTCTCCGACACCCTCGCCGGGGAGCTAACAATTGGCGCCTCACACGCCAGCGGACAAAGTGGGGAACAACTACTGGCTGATTTCGACCTAGCTAACCTAGGCGAGCGCCACCCACTGAGCCTATCGGGTGGGCAAAAACAGCGCCTGGTTATCGCCGCCGCCCGCGCAACCGGTAGACCCATCGTCATCCTTGACGAACCCACTTCAGGGGTGGATGCCAGGCACCTAGATTCAATCACCGCCACCCTGCGGCGCATCGCGGACGAGGGGGCCGCCGTCGTCGTTGTTACCCACGACGGCGAGTTTGCCGCAGCCTGCGCAGACCGACTAATCACGCTCACAGCGACGGGTGCTTACTGCGCCCGCGAAGGAGACCAACAATGACCACCAACCAAGACGAGAGCAAGGCAGCGCAAACTGCCTGCCTATGTGAAGCGCAGGGCAGTGCGTGTGAAGCGCAGAGCAGTACACAAAGCAGCCAGGGCGCGCAGGGCAGTGTGTGTGAAGCGCAGAGCAGTGCGCAAAGCAGCCAGGGCACGCAGGGCGACGATCCACGCGCCGCCTACCTGGCAGGCAAACGCGCCTTCAAAGAGCTAACCGCCCCAATTCGTAAATCCATGATCATTGCCCAGGTACTCGGGGTTCTCTATGGGGCGCTCGCGGTGGCCCCCTACGTTATCCTCGTTCAACTTGGCCAGGTGCTGCTGTCTGCCGCCCGGGCGGGCGTCTCACCCGATCGCGGTGAGGTTATGGACCTACTGATGTGGCTTATCAGTGCCTTTGGGGCCCGCTACGGAATCTACTTTGTGGCCGTAAGCATCACCCACTTCGCGGACCTGCGTTTTGGGCACATCGTGCGCTCTCGCATGGTTAAAGTTCTATCCGGTGCCCCCCTAGCCTGGTTTACCTCCACTAACTCAGGGACCGTGCGCAAAGCCATCCAGGACGACACACACGACGTACACACTGTTATCGCCCACGCGCCCGTCGAATCCACCGCTGCCATCAGCGCGCCGATCTCTTTAGTTATCTACGCCTTCATTGTTGACTGGCGACTTGGACTCCTCTCGATTGCCACCATCCCCATCTATGGCCTCATATATGCGTGGATGCTGCGAGGTATGGGGGATAAAACAGCGCAGATGGACCGCCACCTCACGCGCGTGTCAGCCACCATGGTTGAGTTCGTCTCCGGCATTAGCGTGGTTAAAGCCTTCGGTACTGTGGGGCGTTCACACCAGCGTTTCACCCGGGCTGCTGAGGAATTTTCACGCTTCTACCGCGAGTGGTGCGACCCCATGTTGAAGGGATCTGCATTGGGGCAGGCCAGCGTGTCTCCCTCCTTGATTCTGCTTATTTCGACGGCGGGAGGCGCGGCGCTGGCGGCCACGGGCGCAGTCAGCCCGGTTCAGGTCATTACCTGCGCGCTTATCGCCCTGGTTATCCCGGCGGCTATCGAGGTGCTGGGAACGACGGCCTGGGCATACCAGATTGCCGGTGCTGCCGCGCTGCGTATCGTTAACCTGCTTTCTGTGAATCCTCTGCCTGCCACTGGCACTTTGGTGCCTGAAGCGGCGGATATTGAGATCGACGACGTCTGCTTCTCCTACGGCCCTACGCTCGCCTTAGACCATGTAAGTTTGCGCGTGCCCGAAGGTAGTATCACTGCGCTGGTGGGCTCTTCTGGCTCTGGTAAGTCCACCCTGGCCACACTGGTTGCGCGCTTTGCTGACCCGGACCAAGGCAGGATCCGTATTGGGGGCGTAGATCTGCGTGACGTCGACCCAAATGCGCTCTACAAGCATGTTTCGTTTGTACTTCAAGACCCGCAACTTCTTGATATTTCCGTACGTGACAATATTGCGCTCGGTATGCCTGAGGCCAGCGATGAGGAAATCTGGGCTGCTGCGAAAGCTGCCTGCATAGATGATTATGTGCGCGGCCTACCTCAAGGTCTTAACGCTGTCATCGGCCAGGATGCGCATCCTTCAGGCGGCCAAGCTCAGCGTATTGCGATTGCCCGCGCCCTGCTTGTAGACGCCCCCATCCTTGTACTTGATGAGGCCACCGCCTTCACAGACCCGGAGGCTGAAGCCGATATCCAAGCAGCCCTGACCCGACTGGTCCAAGGCAAGACAGTCCTGGTGATCGCCCACCGTGCTACCTCAATTGCCGGCGTCGATCAGATTGTCATCCTTGAGGCGGGCCGTCTCATTGCGCAAGGCACCCCCAAGCAACTCGCCGACCACCCATACATGCGTCGCATGAGCGCAGTGAAAGGACACTGACATGTTTGAGCTTATATCACGACTGCGTGAACCACTGTCTGCTGCGGGACGCACTAATTTCAGGCAGGTGACGGCGCTTTCCTGCATTGTTGGCGTGGTTAGAGGTTTATCCCTGATCGCGTTCATCCCGGCCGCAATTGCCTTAACTTCAGGGCGGCCAGCCTGGGGCATGAACCTAACTGCCTGGCTCATCGTACTGGCGTTGTGCGCGCTAGCTTCGTTCATCACTGAATACCTGCTAGCTATGCGCTCCTATATGGTCTCCTTCGACTTCCTGTCCAACATGCACCGCGCAATCGGCGACAAGGTAGCCTCCCTGCCGCTGGGCTCTTTCCGGGCGGACACGGCCGGAAAGATGTCACGCCTGGTTTCACGTGAACTAATGCTGTTAGGCGAGATGTTCGCGCACATGTATTCGCCCTTCATTGCTGCGATCGTCACTTCACTGACGATGCTTGTGGGTATCACTGTGTTCTCACCGGCTCTGGGGCTGGTGTGTGTGCTAGCTATTCCCGTCATCGCTGGGGGAGTGTGGGTGGCCCGTGTCTGCCTGAATTCCGGATCTGCGCTTAAAGAGCCTCCCGCCCAAGAGCTGTCTCACCGCATCGTAGAGTATGCAACCAAGCAGGGGGCCCTGCGCGCGTGCGGACGCTCCGGCTCCTATGATCCGCTTGAGCGGGCCGAGGACACCTATGGGAAAGCCGCGCGGCGCTCACTGATACGTGAAACCATCGGTCAGGTTGTCAACGGAATGGCCGCTCAGGTGGTCGTGGTTTCACTGATTATTGCGATTGGTTTGTTGGCGGTGGCCGGTAGCGTCAGCCCTGTGGAGGCGATCGTCTCGATTGGTTTGCTTTTGCGTTTTACGCAGATCCTCGTTGATATTGGGATGCTAGCCTCCGCTTTTGAAACCCGCCGCCCAGTGTTGGATCTAAGCCACGAGGTCCTTAGCGCCCCCGAACTGCCAATCCTTCCGTCCAGCTCCGATCAGGACCCGGCCAGTTCCAATCATGATCCGTTCAGCTCCGATCAGGACCCGGCCTGCTCTGATTCCGCTGTGGCCCTTACTGACGTGTCCTTCGCCTACGAAGCCGACCACCCCGTCCTGCGCGGCGTTTCCTTCCAGGTTGCGCCGGGCACCATGACGGCGATCGTGGGCCCCTCGGGTTGCGGCAAGACCACTATCGCGCGCCTGGTTGCTCGCTTCTACGACGTCGACGCCGGCAGCGTGAGCGTGGGGGGACGCGACGTACGCCAATGGGACACTGCCCAGCTCATGGCCCAGCTATCGCTAGTCTTCCAGGATGTATATCTTTTCGACGACACACTCGAAGCTAACGTACGCATTGGTAGAGCCGACGCCAGCGACGACGACGTTAAAGAAGCAGCCCGCCTAAGCGGCGTCGACGAAATCGTTGAGCGCCTACCACTAGGGTGGAAAACCCGTGTAGGTGAAGGAGGCCGCGCCCTGTCGGGCGGCGAACGTCAACGTGTCTCCATTGCTCGCGCCCTGCTCAAAGCCGCCCCCATTGTTCTCTTCGACGAGGCCACCAGCGCGCTGGACCCCGAAAACGAAAACCACATCACCGACGCCATGGATGCGCTGCGACGCAACGCCACCCTCATTGTCATCGCCCATAAACTCGACACCATTACCGCTGCAGACCAGATCATTGTGCTTGACCACTCTGGCCGCGTAGCCCAGGTAGGCACACACGCCGAGCTCTATAGCCAAAGCGATGGACAATACCGGGCCTTCTGGCAGGCCCGCAGCCGGGCAGCCGGATGGAGGCTGGTCTAAAAACCGGGTGGAGACTGGTCTAAACCGGATGGAAGCTGGTCTAAAACCAGCTCCAATTGAGGCTGATCAAAAAAGCACTCCCGCGAGCCATGGCTCGCGGGAGTCTTTCTTAGGCTTTGGCGCGCGATAGATCCACAATCAAACCCAAGCCTGCCACCAATGCCGTAGGTAGAATCCAGCCCAGCTGCGCACCCTGGCCGGGGGAGAGAGCCAGCAAGTCAGTTAGCAGCGTTGGCATGTTTTTAACATGCTCACTGGCAAAGGTAAGCGCTGACCATAAGGTTGCGCCCCACGCAGCAAAGCCGAACATGAAATTACTACGCAGACGCAACGCGTGGCTGAGCAAAGTCGCAAACACCAAAGCGATCGCAATGGGGTACAGGAAAGTAATCAGCGGCGCGGAAAACTTAAGCAATCGTTCCAAGCCATAGCTAGCAAAAGTAAAACCAATCGCCGCAAAAACAATCAGCAACAGGCGATAGCTAAGTTTTGGAATAAGCCGATTAAAGAACTCAGCTGAGGCTGCCAATAAGCCCACCGCCGTCGTCATACAAGCCAACAGCACCGTCAAACCGTAGGCGTACCTGCCAAACGAACCCATGGCCAGCGCCGAAGCATCCGAAAGCAGTGTGGCGCCGTCGCTATAACCAGCCCCATTAGGCATCAACTGGCCCACAAAACCTAAACCCACATAAACCGCCGCCAGCAGGGCGCCAGCGATCAGTGCAGCGATACCAGTGTGGGTGGTAGCCCCCGAGCGGGAAATGCCGGTGCGGCCGAAAGTGAAGGCGTTAACCACCACAATGCCAAAAGCCAAGGCGGCCACCGAGTCCATAGTCATATAACCCGACAGCAAACCGGCATTAATCGGCTGCGTAGCGTAATCACCCTTAGGGGCGGCGGGGGCGGCCTTAAAGACACTCAGCGCGCGCGTCACCAACAGCACTAGCAGTAGCAACAAGGCGGGGGTGAGGATCTTGCCCAGGTAATTAACCACCTTGCCTTCACGCCAGCAAAGCAATACCGCCACGGTGAAAAACACGGCGTTGAAAATTATCGAAGGCAAAATACCGGTGCTGTTAATAATCGGCTTTATAGCGGTTGAGTAGCTGACCGCGCCGGTACGCGGCACACCGTAAATCGCACCAATCGACAAATACGCTGCCGAAGGGAAAATAACCCCAAACACCTTGCCGGCGCGCGAAGAAAGATCGCGCAGGTCAGCTCCGGCCACCGCAATAGCAAAAACAGAAATAACCGGTAGTAGTACGCCGCCGATCAAAAAACCGGTAATTGCAGGAGTGAAGGCGGTGCCCGCCTGGGCGCCCATCACTGGTGGGAAGATCAGGTTTCCGGCTCCGAAGAACATCGAAAACAGAGTCAGCGAGACGGCAATGAGTGAAACTTTGCCAGCCTGCTTGGACTTATGTGCTTCAGCGCTAGGCGGTGAAATAGTGTGAGCTGATTTAGCTGCCATAGCGTTTAGGTCTTTCGTCTAGAAGATACTCGATGAGACAAGTCTTGCAGTCTAGACAATTATCTGCCAGGGCCTACTTTACTAAATACCAAATTTCAGGGTGGCTGGGGTGCGGGCAAAAAATGTTGGGGGTGAGTGTTTCACGTGAAACACTCACCCCCAACGCAGGCTATGTAGTCGGTATTTTGCTGCGCCCGGTGCGCGAAGCTTTGCGGCCGGGCAAGCTGACTCGGCTCCCGTTAGGGAAGTGTGCCGGCGCTGGCCAAGGGCGCTAGCGGCTACTGGGCGTCCTGACCCTCGCCCTGATAGTTGTTGTAGGCGGCTAGCACCAGCTGCTGGCACAGCTGCGTGAAGTTACCATCCACCTCAGCTGCCAACGGCAGCAGCGAAGTCTCAGTCATGCCCGGCACCACGTTCACGTCAATGAACCAAGGCGTGCCCTCGGCGTCGACAATAAAGTCAGAGCGTGACAGCGCCCCTAAACCTAAAGTCTCGTGAACCTTTACCGCCGCCTCACGCACGGCGTCGTCACGCGCCTGATCCAAACGCGCAGGCACAAAAAACTCACTACGCCCAGGGTTATAGCGGGCATCGTAGTCGTAGGAGCCGTCAGTAACAATCTCCACCGTCGGCAGGGCCCGAGCTACGCCGTCGCCGTCACGCACCACCGAAACGGAAGCCTCCACGCCCTCCACAAACACCTCAATCAAGGCGTTGTCAGAATAGGCGAAACACTCCACCATCGCAGAACGCAGCGAGTCGACGTCGTCGGCATAAGAAACCCCCAGCGCCGAGCCGCCCTGGAACGGCTTAACCACCAGCGGCAGACCCAGGTGCGCAATCACCAAATCCAGCAGCTCATTGGCGCCCAGCTGGTTGAAGAAAGACTGCGGCAGAGTCAGCGAATCAGGCGTGGCCACACCCGCCGTACGCACCCCAGCCTTAGCGGTGGGCTTGTAGCTGGCGCGCTGACAGCCATCAGAGTGCGTGCCCACAAATGGCACCTCCAGGGCCAACAGGATGTTTTGCAAACTGCCATCCTCACCCGTGGAGCCGTGCACCAGTGGCCACACCACATCCGGGTTGTAGTTGCGCAAAGACGCCAGCATAGAGGCGTCAGGGCAGAAAGTATTAACTTCGTGGCCGGCCTCGCGCAGCGCCCTAGCTACGCGGTGAGCCGAGCGCAGCGAAACCTCGCGCTCGTGGTTGAGGCCGCCGGCGATGATGGCCACACGCAATTGCTGTGTCATGAAAGGCCTTTCTATACGGCTAAAAATTTAAATAGGGGTAAGTGGGACCCGGGTGTCCGGTGACGGTCCCGCAAGCTGACGGGCGCCGGGGCGGGCGAGGCAAGCTGGTAACCAGGGACCCGGCGACTAGTGCTGTCCGGGAGTGGGGCGCTTGGCCGTGCCAAACAGCGAAACCAGCTCCAGGTCGCGATTAACCACCTCAGAGATGCGGCGCACGCCCTCACGAATATCTTGCTCATTGGGGTAGCAGTAGGACAGACGCATATGGTCGCGGCCCTCGCCGTTGGCGTAGAAGGCGGTACCCGAAACATAAGCCACCAAGTTAGTTACCGCGCGCGGCAGCATGTCCTTGGCGTCCAGGCCCTGCGGCAACTTAACCCAGGTGTAAAAACCGCCCTCGGGAACATTCCACTGGCACATGGGCAGGTAATCGTTAAGTGCCTGAATCATGGCGTCACGTCGCGAGCGGTACATGCCTCGGAAAGTGGAAATCTGGTTGCGCCAGTCAAACTCGCTTAGGTACATGGAGATCGAATACTGGCCCATAGAGGTGGGGCACAGGATCGCAGACTCAGAGGCTAGCTTCAGCTTTTCGCACATTGCCGACGGCGCACAGGCCCAGCCCACGCGGTAACCGGGAGCAAAAATCTTAGAGACAGACCCCAAATACACCACATGATCAGGAGCCAGGTTCTTAAACGAAGTGTAGGTGCGCCCGTCAAAACCCAGTAGGCCGTAGGGGTTGTCCTCCACAATCAGTACGTGGTGGCGCTTGCAAATCTCCACGATCTGCGGGCGACGCTCCTCGCTAACGCATACCCCGGCAGGGTTGTGGTAGTTGGGAATGGTGTAGAAGAACTTAACCTTGCGGCCCTCGCGCTCCAGGCGAGTGAAAGTTTCTTCCAAGGCCTGGGGAATGACGCCGTCGGCATCAATAGGGCTCTGCACTACCTCAGCCTCATAGGCGCGGAAAATACCCAGGCTACCCAGGTAGGAGGGGGCCTCACAGACCACCACGTCACCCGGGTTAATCATGATTTCGGTAATTAGGTCCACGGCCTGCTGGGAGCCAGTGGTGATGAGGATGTTGGCGCTGTCAGCCTCGATGCCCTCATAGGCCATTACTTCAGTGAGCTGCTCTGCTAGCTGCGGCAGGCCCTTACCATTGCCGTATTGCAGGGCCTTGTAGCCGTCACGCAGCAGCATCTGCTTGGTGGCTTCAGCGATGTCAGCCATGGGCAGGTCTTTGAGGTTGGGCATCCCGCCGGCCAGTGAAACTACCTCCGGGCGCGATGCCACCGAGAATAAGGAACGCACTTCTGACTCGCGCAGCCCTGCGGCTCGCTCTGCGTAGGAGTCTAGCCAGGGGTCGAGTCGGTTACCTCTTTGATTCTCAGTCACGGTGGTTCCTTTCGTAAGCGCTGGTGGGCTGGTTGTGCCCAGGCGCGCGTAGCTTTAATTCTGCCACGTGATGGCGTCTAATGCCGGAAAGCTACTGAGGGCGTAAGTGCTGAGGTGCTGGGGTTGGGATGTTGGGGTTTGGGTGTGGGGCCGACGGTGGCGCTGCGGTTGGGTGCTGGGCCGACGGCTGCGCGGGGTGTGTGTGGCGCGTGTGTTTCACGTGAAACACGATGTTTATCGCGTGGCTGGCGGGCGACGTCGTCGTCGATATTTAGTGTTTAAGGGAGGTGGGCGTAAGGGGCTGAGCACAAAAACTGACAAATCATCCCTTCCCTATAAAACCCCATGGAATTTTTATAGGGAAGGGATGAAATTGCCTGTATTTGTCTGAAATTGCCTGTGTGTACCTGTGTGTATAGCTCAGGCGTTGGGGAAGGCGGCCTTCTGGACCTCTTCCACAAAGTTAGCCTTGGGGCGTGAACCCACGAACTCGTGGCGGACTTCGCCGTCACGGAACACCAGGAAGGCCGGGATGGAACGCACGCCGTACTTGGCAGCGCTTAGCGGGTTGGCATCCACGTCCACCTTCACAAACTTGACGTCCTCAAGCTGCTTAGCGGCCTCGTCAACCACCGGAGCCATCTGACGGCAAGGCGGGCACCAGGTGGCCCAGAAGTCCACCACTACGGGCTTGTCAGAGTTGATGACCTCATCCTGGAAGGTAGCGTCAGTAACTGCGAGAGCGTTCGACATGTTGTTCTCCTTGTATTTGATAGCTGTTTCTAGCCTAGTAGAGATTGAAAGGATTGTGGGCGCAAACCCACGCTAGTTATCAGGCGGGTAGTTAGTTCAGTTCAGCCAGGTAGTGCTGGGCGTCCAGGGCAGCGCGGGTGCCCGAGGCGGCAGCAGTGATGGCCTGACGGTAGGTGGGGTCTGCGACGTCGCCGCAAGCAAAGACACCGGGGACGTTAGTGCGGGTGGAGGGGTGAGAAACCACCACATAACCGGCGGCATCCAGCTCCAGCTGGTCACGCACCAACTCGCTGCGCGGGCTGGAACCAATGGCAACAAACAGCCCGGTAGCCTCCAGCTCGCGAGTTTGACCGGTAACCGTGTCGGTTAGGGTTACGCTCTCTAGCGCCCCCTCACCATGCAGTGCTGATACGCGCGAGTTCCAAGCGAAGTTAATCTTGGGGTTCTCCAAGGCGCGCTTAGCCATAGCAGCCGAGGCGCGCAGCTCGTCGCGGCGGTGCACCACAGTTACAGACTTAGCGAAAGTGGTTAGGAAGGTGGCCTCTTCCATAGCCGAGTCGCCGCCACCCACCACAATGATGTCCTGGTCGCGGAAGAAGAAACCGTCACAGGTAGCGCAGTAAGAAACGCCGTGACCGGAGTACTTATCCTCTTCCTCCAAGCCCAGCTTGCGGTAAGCCGAACCGGTGGAGAAGATGACGGTGCGGGTCTCAAGCACCTCATCTTCTAGATGCACGCGCTTTACCTCGCCAGCCAGCTCCAGCTTGACCACATCCTCATAGCGGATGTCGGTGCCAAACTTCTCAGCCTGCTCCATCATGTTGTTCATCAGGTCAGGGCCCTGAATACCCTCAGGGAAACCGGGGAAGTTTTCCACCTCAGTGGTGTTCATTAGGGCGCCACCGGCAGTTACGGCGCCTGCTACCAGAACCGGCTTGAGCTGGGCTCGGGCCGCGTAGATAGCGGCGGTGTAACCGGCAGGCCCGGAACCTACGATAACGACGTCGTGAACCATGCTGCTCCTGTTCTTCAATGCTTGTTGGCAGGTACAACCGAGACCTAGGTCCGAATGTTCCCAATACAAATGTTAGCTGCGCCCTATTAACTAGGGGCAGCTAACTTAACTAGCAGCGGTAACTATTGTCCCTGGGTTGAGGTGACTGTGGGCACTGTCGAAGCGGCGGGACCATCATCCTCATCGAAGGAAACGTTAGACAGACCCAGCAGGTTCGAGAAGGCAAACACCACTGCCAGAATCACTACCAGCGCTAAGGCGGCCAGCAGCGCCCAGGAGGTGCGGCTGCGTTCCTTGTACTGGATGTACTCTGCCTCGTTTTCTTCCTTGCTGGGCATAGGACGAGGTGCGTCTAGGGCCTCTTTTGTGGCCGGCATGGTGGGCATAGAGATGATGTCGCTCAGATCGCTTAAATCAACCTCACGGCCCGGGCCAGGGGCAGCCGGAATGGCGTCACTGGCCGCCTTAATGTCCTCACGCACACTGTTACCCACGCGCGAAGCCAACTGGGTGGTCTTAATGCGAGTGTTCTTAATCAGGCCCTTAACAGCCTCAAGGCCCTCAACGCCCTCTTCAAGCTGCTTAGTGGTGAACTCAGTGGGCTGAGCTACCGGCAGCTGGGAGCCTTTAACTGGCTGCCACGTGCCCAGAGCGGTGACCAGCGCGGCGGCGCTACGGATGGGCCTACCCGAATACTGCTGGGCGAAAATCTCGTCCAGGTCAGCCGGAACCTGCGGGTTAATCGTGGCCGGGGAAACCGGGTGACCGCCGGTCATGGGGGCACTGGGAATCCCGGTGCGCTTACCCGGCCAGCGCTTGGTCAACCCGTAGTAGAGCAGATCCAGTAGCGCCTTGGCATCAGTAATGTCGTAAGCCAACAAGCCATGCTCGTCACGGTCAATCTTTACGTGGCGCAGCGCTGACTCGTAAGACAAGCCAAATACGCGCACTTTACCGTCCACAGTGACGCGGATATCTTCAGTGCTCAGGCACAGGTGGTGCAGGCCGCGACGGGAGGCATTATCCAAAGCGGAAGCTACCTCACCAATAATGGAGCGGGCCTGCTCAACCTCCAAGCCGTCCTCAATGAGACGGTCGAAGGAGACCCCCTCAACCGGGTCGGTGACAATGAAAGCCGGCTCTAATTCGACGTCGCGCACCCGTACCAGACGCGGGTCGGTAGCCAAGGCAGCGCGCTGAGCAGACTCAAGCACCTCGACCTGGTTGCGTACAGCCTCGGTGAGCACATAAATGGCCACCGGCTGGTCCAAAATCGTGTCGATACCGTGGTAGCGGCGTACGTGCGGAAGTGATGTGGGCAGATTGCCACACAGGTGATAGCGGCCCGAACCGATCGGGAAAGATTGAACTAGATTTTCTGCTTCTGGCTGCATAGGAATAGAAGGCGCTGGCGTATCCGCGCCCGACGACGCCGGGGGCGGAGGAATTGGCGGAATAGCTGCAGCAGGAGCTGCGTTAGCGATTGTACCTAGCGACTTAGATGCAGACGAAGAAGTCTTTGAGGTGTCGCTTACGCTGGTAGAGGTAGCGCCCTTAGCTAAGTCCCCGGTGGCGCCCTCAGCTGCGGCGTCGTCGACGGCGTCACGGGCGGCCGCAGTGGCATCCTTGGCGGCAGCTAGGGTGGCAGGGGTGCTCTCAGCTACCGTGACCTTACCGGTTGCCTGATCACTGACGACGTCGGTAGCAGCCGCGTGGATAACCTCACCCTCAGCGATTACGTCAGAGTATTTAAGCGGCACGCTCTCACTCTTGTAAGCAGGCGGGGTAACCAGGGCGGCGGCACCCTTATTAAGCACCTTGGCGATCGGGGCGGGCAGCAGGGAAGCCACCTTACGCACCACGGAGGTAACCGGGCGGGCAATGTTGTTTAGTTCCTCAACGCGCAGGGCCCGGGCGGTGAGTAGATACACCAGGGTCATGATGGGGGCAACAATGAGGATCTGCGCCAGAGAGTCGCTAAAGCCACTGTTGATGTGAATCAGGTTGAGCCCATAACGCACCAGGTAACCAGCCACTACGGCGGGGGCTACGGCTAGGCCCAGCAATGCATAGGTGGTGCTAACCCGGCGCACATCCATATGCGGCAGGTGCTTACGCAGCAAAAACACGATAATTATCGAGCCGGTAGCCTGGCTTGCCGCTGAGCCCAGGGCCGCCAGGATCATCCACCAGGTGGCCGGGGCAAAAATATAAGCCAGCGCGCAAATAATGATTTGTGAAAGCCCCACGGGCACGTCGGCCCACAGCATACGTTTAGTGTCGTTATAGGCCAGCATTACACGCTGCATAGTGGCCCATAAACCCTGAGGCACAATACCGATTGCCAGCATCATCAGCACAGCGGCAGAAGCGGAAACCTCTTCAGGGCGCAAAGTGGGTACAAATACCTGCATGGCAGGCCCGGCCAGTACAAAAATACCGGCGCTAAATAGGGTGGTGAAAATAGCGATAGTGCGCAGACCTAAAGACAAATCATCCTTAACGCCTTCAGCATCTCCCGCAGCCGCTTTTTCACTCATGCGGGTAAATAGCGCCACAATAATTGAGGTAGTCACCAATGATTGCGGCAGCATGAAAATCATTTGCGCATTGGTGTAAATAACCGTAGAAGGCACCACCGTATGGGCATATTCGGGTAATTCACTAGCGCTTAAAGCCGCAGTACCCAGGTTATAGACCACCAAGGTGCTTAGCTCCACCACAATCAGGCCAAACACTGCCCACAGGGCTACCTTGGATACCTGACCCAAGCCAGAACCGCGCAGACCCCACACCAGGCGAGGTTTAAAGCCAGTGCGTACCAGCGGGATGTACAGGACCAAAGCCTGGATGGCGATACCCAGGGTGGAGGTACCCGCAATTACAGCAGTGCGGGTGAAATCCCAGTTAGCTGGGCTACCGCCGCCAGAGTATTCGCCGTAAATAAACAGGTAGGCAGCCAGGGAAACGATCGAAATAATGTTATTTAATACCGGCGCCCACATATAGGGGCCGAAATTATTTTTAGCGTTTAGGACCTGGCCCCATAGGGCATAAAGTCCATAGAAGAAAATCTGTGGCAAACACCAGTAGGCAAACGCGGTAGCTAAACCATGCCATTGACCTAATTGGGAACCATAAATAGTTACCACTATGGTGGCAGCTACCGTCAATACGCCGGTAACCACCGCCAGCAGGGCGCCAGCGGTGGTAATTAACCGGTTAATGAATTCTTCACCGGCTTTTTGACGTAGCGCCCGCACAATTTGCGGCACCAAAATAGCGTTTAGTACGCCGGCAGCCAGCAGGTTATAGATCATGGTGGGCGCGTTATTGGCCACCGTGAAGGCGTCAGCAGCGCCCGATCCGGTAGCACCCAGCGCGGCCACCAGCATGGCGTTACGCACCAGCCCCAACATGCGGGAAGCTAGCGTACCCATAAACATGACTGCGCTAGAGCGCGCCAGTGTTGGTGCTTTTGCCATTACTTACCCTTCTGAGATCACCACACGGCGACCACGGTGTACCGTCCTGACGATACCGGCCACCATAAGCACGCTAAATACACTGCCTAAGCCCCAGGTAAACCAGCTTTCCCAGTTGGCGCGCACACGCATATGCACAGTGGAGCTGGAACCTACCGGCTGCCCCAAGGCGTTCTTCATAGAAACCTTGACGTCAATATCACCGCTACCGACGGCATTTACCGGCACCATCACAGTGGTTTGGGAGTTAGCCGGAATAACTGCAGTGGTGTCACCCTTGGAACGCAGTAGCGAACGCGAAGGGCGTAAATGGATAGTGACCTTGGCGGGTTGCGAAGTGTCGTTAGAGACGCGCACAGGTAGGTGCGCGGAGGAGTCAATGAGGTTAATGGTGGAGCTGGGCAGGGTGCGCAGCATATTGCCGATGATCTTATTGCGGCAGCCGACGTCGTCGATAACCACCATGAACTTACCTTGACGCCAAGCTGAGGACGTAGCCACCTCAGTTAGACGCAGGGTAGAGCCAGCGATTTTTGCGGGCTCATTGTAGATAGACACCATGTTTTGGGTGGTGCTAACAGTTTTGGAGGCGGTGGCTAGTTCTTGCTCGTTGATGCGGTAGGGGTCAGTGGAGCTGACAGGCAGAGGTTCGCGTTCAATCTCAGTGCCGTCGCTAGCTTTAGTGCTAGCCAACTGTTCCAGTTCAGCCAGTGGGGCCGGGGTGGACCAGCTGTTGTTTATGGCCGAAAGCCGGTCGTTTAGGTCCTTAACATCCATATTGGAGGCAGAGTCACGCTCTACCAGCAGCAAAACGTGGCGCACCTGATCCGGGCGCTGACGGGTGATAACAGCCGTAGTGCCGCGCGCCAGCTGACGTGCGTCAAAGTCGGTTAGGTTACCTAAAAAGCCCTCATAGGTGGTTAGCACCCCAGAAACAGACTCTGACAGGGTCTGATCAGGGATTAGTACACGCTGGTTGTTGAGGAAAGCTGTGGAGTCAGGAATGTAGTCCAAATCCCCAGCTGGATATAGCGCGTCAGGCGGCGAGATAACCGTGCTCACCTGTCCTTTTACCGCGTCCAGGTAGGTTTGGTCTAGCTCTAGCGACGAGGAAATAGCTACGTCTGCACGGGCCCCGCTTAGCAGCTGGTCCTTACCAACCATGGCTTTAGATTGGTTGATAGCTTCCCTGATTTGGCTGGCTCCAGTGCTGACATGGCTAAGGGCAACCAGGTCGGCGTCCATAGGCGGCAGGGCGATGATGCCCCCGCGTTTTAGAGCGCCAGCTAGGGCCTGGTTAAGGGCCGCGACTTGCTGGGCCTCAACTGCTTTTGCGTTCTGGGTGGAGCTTTGAGTGGGGGCAGGGGTAGCTGAGGCGCTAGGAGTGGCGCTAGCGGTGGCACTAGGCGTGGAATTCTCAGTGTTTGCAGAGGCAGTGGCCGGGGCACTAGCAGTTGGGCTGGCCGTAGCGCTAGGGGTAGCGTCTGCGGTTTTTTGGTTAACCGCTGCGGCAGTGGCGCCTAGCGCAGAAAGCAGGTAGGGGTCTACAGCCACAATTGTCTGACTATTAGCAGCGTTAAGTATTTCGATAGTGCGTGTACGCATCTGGGTGGTGGCAAGTTTGAGGTCTACCTTGTCACCGGTGATGCAGGCGTTGGGGCTAAAACCATCACTTTGGCTGGGGGTAAAGGCTGCCCCTGACTGCAAGGCCAGTAGCTCACGCATCTGCATAGCTGAGGCGGTGAGGGGGATTACCGCAGTGACTTTGGTGGGCTGCACCTGGGTGTTGGGTGACCACACCGCAATGGCGCGGTCGCTACTAACTAGCTCACCGGAAGTTACGGTCACTTCCATGCCGCGCGCGCCCCAGTTATTGCCGGCAGCGCTGGGAAGCTGCGAGGCGCGAATGTTCAGCGAAAAACGCATAGAGGCGCCCGCTGCCAGGGAGTGGTTTAGCTGCTCAGTGTGGGCTACATAGCTGTAGGAGCTGTCGTCAAACACCAGCCAGTCTTTAAGCAGCTCCACTGAGCTCTGGGAGCGTGACTGCAGCGATACGCGCATATCAAAGCCAGATAGCGTCTCAGTGGAGGTATTGGTGATAGTCCCCTCCACAGTGATATCACTGCCGGGGCTAATTACCTCAGGGTTGATTTTGTCAACTTCTACAGTGAGCCCGTCAGCTGCAGATTGGCTAATGTCTGCGGCTGAGCCAGTGGGGGTACCTCGGCGGTGACCAGTGCTTTTAACGGTTGCGCTGGTTTTGGTGGCCGCATTACTTTTAGCGACGCCGCCTGCCTGGGCTGTTTTCAAGGTGGCGTAGTGCGCAGCTTGCGACGACGCCGCAGCCACGTTTTTGCCGTAAGTTACTGCTGTAGCGCTCGCCCCAGCTGACGCTGAAGGGAAGATAGCGAGCAGCGCCATTGCTGAGGCAATGGCGCTACAGCGTAAAGCTTTTTTAAATCGTTTCACCCGTCACCTACTAGAATTCTGCGGGCGGCAGCGACAATGCGACGCTCGTTTGGATAAGCCAAACGGCGTGACACTTCACTTAGTGGCACCCAAGCTACGTCCTCGGCCTCATGATCAGGGTCGTTTTCAATGGTCAGCTCGCCGCCGATAGCTTCCAACAAATAGTGATGAACTACCTTATGTACGCGATGCTGATCCCCGGTAAACCAATAGTCGATTGAGGCCAAGTGGCGCAGCACGCGCCCCTCAATACCGGTTTCTTCCGATATTTCACGGACGGCAGCTTCTGGGGGAGTTTCACTGCCTTCTAGATGACCCTTAGGTAGACACCATTCCAGGCGAGAGCCGCGATTGCGGCGGGCAATTACTGCGGCCATGGCCTGCCCGTTTTGGACGTCTACTACCAGCCCACCAGCGCTGGTTTCGTCTACTACCGGCAGCGCACGCGAACTGACCCGGCGCAGAGCTGGGCCAGTGTATGGGAACGGGCGGTTAGCAGACATATACAAGATTCTAAAACACAGGTGGATAACTGCGCGTGTGGCGTAGACATGGCAATCTAGTAGGGATGCAAAACGTTCTGCCGCCAATCGCCGACCAAGCTCTAGCCAATCTGCCAATTTCATTGGCTGCATTAGGGCATGCTTTTGTTCGCTCCGGGTATGAAATTTCCCTAGTGGGAGGCCCAGTGCGAGACGCCTGCTTGGGTATTGAGCCACACGATTTTGACCTAACCACCTCCGCGCGCCCAGAAGAAACCGAGCGTTTGCTGCGGCAGTGGGGTGATGCCTGTTGGGATGTGGGACGTAACTTTGGCACGATTGCGGCTAAAAAGGGCGACGTCGTCGTTGAAGTAACCACTTACCGCACTGAAGAGTACGAAATCGGCTCGCGCAAACCGGCCGTAGCTTACGGTGACAACCTCGAAGGTGACCTAACTCGCCGCGACTTCACCGTTAACGCCATGGCGCTGCGCCTACCCGACCTGGAGCTGGTGGACCCCCACAACGGGCTGGCGGACCTGCAAGCGGGGATTTTGCGCACCCCGGTAAGCGCTGAGCAGTCTTTCGACGACGACCCGCTACGTATGCTACGGGCGGCACGCTTTGCTTCACAGCTAGGTTTCGACGTGGACCTAGAGGTGATGGAAGCCATGGAACAGATGGCGCAGCGTTTAGAGATAGTTTCAGCTGAGCGTATCCGCGCCGAGCTTGAGCGTCTGCTGCTTTCTCCCTACCCGCGCCGAGGTCTAGAGCTGCTGGTACACACCGGTATTTGCGACATTGTGCTGCCTGAGGTCTCAGCCCTACAAGACACGGTCGATGAGCACCGCCGTCACAAAGATGTTTATGAGCACACGCTGACCGTATTGCAGCAGGCCATGGATTTGGAGACCGGCCCTGACGGGGCTGTGCCCGGGCCGGATCTGCGACTGCGCCTGGCGGCGCTAATGCATGACATCGGTAAGCCGGCCACGCGCCGCTTCATGCCCGACGGCACCGTCACTTTCCACGCCCACGACTATGTGGGGGCGCGCATGACCGCTAAACGTATGCGCGCACTGCACTTCGATAAGCAAACCATTAAGGACGTTTCACGCCTGGTGGAGCTGCATTTACGCTTCCACGGCTATGCAGACTCGCCCTGGTCTGACTCGGCGGTGCGCCGCTATGTGACCGACGCCGGCCCGCTGCTGGCCCGCCTGGGGTGCCTGACCCGCGCGGACGTAACCACCGGTAACCGCCGCAAAGCCGCCATGCTTTCACACGCCTACGACGATCTAGAGCGACGCATTGAAGCCCTGCGCCAGCAGGAAGAACTGGCCTCTATCCGCCCCGAGCTAGACGGCCAAGAAATCATGGCAGAGCTAGGCATTAAGCCAGGCCCTGAGGTTGGTAAAGCCTACAAGTTCCTGCTGGATCTACGTATGGAACGCGGCCCAATCGGTAAAGAACTAGCCCGCGAGGCGCTACATTCCTGGTGGGCCACCCAGCAGTAGCACCCTGGCCGGCGGCGCTAAAGCCGCCTGCGCCTGAAGCGTGAGCCACAAGCTGGCCAACTAAATAGCTGATGTATACAAAGGGGGGCGCGGCTAAAAGCCGCGCCCCCCTAGCGTTTAGCTAGTGTCAGGCTAGCTCGGGCTGTAGACCCAAAGTGCCTACCAGCGAAGCGCGGTATGCCTCGCTAGCGTAGTGGGCCTGGGCGGCCTCTACCTCGGCTAGGCGCTCGCGGGCACCGATACGCTCAACTACACCCTCGTTACCGGGGGTGTTGATGAACTTCTCAAGGGCAGCGTGAGCCTTGTCAGCGTGCTTGCGGTCACGGGCCACCTTGGCATCCAGGCGGGCGTTGTACCAGTCGGAAGCCAGGATGTTCTCACGCTCGAACAGGGCGCGGAACTCGGGGCTGTCTAGGTGCCAACCCTCGCGGCTGACGCCGTCGTGCATGATCTCTAGCAGGGCGCGCAGAGGCGGGCAGGCCTGCTCCAGGGAGCCGTCAGCGAAGTAGCGGTCGGCAACCACCTTGTGGGTGGTGACGATAACGTCAACGCTGTCAGCAAAGGTCTTGGGATCTTGCAGCTCAGGACGCAGCATCTCCTCGGTGAAGATGACATCGGGGTGTAGGAATACACGACCGAAGTAGTTACGTACGAACTCGCCGTTGATGCGGTAGCCCAGGCGGCTAGCCTCAACCTTGCGGCCTTCGTATTCGAAGTCCTCAATGCGCTCCAGGCAGCCCTTAGCGATTAGCTCCTTAGCGTCACGCTCAGCGTGGCTCATGCGGGAGAACAGCTCCGGGATCAGCAGCGAAATGTCGTGGGCGACCTTCACCTTGGGGCCGATGTAACCAGCCGAAGACAACCAACCGTCATAGCCGCCTAGCGCGTAGCTCAGCAGCGAAGCGTTCAGGTCGTAAACGGTGGGCAGAGCGTTGAACGGGGCCTTGGTTAGTGCACCTTCACTACCGGCACCGGTGGTGGAAGGCGACTTACCGGTCATGGAGGAAATGAACTCCATGTACAGCTCCGGCAGCTCCATGTAGTGCAGCGGGTTGTAAGCGCACAGAGCGGGCACACCCGGCTCAGGCGGGTTGTTGCGGCGACCAGCGGCCACCACATCCACGCTTTCACGCAGCGGCTCATCCAGCGGCACCTCGTGGTAGAGGTGGGCGGCCACCTCGGCTAGCTCAACCTCGTAGGGGTTGGCCAAGTCCGGGCGCAGCTGCAGGTAACGCGGGTTCTTGGAGCGAGCACCGTTAACCAGGCGGGTGTGAGCGCTGGAAACAAAGTAGGTTCCGTCCTCACCCTGGGCTGCCGCGCGACGGATCAGGTCCTGCATCGGCTTGGTGTACTGGCTCAGGCCCGGGGCGTCATCCACTAGCTCCTGGGCCTGAGCAGGGCTCATGGGCTCGAAGTTAGAGATGAAGGTGCCCGGCTTGGACATGTCCAGCTCGGTCTGCTTGTCGTAGCCACGTACGACGGCGTCGTCGGGGCGCTGGAACAGCAGACGCTCGCAGTTAGCGACGTACTTGCGGCTCAGGCCAGCAATGCCGTGCTCAGCGGCGAAGGCGGCGTCGGCCTCCTGGGCGGGCACCACAATGGAGGCGGTGATGTCGTCTTCGGTCTGAACCTTGGCGGCGGGGGAGAAGTCCGGACGCAGCGAGAATAGACGCCAGGCGCCGTCGTCCTCGAAGCCCACACGCAGCATGTTGACCTTGATGACCTCGCCATCTAGGCGCAAGGAGTTGGCGTGACGGCCGTTAACCAGACCCACGGTGAAGTGGCTACGCCAGTCGCTACCCCAAGCCGGCTGGTAGTAACGCTTAACGGTGTAAACCAGTTCCTTGACGTGGTCCGGGATAGTGGACAGGAAGTGGTTGTAGTCAGGCGAGTAGGTCGGCGAGGCGGTCAGCAGCTTGATAACCGAACCCAGCGAACGCTTTTCGCTCAGGATCGAGCGGTGGTCAACCCCGTTTGACTTGGGGTCGGCGAAACGGCCTGAGTAGTCGCGGTCGAGTAGTACCTGCACCATGTCCAGGTCCTTTTCGACGTCGCCCACGTAAGCCTCACCGAACACGAAGGCGTCCAGTAGGGCCTTAGAGATCTCAGACTTACCACCACCGGAAACGGTAGCGGGCTTGTGCATCTGAGTGGTCCACGGGGCGGTACCTACCAGGTGCCACTGACGCTCGTCACCGCTGCGGTGCTTGGTGTGTAGGCGGTAACCCGAGGGGGTGTAGTAGGTCTTGCCGGCCAGTAGCGGAATGGAAACGCGGGTGCCGTTGTGGTCCCATTCCACGGTCTGGGTGCGCATCGAGAAGTGCGAGCCAGCGGGAACTACCAGTAGGTTCTTGTCGTTGATGGCGACGGCGTGACCGTCGTCGCACATCTGGAAGTAGCTGGGGTTGGCGTCAACTACACTCTGCACGGTTAGGTGTGCAGGGGTGTACTTGTCGGTGTAGTCCTGGCCCAGGTTGTAACGCGGGAAGGCGCGCGCACCACCGGCGTGCTCTTCTTCCACGTTGCCCAGCAGGTTGGCGCTGTAGCCAATCTGGGTCTTAACTTCCTTCTTGCAGTAACCGAAGTAGTTGTCGGCCACTACGGTGACGATTACGCCGCGCTCGTCACGGGCGCAGCACTTGAAGGCCTTGCCGTCGTTGTAGAGGTCGCCCTCTTCCTTCCAGCACATGCCGTCGCGACGCTGACGCTCGGTGGCCTGGTCCCAGTGGGGCAGGCCTAGTTCCTTCTTGGTCAGCTTGGTCAGGTGCGGGGCCAGGATGACGCAACCAGTGTGACCAGTCCAGCTGGTGGGGTCGAGGGAGGCGTCGTTCTCGGGCAGGTAGGGGTCTCCGGCGTTGCCGAAGATGGACTCTACGAAGTCAAGGTTGGAAACCAGGCCACCGGGGGCGATGAAGCGGATTTCCATGGTGCGCTGGTTGTTTACGCCAGGCACTGCGGGCACGACGATGGGGCGCAGTAGGAGGGATACGCAGGCTTTTGCCGGGGAGTCCGAATGAGCGGCCCAAGGAATCTGCATGAGTTCATCGGGAACGTCATTGATTGCGTGCTCTAGCAGGCGGCCAAAGACTTCACGCGGCACAGCGCGCTTGTCGTCAGGGATCGGTAGGCCACCTTCAGCTACGTGGAACACGCCGGCAGTGGTACGTCGGTCATTCTTCGGGTTGTGGACGACGCCGTTGAGTACCTTGTAGCTGGTTACGTATTCAGAAACAAAGTGGTCTTCGCCTTCGGGGAGGGCTAGGGCGCGTGAGAGACCAGGCCGATCTAGTACGAAAGTTGCTCCAGGTAGTCGAGGTGCGACGTCGGTACCTTCGAAATAACTGTCTAGGAAGTTCTGAATGCGAGTGTCAGACGCACACAGACGGTTGGATAGTCGCCGCGACATTTCACGAGTACGGGCCAACAGCGGAGCCGTAAGCGAGGCAGTGGCAGAGTCTAGGTTGCCCTGTGACACGGGGATGCCTAGCAGTGCTAAACGTAAGCTGATCGCGGAGTTTGTGCTTTCAGGTGAAGTTTTCTCCATAAGTCATAAGCATAGTGGGTAGGTAGTAGTGTTGTCGTGACGCATGTCCTATACCTGAGAAAGCATTTCTTTCATACTGGAAGGAATCGTTGTGTGGCCGGTTCTCCGCCGGGCGCTAAGAATATTAAGCAGAAACGGGGACTATAGGTGTCGTTACCACCGCAAATCCCGCCGCGCGCTAACTCGGGCGCGAAGGCAAGTGCTAAACAGAGTTCATCGCCTGCAGCGTCTTTAGGTGGAGCTGGCAGGGCTAATCAGCGGCCTACTGGTCAAAGGCCTGTGGGCAAGGGAGCCCCGGCGCGTAAGGGGGCAAGTAAAAATTCAACGCGACCGGCAAACCGTGGCGGCTCTAAAGGCCCTAAATCCAAGCGCAAGCTATGGAATTACCCGCGTGCTGGCAAAGGCAAGATTAGGCGTTGGCTGCCCAGCTGGCAGTTTGTGCTTTGCTCGATCCTATTCGTGCTGACTATGGGTATTGGCACGCTGATGCTGGCTTATGCCACCACGGATGTGCCCGCGCCTAATGACTTTGCTAAGGCTCAGACCACTGTGGTCTACTACGACGACAGCAAGACTGAGATGGGGCGTTTTACGGATATTAACCGTACCGTCATTGACACCACCAAGCTGCCCTCCTATGTGGGTAACGCAGTGGTAGCCAGTGAGGACTCCAGCTTCTACTCCAACAACGGTATTGACCCTAAGGGTATTGTCCGTGCGTTGTTCAACAACTTAACCGGTGGGCCGATTCAGGGTGCCTCAACCCTGACCCAGCAGTACGTGAAGAACTACTACGTAGACACCACTGATTCTTATGTGGGTAAGCTCAAGCAGGCTTTCTTGGCGGTCAAGATTGACCAGTCCCAGTCCAAGCAGAAGATTTTGGGTAACTACCTCAACACCATTTACTACGGCCGTGGTGCCTACGGTGTGGAGGAAGCCTCCAAGGCCTACTTTGGTCACAGCGCTGATAAGTTGACGCTGTCTGAAGCTGCGCTGCTTAGCGCCGTGATTCCGGCCCCCTCAGGCTGGGACCCGGCGGTGAACGCCAAGACCAGTCAGGCCAAGTGGACTCGTGTGGCTGACCTGATGCTTAAGCAGAACTTCATTACCGCCGCCCAGCGTGCAGAAATGAAGTTCCCCAAGACTATTGAGCCCACCACCAAGCAGGTTTATGCAGGTACCAAGGGTTACCTGCTGCAAATGGTGCGTACTGAGCTTAAAGCCAAGATGAAGCTGACTGATGAGCAGATCGATACCGGTGGTTTCAAGGTCACCACTACCATTAACCAGAAGGACCAGGAAGCTGCCGTCAACGCAGTACACACCCTGCCCTCTGACAAGCCTGCCGGCTTGGGTGTGGCCTTAACCAGTATTGATCCGCGCACCGGCGCAATTGTGGCGCTCTATGGTGGCGAGGACTATCTCAAGAGCCAGGTCAACTCCGCTACTCAGGCAGTAGCCCAGGCGGGTTCTACCTATAAGCCTTTCGCACTGGTCACTGCCCTCAATGACGGCATGACCTTGTCTGATGGCTATATGGGCACCTCACCCATGACCATTGAGGGGCACGAGTTCCAAAACTTCCAGGATGTCTCCTATGGCTGGGTGAACCTGGTTAAAGCCACGGCTTTCTCCATTAACACCCCCTACCTGCAATTGAATAAAGATATTGGCCCGGAAAACACCAATAAGACAGCTATTGCCGCTGGTTACCCAGCCAACACGCTAGGTTTCGACGACACTACGCAGGGCGTGCTGGGTTCGGTTTCTCCCCACAACATCGATATTGCTCGCGCTTACTCCACCTTTGCGGCTCAGGGCCAGCGCCACGACATCCACATTGTGGGTAAGGTGTCCAGCTCTACCAACACGGTGGTTTACACCGCTAACACCACTGGTCAGCAGGTCTTCAAGAAGGAAGTAATGGCTGACGTAACCTATGCGCTGACTCAGGTAGTGCAGCTGGGTTCAGGTGAAACCGCGAAGAGCCTGAACCGTCCGGTGGCCGCTAAGACCGGTTCGTCCTCGGACAACAAGTCTGCGCAGTTCGTTGGTTACACTCCCCAGTTGGTTACTGCGGTGACCTTGTTCCAGCAGGGTGCCGATGGTTCTGAACAGTCCATTACCCCCTTCGGTAACTACAGTGAAATCACCGGTAGCACCTACCCGGCAGATATCTTCACTAACTACATGGGCGCGGCTCTTGACGGCCAGGAAGTGCTTGACTTCCCTGAGCGTTCGGACGAGTCCTACAGCTCTAGCAGCCGTGGTGGTTCTAGCAGTGGCGGCGGCAGCAGTAACGGCGGCGGCAACTCTGACCAGAACAACAACGGTGGCAGCAACGGTGGCAGCAATGGTGGCGGTGAAGCTACTCAGCCAGCCCAGTCTGCCAGCCCTGTACCCAGCGGCGATTCCAACGGAGGCAACGGCTCCGGTAATGGAAACGGCAATGGCAACGGCAATGGCAACGGCAATGGCAACGGAGATAACGGAAACGGTAACGGCGGCGGTAACGGCGGCGGCTCCGGTGGAGACAACGGCGGTGGTAACGGCGGCGGTAACGGCGGCGGCTCCGGTGGAGACAACGGCGGTGGTAACGGCGGCGGCAATGGCGGCGGTAACGGCGGCGGCTCCGGTGGAGACAACGGCGGTGGTAACGGCGGCGGCAATGGCGGCGGTAACGGCGGCGGTAACGGTGGCGGCTCCGGCGGTGGAAACTAGCCACGCTGTTAACCAACCACACCGGTAACCGTAGCTAACCGCATACGGTAACCAAATACACAAGGGCGGCAGGCATAGAATTTACTTCCCGCCGCCAGCCCCTATCCGGTAGGGTTATGTACTGGGTTAGCCTATCTGACACCACAACGAATG